>Ga0179591_1343309_pt1 | contig 16396 bp, 19 predicted proteins | sample CZOMad2_1_08_16f_FD_182891 | JGI IMG/M metagenome (GOLD analysis project Ga0179591, IMG submission 182891) | Vadose zone soil fungal communities from Angelo Coast Range Reserve, California, USA - CZOMad2_1_08_16fungal (PacBio error correction) | ecosystem: Environmental > Terrestrial > Soil >...
CTGCACACATAAAAGAACGGGCACCGAAGCCGTTTCCAATTGGCCAACGGCGAGGGGGGGAGAATTGCGTAAGACGCTCATTCAGGCGGCACTATATGGCCGGGCCGGCAAGTCACTAAATTGTCAGCCACAAAAAAAAAAAAGCGGTAAAGCAACTCTCGGAACGGTTGATACGTACCGAACACACTGCTGAAGGAATGGAGGGAAAACCCGCGAGACGAAAAAAATCGTGCGTGGCGACGGTCGAATTATAAAAATGAACCTAGGACGATTACTATCTGAATGTCACTGGAATGTAATATAAGACGCCAGGACATTGTGGATCATAGGTCCGGGGAAGGAAAAGGCGACAAGAAAAAGGTAAGGATCTAGCTTCAATGCCTCCCGAAAAAAAAACGCTGGTCGGAGTCTGGAGGGTAAAGAAGACTCCTAATAGTGTGAACTGGAATTGCGATTTCATTAATTCGGGAATCAAAAAGCGCGCAGTGATGGCTGTGAAGGATAAAAACTAAACTGCCGAAAGGGTGCGAGGAAATTTGGCGAAAAAAGCGACAAGAGGGAAACATGCTAAGCGACCATGCCCCAGTACTTTTGACATAGACAAGGTACGTGAGCACCTTCAGACCAACCATAACAGAAAACGGGGGGGGAAAAGGGGAACGTCAGCCCCCTAAAACTGTAAAAAAGAAGACGGGCCAACAGAGGCAACTCGATGGGGGGCGGGAGTGTAGGGAGGGGAGACCGGCGGCGACCGGAACCCGGAATCGATCTTTCTCCGAAGTTAAAAATTTAAAGTTACAGGTTCCGGGAGCGAAGCGCTCACGTCAAACCCACAGAAGAATCTGATTAAAGAGGATAAGTACTCTGGTCAGGCTAGAGCCTGACTATGGAAGTCTTAAAATGGGTCAGGAGTAGGTTGGGAAGGCACCGGCGGCCGTACTGAGAGGGCCTTCAGCATTTCTACGGCCGATAGGATTAGGGGAACCATACTCAAGAAGGGAAAAGGAGCTCAGACTCGACGATTGCTGTTCCAGTGATCACCAAAAAGACGCTCCAGGGACCGCGCCTTAATTAGCTGTCTTCCGGGAGAAAATATCGCGATGGAGACAACGAGGGCGACCTCGCTAATAGAGATCTGCTGTTTGAAAAAAGGAATATAACTTTAGGGTCGGGGGGGGTGGGGAGCAGTCGGACGAACGACTCCTGAGCAGATTCTGACGGGGGAAGGGATCCGAAAAACCTCACCAAGAGAAAAAGAAAGGAGGGTGCTGTGACCGGATGTGCTGTTTTCAAAGCGCTCTAACGCAATCCGCAATGCAAGGGGGAAGGACAGACGAAAAAGAAAGGACGGCGACGCGATCTCTCCTACGTTTAGTAGTGGCGTGCCCGCCAACGGGCAAAAGCGAAGAATCCGCGGTATTGTAGACAGATACCAAGCGAAAATCGACAATCGGCGGAAAGAGTGAAAAACATCGCATGGCGGCGTCATCTGGGCTGGGCTTCGAAAACAGAGGAATTTTCGAGCGGTCTATTGTTCGCATCCTAGGAAACTCGCAAAGGAAACCAAGGGATCGGGCGGGTCGACTACAGGAATGACCTGGAAAGCTACTGCAGCATTGGGGTCGCAGGGGGGCGGCGATGAATGCGAAAATGAGAAAGCGGGACGCTGTCGGTCGAGGGCAGAGCAGAATGGCGCGCTGGGAAACAAACTGCCACTTCCACTCAAGAGAAATGCCGTGGGGGGGGTTCTTGGTTTGGCGAGGCTGTAGCCGGAAACCCTTCCTCTACCGTTTCCTTTCTCCTCCTTCCCGACCTCGGTGTAGAGCCGCACAAGGGCAGCCTAAATGGCGTCCAAAAACTTTCAAGAATCACAAAAAACCGGGCGACAAAAACATGCGTTGGGTTGGTTCAGGTCCTCAAAAAAGCGCGCGAGCAAGCAGGCCTCTGACGAGAAATTCGGAAGAATGGACGGTAGTGTCAATTCACGCTACGCAAGGCCTTCCCGGTGGGGGCCAAACCAGAAAAAAATCTATGAAGGGAATTGCGGGGGGCGGAAGGTGAAAAGAAATATAAAGTTGCGTCACATCAAATGTGGTTATTATCTGAATCCGGTTTCGAGATAGGGGGGGAACCCTAATATTGGCAGTCGGGCAGCAAGAAGGGGACCGGAAATCGAGTGATGTTCTATGAACGGGAGTGCAGGGGAACAACGGAGGAAAGGAAGACCGAGCGCCGAGACAAGGGTTTTCACCTGGGCAGATGTTGGGCGGCGCGTTTGGGGGGAACGGCCGTCTAAAGGGATGGCCGGGCTATGGGGAGACAGGGAAAAAAAAAGTCGCTCGACGTCCTCGCCTTAACGGTCAGTGCGTTCGAATGAAAGCCTCGGGGTAGAGTAAGCAAAAATCAGGGGGGACAGAGCGCGAATCAAGTTGCGGCTTCGAAAAGATCTTGATCCTAGATCTTCGGGGAGTCAATCTCGATCAAGAAAAATTACCAGCCGCTGCAGGCCAGGAAATCTCAAACATCGTCGACCGCGGACTGGGGGGCAAAGAAGCCATGGCCGAAGTCGAGAAAAACAAACGGAGGGAGGAAAGAAAATGGAGGCCATGGGTCGGCAACATCTACGTGGGGAGGGTCTATAGGTTTGTCTGGAACTGGCCAGATGGGGAAAAGGCAGATGAACGCCCCGAAAGGGAAGCGGGAAGGGAGCATAGGCTGCGGACCCCTGCGAGAAAAAAAAAAAAAACAAACAACAACTGTGAGAAGGCGCGGAGGAACTCATTCCTTCTCTCCTACCACGGTCTTTATGTCTCAGCCACGCTCTACCTATAAGACCTGCTGAGGAAGGCGCTATTTGGGGGACATTGTCCTATTCCTCGCATAAAAAGGATTCCGGAACCCAGGCACGAACTAGGGGCAACACCGACTGGTAACGTCGGCGGTCTGGCGGCCGGGGAGAGTAAGAACTCGTTGTTGGGTACTCATCGCCGTCGCGATCATGTCCAGCGTGATATCGCCCGTAAAACAAGAAGATTATCATCGCAGGACAAGCCGGGATCAGCACCATGAGGCCAAATAATCAGGGGCTGGGGCTCGGGAACTAAAACACAGAAAAAAGCGATCGTGCTGGGCTTGCAAATCGCCAAATAAAAGGTCTAGCGTTAAAGAAGAGTGTTGGGTATCTCTAAAACTTTCTGTTGCTGACTGTATTTCCGCCTCTCCTACAAAACAAGAAAGGGGGGAAACCCTCGGGAGGACCGGTTTTTTCGGCTTTTCCTCCATGTTAAGGTAATTGTCCGGGAGTAGTCTTTCGGCCTCTGGGTCTCGGCTATGTCCCTCGTCCCTTTTTCAGCCCAAGGCGCGCGCGCCAACAAGAAGGGAATTTAAGTACGGGAAAGGGTAAGGCATCCCGGCTAACTGGAAAAAAAAACGACGCAAAAAGCCTGTCGTTCTGGGGTTCTTGCACTTCGCTCCAGCGACCAGAACGCTGGGCCAAGGCATGGAAGTGACAGAAAACTCCGAGCGGGTTCGGCGCAGCTGGAGGGCTTCCGAATAACAAAAAGCTCCCGGCTACGGTGCCCGACCAGGCCAGACGCCGCGCCAGTGGGGAGATTTTAAATCGGAAAAAAAAGTTCGATGTTGAGTGGTATAGAGAAGGGAAGAAATTCCGATCGACGCTTTGCGTTGCGCAGCCACATATAGTATTCAGATCGCGTCGCCGTAAGTTTCGGTTCATAACAAACGAATGGGGGCAGGGGATAGGTCTCCTTCGAAACAGGAAAAGCCTTCACATCAATCCCCTTCGCGGGCGCGTTTCAGTAGCGAATAGGGGGGGGACAGCTCGACGCCGGCCAGCGCCACAACTAAAATCGAAAAGTCGGGCCAAACCGACATGGCGCCCTTGATATAAAGGGGGGAAAAAACTCGACATCGCGAGGGCTAGTCGCCGAATTGACGGTAAGCAGAACAATGGAGAGCTGGTGATTGGGAACAAGAAAGGGAACGCGTCGAAACTTGAGGGGGTCGGCAATAGTGAGAGCGGAACTGCTTGACGAAGAGACGACGGACCGGGTGAAAACCAGATCAGAGAAGGTCCGACGTCGCTCCATCTCCCGCTGGGGTGGGGGGAAAGGTGGGGGTGGGATTGTCCAGTAGGGGTGGTGCCTGACAAGGGGATGCTAGCAGGGCGCGATGAATGGGTGCCGGTGGGGAGTCGCGCATGCTCGCCGGCAAAGCCCGTAAGATTTATGAGGGGAGATGGGCCGAAGGCGACGCACGAATCGAGAGAAGCGACATACTGCGGGGGGGCGAGGTTTAAAAAACTGGACGGGATCGCCGTCACTCACCGTTGAAACGTATTTAAAAGATTGGGAAGGCTCCCACGGATCACGGCACTCATGGTGTCCGTGTCGCCAGGGTAGCAGAAGCAGGAATCAGCAAGGATTCCGTAACAGCGGGGAAGAGCGACGGTGGGTAGACGGTCCATGCCCGCATCGAGCGTGCGCGAATTCCTGAAAAAATTGGGCCGAACCGTAGGGTCCGTGCCCGGACTACAACAAAAAATCGTTTTTTTGGGCGTGGGGCTAAGCAGCAGAGAACAGCATAGGACAAAAAAAAAAATGAACTTCGGGGAAACTGACATGCCGTCTCAACAGGGAGGTCCGCTCAGAGGGCATGCGCCGCCGAGATAGTAGGGTACCGAGCCGGGCGGTAAAAATTGAAAAGACGGCCCACAACAGATGGACTGCGGGCAAATCCCGTTGAGCCAATGTCACAGGACTTCAGGGTTCGGACGTATCGGGCGAGCGGACTGAAAGGCGGTCTTGACGAAGGCCGAACATTGAGGCCGATTGCGGACCGGCATCCCGCCAGTGCAGAGCATCGAGCGACTGCCATCAGCCTAGGCAAAAAAACCCATCCGGGGACGGGTCTGAACCTGCACGGGGACCCTTCCTTGATTAGGTTTGCGGGGGTAGGCAGCCGGTCGCCCGCAAAGGAGGGTCAGGGCGGGCGCGCATTCAGACAACCGGGAAGTTCAGGTTTGCGGGGTTCCAGAAGAGGGAGTGTCAGCCGCTGCCGTCGGAACCAGACGACATCGACGGGAAAGACGGCAGGGACCGTCGGCGTTCGATTTGACGTCGCGACGGACCGGCTGAGCGTGACCGCGACGAGGGAATCGTCAGTCAGGGGGCAATCCCGCAGTCCTATTGGAAAGGCTCAACTCCCACTACGTTTCGGGCGGACAGTGAATAGCGGGAGTATCAACAGCTCATAGAAAGCAGGGGCTTAACGGCTTGCGAAAGGGCGACGAACAAGGGTGCCGGAGTGGTCCTTCGAACGGCTCGCGCGGCTTGACCGATAAGCGCGCTCGAAAATGCAGACGCGCGCATGCCAGCCGGATGGAACTGGGTCTCATGCGCGCGTCGATGACGGCGGTGTGGAGTCTCTGGGAATGACGCAGTCCGAAGGGTGGGGGGGATGGGAAGGCGTTGCGGTGGACCGTCGGCGCGCGAACTGTAGCCCGGCATGCCCGGTCGAGAAGAAATCCGGGCTCAATCCGGATTTGGAAGTCTGCGCTCCGAATTGCCGAGACCTGGTCCCGTCGGAGTAGACTTTGATCTTCTTGTGAGTGGTGGGGCTAATCGAATTCGAATCAGACTCGGACATATCACCAGACAATGAATTTTGTCGCGAACCATTAGGCAGCCCGCACCGAATCATCGGGGGGACGGGGGAGTTCAAGGCCATGCTGCGCCTATGCTCCCTGATCGAAAGCGGCGGAAAACTCTGACGCCGTTGCGTTTCGGCCATAGCCGCCGGCCCGCAGAAATGCATTAAGCCCTTCGTCGATCAGTACACGGTCTCTGGGCCGCGTTTCGGCATCGAAGCGTCTTTCAAGGCCACGGGACACGAAAGAGATACAGATCTGGAAACGGGGGAATTTCGGGGAAAGCGGAGGACGTCCCATGGAAGGAGGTGCCGCGCGCAGCCCCAAGGTGCCTTAAAGGGTCCTTGCGGGTGCCAGGAAAAAAGTGTTCGTGCGACCACGAACGAGGCCTGGCGACGGCGTCGGTCGAGCCAGAAAGGGACGAAGCCATCATTGAACGAGAAAATCCTCTAAAAAAAACTGGGATCGGTCCCATGATGGCATCCACGATCGTCCATCTGGGCCCGCAGGCGCAATCCGAAGTGCTGGGGGCAGCCAACAAACCATACCTGGCCACCCGCAATAAAGATTGCCCGTCCAGCTTTCAGGAGGGGAGGGAAAAGCGGGAAGGAAGGGTGGACGTAGAGGAAAGCGCTACGACACTCAAGGAAATCCAACGCGTTCCTGGAAAAGTCGGCCGGCGTTGTCGCGGGGCCGTGCCAAGCCGGGGCTATGCCAGGAGACCTATGCCAGAAACGGTCTCGCTTCCACTATAAATGACAGAGCAGGGCTGCGCGTGCAATCCTCCCGCTGACCTGGGGGACGAACTACCCCTCTCGTCGCGTCCGCAGAGAATGATGGAAGGGCCCGAATCATTACCTTACTCATCCGCCGTCCCGCGGGGGGCGGGGGGAGGGCGCACAGGGTCCCAGGTCCGCGGTCGCGAAAAAAATTCATGTCGAGATTATGTCCCATAGGAGCGAAGGAGACAAAACCAAATAAAGTAGCCCGAGGGAGAAGTCACATTTCCTTTATGATCTCAGCCCGCCTAGCCCAACTGGGGCGATAATGGTCGCCGAAAGGGAGGACGGGCTTCCCTACCAGGTCGAGGCGCCCTGACGAGGAGACCAACCATCAAAAAAGAGACGCCGATCAAAAAACGAGGCGGATGGACGGTGCGGAGGGAGCAGGGAGGGCCGTCATCGGGCGGAAAAGATCTCAATGGCGGAAAGCGCGGGGACGGCGTCGTGCAAGAAGGCGAACGGGGCAACCACGCGGATCGGTAAAGCCGCTTGTTTCGACAGAGCGTCCGAGGCGAACAAGCCGGAGGAGAATCGGGGGGTTTCGCCCCGGAGAACCCCTCCCAACGATTGCTTCATGGAGCAAAGATGAACCCGCTAACTGCAAACGAGACTCGGAGGGAGGGTAGGAGGTAAGAATCGACCGCGCATGGGGAGGAAACGATTGGGCCGCCGGAAAGGCCATCCAGAGACCGCCTCGATCAAAGCAAAGGGGGCCCAGGAGCAGGTTCGATGTAAAAAGTGGTATTACCGAGGAGCAGATCCCGGTCTGGGGAAACATCGATCCAAAAGAATAAAGTCCGGCCCGATCGGCTGCCCGCAAGCGACCAATGGCGGGCCCAACGCGAAAAAAACCACGCAAGAAACTTCAAGGAATCAACGCGGCCAGATGACCGTCGGCAAGGAGGTTAACCGGGCGCCTATGTGGCAACTTCGCCCGTCTCGGGCAAGAAACGTGGGGAAGACAAGTCAGAGTGGTTCGTCATTGAAAAACGACCGCACGCTTCTCATCTCCCCGGCCTGGAGAGACCACACCACGCATTCGGCCCGGAAACTTGGGGCTCAGGGAATATCGTCCTTGGGAAACTTTCATCAATGAAAAAAAATTAACAGTGGCCCGCCGGGAGTCCGGAGTAATCGGGGGCCCGGGCGAAATTCGATGCTCTACCTCAGGGGCGGTCGACGGCACAGGGAGCCGCTTCGAAAAGACTGTCGGCTATTACTGCCGCGAGCTGTCAGAACGACCAAACCGGGCTCTGTAGGGCGTATGATAGGTTCGCTGATCGGCGGACGAGAGGGGCCGTAACCGAATTCTCCGCCCCGAGGAGTGATGCGGCGGAAACAGCAAGTCGCCGGGGGCCCCTATGTTAGGTGGCATTTTGCTACCAAGTACGCGCTTCCGGAGATGGCGAGATGAGTTTTCTGGAGAAGGGGTGACCCGCGAGCATCCAACGGAGTGAAGGGATCCTCGCGACCCATAAACGACAAGCGCAAGCAGCACCACCGATGTCGCTGGCGCTCGCCGGGGACGCGGAAAACCGCCCAATCTCGATGTATAAGGGGGTCCGGATGACGGCGCGTAACTATACGACGTCAAACCGCACAAGAAGAAAGCGCAAAGGAGAGACGCGTTTCAGCGAGGGACCCAGAGGATCGGCGCGGAAATGTCGGTGCGACCGTCAGCATGTAAAGCGCGGAAGAGGCGCCAAAGCCTAAGGGAGACGCTATCCCATGCTCCGACGCCAATGGCAGTTGCTTAGATCGTCGATCTGGGGGAGGCGCCCATGATGGATACCATGGACCAGCAGCATCAGAACAAGCAATGAGGCTGTTGGACTGAAAGGGGTCAGTTCAGGGTTTGTGGTACAACCTACTAAAACTAAGATTACACGTTGTACTGCCTCTAAAGCGAAAAGGGAGTGGCGGTGGAAGGGGGATGTTTCAGAAACGCCAACCGCAATCAATTGGTGGTGAAGGCCGAACATGAAAAGGCGCGGGGGATCGGATCTCATACGTTCTTAGGGGGAGGGCCCGCCACAATGACGCAAAAAAAGTTGCCCGCGGAAACAACTGCTTTTAAGCAACTGGCGGAGGCGGGCATTGGCGGAGATCAGGCGAGCTGGTCTATTCTGAGAACTCGAAAGCGCATCTAATCTCTGTCAGGCCGGTAGGCCGGGAGAAGCGAGTGGTGTCTAGGGGGGGGGGGTCTATCTAAAGCTGGCCCAGGAAAGGCTGACCTGAGTGCTGCTCTGGGGTTGTACCCGGCCACTTCACGAAGGAAAATGCCGTCTGGTGCGTCTTCCTCTCCTCTGAATTGAATAATCGGTTGCCATCGTTCAAGACAGCGCTAATCCGCCATCTAAAAGGTTGCAGCACGGCACAAAGCACCAACAAAAGCAGGGAACGCCCGGTACGGCGTGGTTTAGGTACTCTGGCTGGCGCCGTCACGAGGGGGACCCCGACTCAAATGCATCCCGAGTCGGGAAGCCGACTATGGGGACAGACCATGCAGAAGTAGCGGTCGGGATGGAGGTGACCGACCCCGTGAACTGGTGTCGAGGTTGTGTCGAGAACCCTCAGCTGGTCTCGTCGAAACGGCAGCAAGGGGAGACGGCGAGGGCAACGAAAAATATTCCGCTAAGACCGAGTAACGGCGACCCCGCCCCTAACACTGTGGGGAACCTTGGCTTGGACGCGCACTTGGCCCTTTCAAAGCGTGCCTGCCGAAGTCCTATGTGAGATTTAACAACTCAACGGAAGCACGCCTGTCAGCGGGGGCAGCAATCTCATGACCACGGTGCGAGAAGAGCCTGGACGCGCCGCTAAAAAAGATCGGGCGGCAGGTGTCCGAATGGACTGACAGCTGCCTTAGGTTGCGGGGGTATCTCGCCGGACGGACCCGGGGCGGGAGCAGTGACTCTCAAAACCATCGTCCGCAAAAGTAGCTGTTGCTGCCAGAAGCCTGCCACCCCACAACGAGGAGAAAGAGAAAGTCGTCCATGGCATGCAAAGATTTCCGGAGGGTCGACGAGGTGTTGGAGATTAAACCTGCGCGAAAAGCGGCAAGGGTCCCTATAGCCAGAGAAGAAGCGTCATGAAGAAGCCTGCTGATCACACCCCGCCCACCGCCAACGGATCCTTCTCTCGCGGCGCGAGCCAGGGATACCACGGCTGTAATGACGGACGCACGACCGGCGGTGCCGGCAAAAGGAGCTCGAGGGGTTGTAGTCAGCGACATAGGCCGCGGGGGAAATATTGCCCGGCGAACCGCGAGCACAACAAAGGCCACTGTGAAAAAGCCTGTCGTAGAGCTAGGCCGTTGACCGGTCGCGACGGAACGGGGTTTTTCAAAAAGCGCCTCGGACTCGATCCGCATCGTTCTCAAAAAAGAGACAGATTCGGTCGAAACACGACGGAAAGGACACCCAGGATGTGCCCGAAGGGCTTGGAGAGGCACACGTAAGGCGCGTCTGCGGGTCTTGTACACCTCTGGGGTCGATCTTAAGTTGGCTCAGATCTGAAAGCAGTGCAGGGAGGAGGATCCGCTCCCATAAAATATGTGGCGTAGCGCGTTTTTTTAGACCCAGTTCCCGCCATCAAAAGGATGACTTGTCGGATATGAGAGGCATATAGGGTGATTCTGTTCCTTGAAGCGCTCTTAGGCACCATCCGGCAGGGGTGGCCTGATGAAAGGTAAGGTGTCAGCATACGCCTCTGGGGGCGGAGACGTCGAAGGGGGCGCATTTCAGATGACGCCGCCAGCGAAACCAATGCCGCTTTCAGAAGCATCACTGATCGACCCGTCCAACGATCATGTCTAAAAAAATGCGAGGCCGAATAGACCCAAAACTCGATGGGGAACCAATGACAAGCGCGCCATTTTAAGTTTGCCAAAATACGCCGGGGGATTGTTTCATCGGGGTTATTCGCATAGAAAGAAAGGTTTGAACCCCCCCCACAATTTTAAAAGGGGGGGACCGCTATAATCGCGTCCAAATGCGGTGCGGGGGAATTCCCACCCAATGAGGGCTTTCCTTCGTTGGGAAGCACGCAAAATCATCGCGGGCCGGGAAATCACCTTAAGCATCGGCAAGGAGTCGCAGCCGCAGAACACTAAAAATGGCGGAAGCGATCGAGGAGGTCCTTGATGAGACTGGTCGAATCGTATCCAGAAAGATGGGCGACGGCAGAAGGAGCATTGACAGGATCAGCTGCATGGGAGAGGACTGTTGAGTGATAAAACATAGAGATGTCGAGCGCGGAGTCCAAGCATCGAGCGGGGACTCAAAAGAAGGCTTGGGACGGAGACGGGGCACCAGCCTAGAAAATCACCTTTCAAAAGCAGGCCGCCCAACAACCATCCTGGGGGGGCGGATACCGCGGGGAGGCGTGGGGGCGCTCCAGCTCAGCCAGGGCGAACCCGGATGTCGACGAGAGGGGGCGGGTAAAGCCAAACCTTGCACCTAAAAGGGGTTGGCTGGGGGAGGTGTTACGTGGTTAGCGGGAGGATCCTTCCCCGTCAACCCCGACGTCCTTGGCGGGATTGTTAGTAGAAAGAGACGTTATAAAGGTCAAAAAAGGGGGCCGTGGAGACAGTTGAGCAGAATCAGAGCGGCGAGGGGACACACCACGGATCAGAGCCGTAACATCGTTGGGGGTTTGGTCCGGTCCGTACAAAAAAGCGCGAGACGGTGCCGGCGATTCCGTATATCAGATTATCGGGGACGCTCGGGCGACCGTACGAATCCAGGAAGACGCAAGCGGGGTTGTGGCTGACGGCGTCCAGGGAACCGGCGCAAGCATTTGATGCCGCTGACTGGACGGGCGGCCGTCCGAAGATGCCCGTAGAGGTCGCGTGGGGGGGGCGCCAGAGGTCATGGCGCTGGCAAGAGTTCAATACGCTAATGACTAGTCAGATTGAAGGGACTGGATAGGCCAGACGAGTTTCGCCCCACTGTGATACCGCAAAAGGGGGAAACGGCATCTTCAGTGTTCTGACGTATCAAGACGCGTAGGCTGAACTTGATTTCTGGGGGGGGGGGTTTCGCCGGGGACCAATTATTACTCGAAAGCTTCAGATCGTATGGATCTCAATCGGATCAAAAACCACATGGATCGGGCAATCCTTGAGTGGAATAAACCCTCAAAATGCGTGTTTTTACCGGGAAAAGATTGTCAGCGTGGAGCATTGAGGAATACCACCACTGGTACCCCGAGATCAGGGGGAGAAGGAAAATAAGATCGGGGTTGCGGGGCCTACATCCTAGAAAAAAGGCGTCAAGGGGCGGGGCCCCCACCAGAGAGATGACGTCAAAGGGGGGGCGGCGGCGCAGCGTGAGTCTAGCGGCTTGTAGGGAAATAGGGAACAGGTCGGAAAGATCAGCCGCGGCAAAAGAAAACACGAATTTAAAGGAGAAAGAACCACTACAGGGGAAGGGTACGATGCGGATGGTTCACGACATAGCGCAAGCATCGCGGGCTAAACGCTTGCCTTCGGGGAACGAAAATGTCGAAAAAACGGACTGTTACCGGCGACGCTTGTCGCCGCCAACGGGCTTACAAAACTGGAGTGCGTGGGGGGTACCGGCAGAAACAAAAAAAGAGCGCGCAGAGGACCGCCTGAGAAAAGGGGCTTCCCTTCGGTGGGGAGGGAAGGCGGTGGCAGGGTACAGACGGAGAAAATCTGGATCCGCCCGTGAGGGGGTTTCGTAAAGGGCGGGTAGGAGGGGTCTGGAGCGGCGACGCCGAACTGGGTAGCGGAATCCCTGTAGAGACATAGCGACCAGTAGCCCTCCATTGCAGGCCAGATAGGCGAGAAAGAGGAAATGGCCAAGTCGACGGTCCCGGACAGATGTGTCTTACTGGCAGAAAGTAAAAGGAAGGTAATCAAAAATTAGTGGTTTCGAAAAGCGGAGCCCCCTTGGGAGGTGGAAGCACGCACCCGCCACCCCGAGGAACTCTTCGGTGTGCGGCTTCACGCCTGCGCACGCCAAGAGTAAGGAAAGGCCTTCTGGGCGAACGTCACCAGCGTAATCGTCCAAAAAGGAACGGAATTTCCCACCCGTGGAGCGCGGTCAGTAGGTCTCTTGGGGGACTGGACAGGGCGAGGGATATGGAAAGGGGGATGGCGCTAAAGGACGGAAAGGTCACGAAAGAGTGGATTGCAGGCTGAGGAAGCGGTCGATCTTCTCTCTACAACCCCGGCCGATTCCCACCCTAAGCCTGCGAGAAAAAATCATGCAAAAGAAATGAAGTCCTTATCGGAGCCTCTCGGGGGAGACAAAACAGTAATGAAAAGGCGTCGTTCGAGCCACAGAATGGAAGAAAGACGTGGATGCCATCATTACCGGAGAAGAAGATAGCGCAAAAAAACCAGGCGGAGGGGGAAAGAGAGGAGAAATCAGGTTCCTAAAATTACCCGTCTGAAAAAAAAGGCGCGACGCCATGCCGAAGTGGGGTCGAAAAACAAAAATCAAAAAGACCGACTATTCCGGCCACGTGAGGGGGTAGGACAGGCTGGCAGCAGAGGAGAGGGCGGGCATGTCGCCGGGGACGAAATGTGTACTTTACAAAAGAAGGTTCACTCATAAATCAAAGGAGATCACGGAAGCTGTCCATGAATGCCCCTGCAGTCTTCGCCTGTTCCAAAGAGGCGTACCTAAACCAGAAAAGAGACCGGGGTACTGACAACGCTCTAAAGTCAGGGGACGGGAAACTGTAGTCCGATTAAGGTGATCGAAGCCCCGAATCTAGTTCAAACAGAGAGTGGAGGGAGGATATGCGAAGGCGGCAGCATTGAAAGGAAAAAATCAAATGTCCCGCAGGAAAGGACGTGGGGGTGATTTCAAGTTAACCGGGGACCGCGGAGGAGAAGAAACCTGCAGGATGGATTATCCTGAAAAGCCGCATTCGACTTAGACCGGAAAAAACAAGCTTATACTCCAAAGGAATGAAAGGACGGCCTTTCCCAGGGTAGCTTCCCTTGGTCCTTGAAAATTTAGGTAGATATAGGGGCGCCGGGCTGATGATCGACCGGGAGGCCGAGAGTTCGGCTTCAGCAGCAAAGAGGGACAAACAACAAACCAAACGAGCGTCGAGAAAAGCGTCAAAGGCCCGTAGACAAAAAAAGGAGGGGCATCATGATCTCCGCAGGTCCAGCTTGAACGGATGGCGGGGAATGCTGCCGGCGAGGGGGGGATAGGTCTTCCATTTCTGAACCCTCAGCCAGATGAGGATCTTGGTCAAGCTGTTCGGCGACAAGAAGTATAGTAGGAAAGGGGGGGGGGCCCTAAGGAGTGACCATCGGTGGTGAGTCGTCCCCCTGAACTGGAAGCCTGGTCCGCCTGAACGCAGTTTAGGTTGCTTTTCGTAGGAAAAACATATCAATTGGTCCGGGGGGGGGGCGGGTGGGGGTGGAGACAAACCAGTCTGGGGATTAAAAAAAAAATGACGTCAAATCGACTCCGATTGTCCGGGACTGACTCTTTCCCATACAACGTCGCGGATCACTCTGTTCTTGAAACCTTCCTCCGCCAGACTGACCGGAGGACTGTTCCCCAGTGAGCGAGTATTATGTCAAAAAAAGGGAATGTAAGCACTCCCTTTGTACACTACAACCACTCTCATCCGAGGGAAAACCAATTGGGGGCGTGTCACTGTCGCGCTCGTCCGGCAATGAAAGGGGCGCTGCCTAAAAACACAAACATCATACTTCCAAGTGGGGGGACTCTCAGGACAGGGGGTAGTCCCGTCGGCAAGTAGTTGTTTCAAAGCATATGTCCTAACTGCCCTTCCCGAGGAAGTCAAAATGGGATGAGGTCCTCTCACAGAGATTGCGGCAATCTGGAAAGACCCTCAAAAAAGTCAGACCCTCTCGTCGGGCCCGCGGCCTTGATACTTATAACATGAAGGGTAATGGGGGTCTCAATAACACTTAGATTAAAGAGAAATACGTAAGGGCGCGCCTTCAGCCTGAAAGAGGGATTCATTCATACGCGTCGGATACTATCACATCTAAAGCGAAGATAAATCGAGATCCGACTACTACTATGAAGGTCATACCGCGAACCTCAAGAGAAGGCGATGGGAGCCTTCTACTATAGGCAGGAGCAAGACGAGCAAAAAAATCTTTACTGTCCGGGGATTAATTCGAAGGCCGCGGATTTCGGCCGTCGGGGAATGGCCAGGTCAGCACGGAACGTCGCAGGGGTGCGGGTCAGACTCTACAAAACTGGAGAAGAGAGCGCCTGTTACGTTTGAAGATCTTGGTGTAAAGGACCAACGGCTTCCTCACAAGGCCCATTATTTATGATAACTTCGAGATGAGCACGGCGAACTAAGACAAAGGCAACGTCAATACTTCTTGAACTGGGAAGGCTTTGAGGGAAAACTTAAATTCCCGCCAGCAGAAGTCCGGGGCATGGGCGCCTCGATGGGACTGCTTCTCCAAAAAAAATCTCGAGGTCCGACAAAGGAACGGGCCTGACGGCGGCGCACTTGCTGACAAAGAAAATATCAGCGCGCCGTCAGGAAGGAACGCTTTGACAAAAGGCGAGAGCAGAAGTGACGGAAGGCTTCGGATCTTGTGTACAACGGCGCTCGCTCTGCAGGCACATGGCGCGGAATAAACGAGTAAGAAGAGCCTAACAATCCCTATGCCTGTCCGACACTCAAGCTTACTCAATCGGGAGGCCGGCTCCCATCGCGAGATGGATAAGGTCGACCAGCAGAAAGCAATTACACCATCTGGAAAGTTGACCGCAAGAACGGTTCAGGGAGTTGTTGTAGGCGGCGACGCTCTGCTCTGGTGTAAAAGGTTGGGAAGGTTAACCAGGGGAAGGTTTGTGCGTGACGTATTGGCTGGAGGAAACGCGCTCGCAGCATAAGAAATTCGGGGGTACTTCCACGACCCGAAATTTCGGAGAAATCTCGCGAGACTCTATGTCTTGGGGACCCAGCGAAGAGCAGGCGAGATGGTTATCTCAAAGCAAATACAAAAGAGGGGAACAAGAGTAGTGGAATCGCAACGGCGGCGCTGGCAATTTACGGGGGACATAGCGAGGGGAAGAGCGGGATATTGCGTTATCGTCCAGTAACTTAAGACTGGTCCGACTACGTCCTGTCGCGACTCGTAGGATTTGTTTCTGGAGATATCAATTCGGACGAACGTTACGCCGGGTCCTCTCGATTGCGAAGTGGTCTCATTGACACCTTAAACGTACGTAAATGAAAAAGGCTCTCGCGCGGGCCGCCTGTCAGGAAACGACCCTACCTGCTCAGCGGTAGCAAGAATATCAGAAAAAGGACAAGTGAAAAGCTGAAGGAGGCAAGAGGAAAAAACATGCTATACGCCTACAGAGTGGGGTTCGGCTCGGGCGCCCTGATCACGAACAGGTCTAAAATATCGACAGTTAGTGAACAAAAATTGAAATTGCCACGAGACGGCACCGGCTATTCCCCATCAAGAACAATGGATTCGCGGGGCTGAAGGTGAAAAGAGGCCAAATAACGGAATTAGCACTCAGGGTGGGATTAATCTAAAGCCGTGAGAGATCGCTCGCCCTCTTATGGACAAAAAGGCTGATAACAAAGTTGACTGATCTAGGATGGCCGGAAACCGAGTGGTACGCTACGAAAGGGCCACTCCGCGAGGCCAGAGGGGAGGCACCGTTGGAATTTGGTGGAACAGGGTGAGTCCGCCGGGCAAACCTGCGCAGGCCTATGGGCGGAGGGAACATTGTACCACCAGCATAGCTATAGGTCCTCCTCGAAATATATTGTCTGTCCGGCTAAAGCTCCCGGTTTCGCTATGACGCCTCGCGAAGGCCGATTTGAAAAATGGCCGACGGCTTGAACCGAAACTGCCGTCTTGCTTGGTCTCCGCCGACAAGCCGCGTGAGCAGGCCATAAAGACCACCAACCATCAACTGCAAGCTGGGGCCCAAAAAGA
>Ga0179591_1223650_pt1 | contig 16395 bp, 14 predicted proteins | sample CZOMad2_1_08_16f_FD_182891 | JGI IMG/M metagenome (GOLD analysis project Ga0179591, IMG submission 182891) | Vadose zone soil fungal communities from Angelo Coast Range Reserve, California, USA - CZOMad2_1_08_16fungal (PacBio error correction) | ecosystem: Environmental > Terrestrial > Soil >...
TATCAAGGTTTCCCAGCCACTTTGCTTCTGAAAGAATGAAAATTGAGGCAAAATAAAACGAGAGTTTCAGAACGAAACTTAAAAAAAAAGAAAAAGTGCCCGACGAACGGGCCCACGACAAGAACCGTTGTAACCCATGAAGAACTCCAGCAAGGAAAAATCGCTGATGTGCTCTCTCGGAGATCGGAAGGAGGAAGAGGGAAGTGGAAAAAAAGCCGGAATCAGTACGGCTGTGTAGGACAATTGAAACTGGGAATGAGGAACAGGCCAATCCGCCGGGAGAACGATAGACTCCCGAAATCCCGGGAGGTAAATAGAATTTTCACGCCTCTCTTCACCGCGCCCGAGAGTCTTGGAAGGAATGTATATAGAAACCAAACGTTGTTCCCGGGGCCAGGACTCTGGACGAAAAGGAAGAAAGTTATGGACACGGCGGAAAAAAGTTGTCTCGTGGCTCCTTCCACACTCAGAGTCACAAAGTGGGATCTAATGATCTAAAGTCGCAGAGGCGCCCAAAGAGGGGGTCTTCCATTTAAAAACGGGGGATCTCTGAAACAACGGAGGTGGGAAAAAGACTTGGTAAAGTACTGACCCGGGTTTCTCGTCCAAGCAGGAGAGTCGAGAAGACGCGCCCGGTGCCCATCTGCTTGAAAGTGATCTGGCCATTACGAACCTGGTATCTTTCGCATAGGCGACAGTTAAAAACTTTGGGGAGAAGGGAGCGACAAAATCCAGAAACAAAGGGAGATGGGCGCGGAAATCCGATTGCGGGAAAATCGACAGGGAACACCCGGGATTGCGCTATCTGGTAGCATCCTGGCACTGAAGGTAATTGTAAAAACCACCATTGGCGAAAGGGGGAAAACTTCATCGGATAGCCTTGGGGGAAAAACGAGTCGGGACAGGCTAAATCGGAAACCTGCAACATAGACAGGAGGAAACCTTATCCGGGATCATAAACCTAAACGGAGGGCGGCCGGGGGCGACAAGAGAAGCACGGGGAAAATCGGGGGTTATTGGCGTGCTGAATAACGCGGGGAAGGAACAGAGACGAGGCTTAGGGGCAAAAAAGACAACGGGGCGCCGGGGCCAAACAGGGGGAATGAGAATCACCTTCGGGAGGCTGCTATGGCATAAAAGCTCTCTCGCAAAACAAAAGGCGCGAGGTCTCGCGGCAAGGGAGCGCGAATCGGAAAAGCAGGGACTGAGGATGATGGATTCAAAGCGGAAGCTCCTGAGAGAAAACTCACTAAGATGCATAAACAAGGGTTCGGCGGGGTACCAGAGGGAAGAGAAAGAGATGCCTGAAAGAAGCGGAGAACCCGAACAAGGGAGACGGGGTGTCATTGAGGTGGGCAAGGGGAACAAAAGTGGGCAACGCGCGAATGCCGGAGGTTCCTGGAGAGCCGAAGGAAAAGGGAGGGTGACCGGCAAGGGGGTGGGTCGAAGGGGGGGGGGGAGCACGTTTCTCAAGGCTCAACGTTATTTCGGTGCGAATGTACGCCAACGAATGGCGCCAGATGAAACGAGTTGTTAACGTGGAACTAAGTTGAGTGCGGACATAAGAAGGGAAAGGAGGTGGGGCGAAGAAAAAGGAGTGGGACATGAGGAAAGGCCGCTCGCTTCTGGAGGATAGTAAGAATAACGCATGCTCGAGAGTATAAATTATGAAATCACATTTTCACACGAGAGTTGGAAAGAAGTCCGAAGAGAGGGAAGGGTGAAAAAAAGGGGAAAAAAGGGATGTAGACTGATAAGCGGAACGCACGCAATTAGCCCGGATCTCGTCCTCAACTGAAACGAGGAATTTGTAATAAACTCAAGGGACAAGCGCGAAGAAAGGGAGAAAAGATAAGAGGAGGAAAAGAAACGGGCAATAATGGGGAGACACAGGTAACTCTCCTTCGCAAGGATCTGGTCTGCAAAGGTCCTAAAAGAAGCATAAGATGCTGTTAGCTGACCAAAATTTTGGGAAGCGAAAGAAAAAAAAAAAATACAAAAGTGACGGCATTTGCCATTTCTGGATAAAGCTGACTGGCAATCGCAAGCCCATAAAAGGGGTGAAAAACTAGAAAAAAAAAAGGCGAAAAAAGAAAGGAAAAGGAGAGGGCGAGCCTGTGGCGATTTGAAACAGTTTAACCTCGCCAGAAATCAGCCTTCCTATCTTCACAAAAATACCCACTGGGGGGGGGGGAGGGGTGCCGGGGGTGGGGAAGGGGTTCAAAGAGACGGGGCTGGCGGAGGTGGAGTTGAGGAACAGCCAAAACGCGTTTTAAACAAAGACCGAGCCTGGGAAGGAGATAAATAAAAACGGAGGAAAGGAGTACAGATAAATAGCACCAGCTGTAAAAAGGGTACGTATTCGAAAGATGTGGGGGGTGTCTCTAAATTCAGCTAAAAAGAGAAGGCGAAGCGTGAAAGAAGTTGGGTGAGGGAAAAGCGGGGTTTTCTAGGAACGCGAGGAAGGGTATTTAGTCTTTTCTCAATATGGGTACTTGCGAGAAGAAAGAGAGGCAGACACGGGAGAACAACGCGCCCGTAGATTTGTCGGAAATGCTTGAAGGGGGAAAACGGTGGTCAGAGACATAGAGGGAAGGGGAGCAGGAAAGTGGAGGAGTTAAGCGTACGCGTTTATAGAAAAATTTGGGGGGGACCACCATATCGAAAAGAGTAGGGAAGTTGGGAAGGCAAGCCGGAGTCGAGAACTAGCTAAGAATAAAATCGGCGAAAGCACACCCGATACATATTGGCAATTGGGGTGAGAACGAACTTTGGTGGAAACGAGGTAAAAAGTTTGAAAAAGCGCCGTCCAGCGGGGGAGTCAAGGAAGTTTTACTTCTTGGGATCCAGAAAATTCTTAATCATCAAAATCTCTATCATGGGAGCCGGCAGGAAGCGCAAGGAATAAATGGAAGTTGAAAACGAAAAGAAGGGAAATAGAGCGACCACGCCGGTTTCAAAGAAAGTCTAAGCGGAAAGTGCCGTAAAGCCGGAAAGAAGGTCGGCACGGGGGCTTAGAGAAGCACGTACAAACACCTGGCCACCTGAACAAAAACATGGGGCGGCGGGCCCACCGGCGAAGGGAAGCAATCGAAAATAGAAGGGAGGGAAAACTCAATAATCCCACCATACCCCAACCGAAAAGGCAATGTCGTTAAGTTCCGCAGCAAAAGAGAAGATGTCGGGAAAGAAAGCGATCTAAAAGAAGGGAAGACGTTGACAGCGGTGGCGGAGGTGATAAAAACGCTTCACCACTTAAAAAGCAAAGCCCGTACTCACGGTTATGTCAGGAACTGTGACAAGGGGGAAAGAGTAAAGCCTATAAAGGGAAGTTGCAGAAATCTTAGCAGGCCGACGTGGTAGGCTGAGAAGATCAAAAAGGGGGAGAGGTCTTAGAGGGACTCCTCAGTCGTAACTAAAGGGGGTGGGAGACTCGCTTTGAGAGGAAGAGAGAAGGGTCGGCAGCGAGGCTTTCCTATGGGAGGGTAAGCAACCGTCTCTGGAGGTAATAACTTGGGCCGAACGTATCTTGGAAAAAGGGGAGAAAGGGGAGAAAAAGCAAGCTTGCTGGCGTACCTTTTTAGAAAAGGGGTTGCTCCATCCAGAAAGACAAAAAAAAAAACAACAACTGGGAAAGGAAATGAGCAAAAAAAGAAAAAGAGGCCCCTCCGGACTTCAGACGAATCACAGGGAGGGATAAAAGACATAGTACGGGGGGAGAAAAATACCGATCCAATTATCTAATCATACAAGATCCCACTCGCAGCTTCTTGCAAAAGGCTGATCTCAACTTCATCAGAAAAAGTAAGAAATCAAGCGAAAGACGGGGGGGAGAGAATCGGCCGACCGATCCCACATTTTGGAGATAGAGCAATCCGATGAGGAGGAGAACGGACTTCCTGGAGAGGTGCGCCTCTTGGTAATTATCTCAAAAAAAACCTAACTAAAGAATCCTGAGTCCGGGGCTTTGGCGTGTCCAAGCTGAAAAGCGCCAAAAAAGAAAAAAGGTACAACAAACATGCCGTTGAGTGAGATCGCCTCTCAGAAAGATCGCTGAGGGTTTTAAAGAAACTCAAACAAATCAGCCCGATCAGGCGCTGGATGGCAAGGGGAGAGGGGAAAGCATCCCTGTCTGGAGGGGGTGGGAGCAGGCTCGGGGGCAATCAAGACCGACCATGGCCAGATAAAGCTGTATCGGTGTTGAATGGGGGGGTTGTCCGTGGATCTGGCCCCGAATGGACAGGGATGGAACATGAAACCCTTTAAGAATGGACGACGGTGTAGGGGAGGGAAAAGGAGCGAACCGCTATTCCCGATCCAAAAACGCCCAATAGGAGAACATTCAGGAAGTGTCCCAGCTAGGCGAGTAGGGAAAATGATTAACGAAGGTGGAGAATCTCCGAGCCATAGGAAGGGTGACGTCAGCACTACTCGAAAAAAAATGGAATTAAGCGCCGATGCGCGCCAAACCTGGCAAATAGGCCTCGAGAGGGCGCTATGGAAATCTATTGCGCATCGCCGAAAGCGCGCGACCGAAATAAAGCGCCGCTCGTTAAGAAAGCCACGGTGAAGCAAAGGGGGCCGCGAACGCGCGCGCACAGAAAGAAGGATAGCAGAGGCGAATTCCGAACCCAAGGACCGGGACACTTAAGAAGCGAGAATATGTGGGGAGAACTTGCGGCGCCCTCCCTAAGGACGCTGGAAACAGCCAAAAGATTCGTCGAAACAAGAAGCAGAAAAAACGACAACGAAGGAGGGTCTAAAAAACAGGTGACATACGGTTTCGAAAAGGACCTCAAATCTAGGAGGTGCAGAGTTGAGCGAGACCACACTTCCTAAAATTGACGGACATTGGCCTAACCATCAGGGCCGTGACACTCTGAAGCAGGTTGGATGAAGAAACGGCGCCACTGTAAAAGCGAGGGAGGCTGGGGAGGGGTTGGTCCAAAAAAACGCGGAGGAGGCCAAAAAACGACAGAATAAGCAACCTTCTTTGACTCATCAAAAACCCCAACACAAACGGCAAAGGGGGAAAACACCAGAAGGGGGGGAAGCGAAAAGAAGAGGAGCCTGCTCCTTGAAACTAGTAGGTCGTTGGAACGAGGCCATCAGTGAAAAAGCAAAAGGAATTAGCGCCTTGAGTTGGGAAACAGCATGGGGTTTCGTCGAGGGGGGAAAAACAGTCGCGATGGGCCTGGATTTGACAAAGGAGTCATGGCAAGGTTACGAACAAGGTATGCCCTGGTTCGTGACGAGGGAAAAATGGCGGGGAGAGAGAAAACACAGAGAAGGGGAGTCGTTTAGGGAGGTAGCTGGGGCCTCCTCCAACTCCCTTAGCGCTAAAACACCATGCGAATCAGGGAAGGGAAATCGGTAGTCGCCAATCATTAATCCCAGGGCGGGAGGGTCGGGAGCGAGGTCTGAAATGGCGGAAAAAAAAAAAAACCAAACCCACACCAAACCAAACAAAAAAAGAAAACAAAAAAAAGAAGAAAGTGTAGACCTCAAACCAATGCCCTCGCTCCTCTGATTCGTCTTAGGGAACAGCAGGAGCAAGGCACCGTGCGGTTCAGCGTATTCCCAAGAGACTCATAAAAAACTCTGGGACGGCCGCGGGTCTACGACAAACGAATTCACGCGTAAAGCGCGGGGGAAACTTGCTTCATAATATTGATACTCTCCGGCGAAGGAGTGTTTCACCTCAGAAAAGGAGGAAAGTCTAGAGCGCGCAAAGCCAAAGAAATTTTGACGGACAACAGTCAAAACGGATAAACCGGGAACGAAACATCGAATCCTGCCTCAAAAGGTGGTCAGCGGGCCCGAGGTCACAGTAAACAGAAAGACGGGCCGAAAAGTCGCGTAACAAACAAATCAAGAGAACAAAAGAAAGGACCAAAACGGCGGCGAAATCGTCCATTAAACACGCGTCAGAGCAGAAAATAAAAAATGCGAAAAAAGGCACATTTAAAACGGGAAAATCAGACGAAAGCGCAGATGAAGCACGAGAGGGCTTCTGCCGCGGAAGGAGGGGGGACAGAGAAGACACTTTTATGACCTATAGAAATGAGGCGTCCTCTATCCAGGACAGCGCGGAAACTGGAAACAAAAGGGGGCAGTCCCGTGACAAGTGGGGAAGATTCCTCGAGAAAAGTTCTGTAAAAGCGAAAGTCAGAGGAGGGGTCTCCATAGATAATTGTCAGAGAAAGACCGGAAACAAAGTGAGTATCCTCCGGGTGATTTGCCCGCCCCGTCGTAAACGGTTTCTATAAAATAAGAAATAACGCTGGCTACGAGAAGGGCAATGCTAACAAAGAAGAGGCCGAACGAAAAAGGAAAACGATTTGACCGACTGGCGGCCCCCCCCAACAAACAAGGAAAAAGGAAGCCGCCGGATGGGGACCCTGGGTCAGACAAGGGAGGAGGGACTAGAGGGGGAGCGCGACATCAGGGAGAAATCGGAAGCGCAAGGGAGAATTCTCAAAGGGCGTCTAACGAGGACGGAGAGTTAAAAAGTGAGTCGGGGGAAAAACGGTTCCACGGGGCGCCAAGAGTAAAAGGTAAACGCCAGAGGACCCGTCAGTCCAGGAAGAGAGGTCCCGCAAAGTAAAATCAAAAACTTCGGCGTTGTGGGAGGGAGTAGGTCTCGGAAGAAGCAAAAGTTGGGTAAACCCTGTTCGACGCGGAAGAAAAATGAATAAAAATTAGGGCCGAGATAAATGGGGCGGAGATCAACTCACGACAAAGAGTATGATGCGCTCATCTCTATTCTCCGCCAGAGGGGGAGTCTGTAGGAATCTCAGCCACAAAAATTAGAGGGGAAAAAAAGGAACGTTTACATCCAAAGATTGCGGCGAATCGGTTAAGCAAAGTCCGCTCCAGTGTGCCATCGCGTGAAGACAGGGAACATTATGCCTTCCATAATCCTGGAGGGGGCATGGGGAACGGAGGAAAGGGAAACGTGGGACCATATAATAGAGAACAGGACCAAAGAAAAAAGCACTGTTGGTCTCTTCTATTGGCTTTAAAAGTAAGATATTGGCAAAAAAGGGAGGAGGCTGGGAAGGTAGCAAGACGATGAGAACGGGGAACATTTGGATATCAAATTGGAACGAACAAACGTCATCTGATTGACGTCAATGGGAAAACGCTAGGTAGTAGAAAAGTACTATTCTCCCTGAGAGCCAAATAGCCGCCTTCTGTACACGCAGGAGCAGAAGGAAAGGGCCAATACTGAAGGGAGTAAGGGTCACTTCTGGAGTCGGGGGAAGAGTTGGGTAATGGAAGGGTATGATCGAGTCTTGAGCATCGCACGCTAGACGCGATAGGATTGACAAAGCAAGCGAAAAACCGTATTACGCGCGGGAAGTCTTGGCGAGGTCATGAAAGAGCGGCGAAGACAAAGACGAGGGGGAGGCCGCATGTGGACTAAACAAGAAAGTCAGGAGAAAAAAAAAATTCCCTGTACAACTTTGACGGAGGTTCAAATCGATACCAGAGCCTGATCAGCGGAGAAAGCAGTGGCTGACATGAAAAAGGGGTCGGCGGTTGACCAATCTGTCCTCTTAAAGCGGGAAAATACGTCAACCAATTGTCGTTTAATGTGTTAAGCAGGGGGGAAGGAAATTTCCAAGGGGGGGGAAAAGAATAGGCGATTTCCGGGCGAGAGGCATTCAAATAATGGAACCTATAACAGGAAGTGGGGTCGAGTGGAGTGTTGGTGTACTCGAAGTTTCTCCAATCAACGGTTATAACGAAGGTTCTAGAAAAAAAAGATGACCCAAAGGAAGTTCGTTAACTAATTGGGGCTGATAAGGACCGACCGGTGAAGCAAAGAGGGCGGAATCACGAGGATTGGTCAGGGGGATGCGCTAAAGCTGCAAAGGAGGAAACATCAAACAGGTCGGGCGATTAATTAGTATGTAAAAGGCAATTTGCACCCGAGAGGGGGACGCAACAAGCAGGGGGAATTTAATGAGGCGGCCGCAAAGAGGATGAGGGGCTCTGGAATACAAACGACATCAGGACCGAGTCGCAGTCAATACTGCGCGTCTCTGTCGGGAAGTGGGGAGTATGAAAGAAGTGAAGCCGCAAGAAAAGGGGAAACCTAAAAGGCGGATAAATGGCCGCTCCACCATTTGGGGCTTCGCAAAGGTTGATCCCTTAAAACTAAGGGGGCTGGGCTGTGAGGGGGGGAAAAGCTCCGAAAAGAAAGAAAAAAACGATCGAGGCTGGCTCGGAGGACCATAATTTTTAACTTAAAAACAAAGGGTAATTTCGACTGAAATTGAATAGGGGAAAGGGGGACCGAGAGGTAAATAAGAAACAAATTCTGAACTCAAAGGCCGCGAAAGCTCGTGTCGAAGAATGGGAGGTACTGGATGCCCTCGGCATAGGGAAATTGTCATTCACGAATCATAGATCTGGGAGAGGGGCCAAAAGTGATGGTGATTTGCCGGTGGGGGGATTGTAGAAACTCTGGGGCGGACGTGGGGGGTTCAGAGCAGCGGGGGTTGGAAAAGAGCGAAGCAAAAAATTGGGAGAGGGGAAAATCCACAACTTCCAGGAGCTCAGGGCAATAGGAAAGGTCCCCTGGCATCATTTGAAAGAATTGGGGGGTTGGAAGGGGAAACTGCTACTCACTAAAAAGACGGCGATGTCCAGCGCGAAATTCATTTGCGAAAGAGGGGGGGGAAACGAAACTTAGGGGGGTCAGGCGGATTGTCGTCAAGTGATTCGCGAAGCGGGCTGCGAAACGCGAGCTAGGCACGGTCGCCGGAAAAGTTCGAAAGGGGGGGGAGGAACAGTGTTCTGAGGTCAAGGATTTATTTAATGGCAAAGAAGGGTTAACGGGAAGAAGCGATGCGGAGCCGCCGTGGCGAGGTGCGCGACTCGGGGAAAAAGGTCAGGCAAAACACCTACGGAACGAAATAATGGAGTGTGAGGGCGTCAGAGCGAAGGATCGCGCAAAAAGGCCCAATCGGAGGGACGCGACAGAGGACATAGCAAACGAGGATCGCGGGGGGAGCCAACTCGTTCCACCGGGGTGGCCCAACGCAGGCGTGATCTTTGAAGCCACTGCCTGGGGAGGCGAAATGTTCAATAAACCTTCGTAAAGAATCCGGTAAAAAGCGCTACTGAGTTCACTTCCTGAATGGAAGAATGGCCAAGGGGGTAACTGGGGCGAAACTTCCAGGGAAGACGGAAACTCCGGGTGCCAATCTCCGCCGTCGTACATGGTAAAGGGCCCGGAAATATAAATTGGAGGACGCAAGAAAACAAAAAAAAGGAAAACATGGGGCCTGCCGAACAGATGAGTTTATGGGCCGCCCCGCGCCGGGACCCCAAATATATCCACAAAAAGACTGAGACAGGAAAAACACAACGAGAAAAACTTGCCTTTTCTATTCTGAGCTGCCGACATCCAAAAGATCGAGGATGAGAAGAAGGATAGCACACGAACAGGAAAGGAAATCGTGGGGAATTCATCGGGGGAGTGCGGAAAAACAGCAACCCCATGAGAATATTTCAGGGAAGGTCTTTTCAAGGGGGGTAAAAAAGGAAAAAGTATGCAAGGAACGAGAAACAAAGGAAGAAGTACCGACGACGTGAGGCGGCTCATGGATCAACATGTGGGAAGAAGGATCAGACGAACGAAAGGACAGTTATAGCGAATCCGTTGACTGGATACTTTACGAGAGTCAAGAAGGGCAAGAAAAAAAAAGGGGGGGAGGGAGAGGCAGGTGGAGCCTTCTTGTAGATTAGGGAGACTGCTCTGTCTCCAGGTCCGAATGGGGCGAACAGTGATGCGCCCCTCAGGGAATCAGAGCGCCAAAAAAGGAATGGCCCAGTCTTTTTCAAATTTGTTAACAAGCTCCCCCTATCTAGACAAAAACAACAAAGAGGAGTAGAAAGGGGAGAGAAAGCCGCTGAGCAAAAAACGCGTGAGAAAAAGAGGCAGAAATGAAAGCTTGCATACAGCGCTCAACCGCTGATAAAGAAGGAAGATGGAAAAAGTAATGGACAGTTTATCGGAAAGAAGCAGCGAAACAAAACCTCTGCCTCCGACACATAATTCACCGACGATGATCTCGAAAAAATCAGAAAGCAACACGAGAAGATACCGCCCGACTAAAGAAAAGCAGCCGAAGTGAGATTCTCAAAAGCTGGACAAACACCACAGATAGGAGACTCCTCGGAGAGGGAGACAGGAGGAGGGATGCACTGAAGGGATAGTGGCTGAGACTACTGTTAATTGATCGCACAACCCGGGAAAGACCTTCCTTAACTAGGGGCTTCCGGCGGTGGAAGTGGAATTTGAAATCTCACCAAAGCGCACCCAACAATATCGAAACCAAGAGGGAAGGATTTAGGGAAAATGATTTCTCGATAAAATCAGCGAGTGGCGAAGCAAAAATAGCAATACAAAAGGGTCAGTGATGTCCTGTGGAAGATGGACAGGAGGAAGGCCTTCATGGGGGGGGATGTGGATGATTGTGGGGAGTCAGAGAGGGGAGGGGAAAGAAGTAAAACTTGTTCCGGCCGGAGGGTGTTACTGGTGTTTGTTTTTGGGGGAACGTGATAAGGGGAAAACAAGATGCCGAAATGATTTCCGCCAGGTACGAAATGTAGACGGCGGATAGAAAAAGGAGGGTACGAACCGACTCTATCCATTGAAGAGGCCAAAAAAAACAAAAGCGCCATTATGATCGAGACATCCGGAGGCATCGAAAAAAGAGGGGGGGAAAGGATGAGGTACTAATAAGTGATACTCGCCGGGAAAAAAAAATTCATTGTAACAAGTAAACGTACACGCTGCAAACGGGGAAACGAGTTCGGGCCATAAGCGCAAAAAGGGAATAAAGAGTTGCTACGTCCCGATGGAAGAGATGGTGAAAGAGAGGCGAGACTGCCGCTAATAAGCAAACGGGAGAATCGTGCGACCCTTCTTGTGTTCATCAACATGGGTCAAAGGCTCACCGCGAGGCAGAAAACAACAGGAAGGCGGAGCAAAGGCGCAGAGATGGACGATAACCGGGTCAAGCAAAGAAGAACGTTTTTACGCGAGACCGTTTTAGGAGCCCGGTGAAAAAGAGCGCGTAGCAGAAAGACCAACGGCAGGCAATCTGAATCAATACCAAGCCAGAAACGAAGTTTCGCGAAAAAAGGGAACAAGCAAGGAATTGAGAAAACTTCCGGAACTCAAGAGTATCGGATTGTGGGTATCGACAGGGGTAGCGCGAACCCAATCAGCGTCCGAAAGTCGAGTCCATGCTGAACAAGCTGGGAACAGAAAAAGCCTTTGGTTCTGAAGCGCCACTTGCGCAGCACATGGGTTGGGGGAAAAATGAACAGCGGCGTCGAGCAAACGGCAACAGTCGCATAACACCAGCTTCATGAAAAGGAAACCCGGCAACGAAAAAGTGGTGAACAAGCAAAAGAAGATCTGCATGTCCGGAATGAACGCGCGGGGCAGGAAAAATAGAAAGAGGGGTCCAGCCTTCTCAGGCACTAGCGGGACGAGAGGCCTTTGGGAAGTGATCATTTGGTTCGCTATTCCAAAAAGGGTGCGGCCAGGCAGGGAAAAAAAAGCTCAAGAGTCGACCGGCATGGGCGCAAAGGGGGGGATTCCTGGTTAAGGGACTGAAAATTTCTGGAGAGGATCACCACAACAGATATCGTCGGACGGATGGGGATAGGGGGGGCATTGAAAAGATCACGCACTTCCCCGTTCAAGGAAGGCGATGACAAAAATGTGGCGAAAGAACAAATGGAAAAGTTCGGCCAAAAAGAGGACGCCATTGAAGTGACGCTAAGGGGAAATTGCAAGGGAAGCAGAAAAATTTCTAAGAAGAGATAGGGAGGAATAGAGGAATAATCTCAATTTGCAACTTTCTTTTAAAAAAGAGGAGGGACCCAGAGAAGAAAGGATCCTGGCTTGGTGCCGGGAAGCTTCATATCCCAGAATGCGGAAAACGCAGGGGGGAGAAAGTGGAAGGGACATGAAATGTAAAGCCGAGCCCTGCGGATTTGGCTCATCCCGGCTAAAAAGGAGAGAGAAAAGAAACCAACTACTCTTGAGGACGCCAAAGCCGGGAACCGGGCGGAGAAGAAGAAAAAGTCGAACGAAAACCTCTAAATATTTCTCCATATAGTTCCGAGTGAAAGGAGAAAAACCTGGCCGGAGCAACTAGAGGGAAACCAACAAAGAAGAGAAAAGAACGGGGAAAAAGACGGTCCCCTTCGACTCTCTGCCAGAAAGACTGGAAATGTCTAAGCGACTAAACACCTGTGAAGAAAAGGAAACAGTCGTTGCCAAGCGGAAACGAACGAAAGAGAAGAGGAAGACGATGAATAAGCAGCTGGCTTCCTCTTAAGCACGGGGGAAAGAAAACTTGTGGTGTATTTAGCTCAGAATATGGAGTAAAACAGGCGCGGCTCGCGGAAACTCCCCGCAACAGGGGGAGTCCACGAAGAGGGGAACGAATAAGGATGCCGCTAGACCATCCGGACGGAATTCGGGTGGAGATAAAGAAAGAGGTAAGAGGACAGAAACTCGCCTGGGGATTCTCCCGGTTCTGGGCCCCGGAGAAAGTGGATTCTGGGAAAAAGGCTGGCAAGAAGAGCGAACCTAGATGAGGAAACAAAGAAACTTAAACTCTTTGCCACAAGGGAGGAAGAACCCCCTCCGCCGTATTGCCCCTGGTTAATGTCAGATAAGAAGAGACTAAGGAGCTATTGGATCTCTCATTGCTAAAAATCTTTCTACAGAGTAAGAGCGTTCTCAAAGTAAGGAACCGATGACGGCGAGGTCGACATTGAAGGCGTGGTCCACAAGGACACGTAGAAGAGAATTGTCTAAAAGAGAAAGCCCTAGCCAGGGCTTGACATAGATCATTTGACCAAAAAAACTATAAACTCACATGAAGCGCCCAGAGCGCGTTTCGAGGAAAGGTAAGGGAGAGGTGACAAAAACTTTTTTTCAACCCATTGTCGACTCTGAAGGGAAGGAAGGATTTCTGGAACGGGAAGAGAACAAGGATCAGAGGGCAAACGGAGGGAATGGGTCGAAGAGCGAGAGGCGCCGGAAAAAAAGGAAAGGGTCATTAGAACGAGGAGAGCAAACACCAAAACTGATTATGAGCTAATAATATACTTTGGTAAGAAAGAAAAGAGAGGGAAGCAGAATCTAGAATAGAGCCCCTTGCCAAGGCGGCGGAGAGCGCCAGGTAGAGGAACGCATAAGGGAGAGAGTTCGCAGCGGGTGCGAAAAAGGTAACTGTTAAGTGTATCTATACAGTGCCTCCCCAAGACGGAGCTGGGGAAGGTGAAGCTTGGCGGGAAATCGAATAATGGGGACACGAAAGGGAATTCGGAGATAATGGAAAAGAACGGGGAGCACGTGGACTTTGCACCCCAAAGACAATTGTCGGAAAATCGACGTCAGCGGATTGAAGGCCGGTGAGAACGCGCTGGGAAGAGGAAGGGACTTGGGACCGCTGCCAGGGAAGGGGAAACATAAAAGAGTTCATCTTGCGTTATCCGATCAGGAAACTCAGGGGCCAATGAAAGCGGACGGCATAAAAAGTAGGCAATCGTTTAAGTTTACAGTTCTGATAATCTCGGTTTAAGAAATAGATATAGGGGAATAAGCAACGACGCCTTTGGCAAATGAGAAATACGGATCGTGAATCGGCGAATGGATAAAACTCTGAGAGCCAAAGACGAAAGCGAGTAGGCACGGGTCGCGGAATCCAAAGCGGCCCGGTCCAATGGGGAGGGGATTTGGGAAGAGAAAAAAGGAAAAAGAAGAGACTAGATGATTAAGAAATGGTGGGTCGTCTATGGTCCAACTGTACAGGAAGGAAGGGAGGAATTCATCGCTGAGAGAAGACTTTGAGAGTCCTTTGTAGCGTGGAAAAGACTGGTGGCGTCCAAAGGTGGTAGTAAAAAAAAGAAGCCATGAAATTGCTGCCTCATTCAGTCCCGTTACAAAGATCAGCTGGGGGTGGGGGGTCGCTATTTTTTTGTTGAAGGAAAGGGAGCAGGCTAAAGTGTTTCTGGGCGAGGGGCACGGCCAGCGAATGGCCAGGGGGGATGCCGAGGTGTGAGGGGGGGTAAAATGGGAAAGACAAGACTAATTTGCCCGCGGAGAATCAATAGGAAGTTGTTTCAGGCTGCAAAGACTCTGTCCAGGGAGAGAAAAAAAGGCGCCGGAAGTACTAAATAGGATGAAAGCAAAGTTTCACCAACTTTGAGCGTCGCAAGAGAGGGGAATTGAGGAAAAAGACGGGTCATAAAGGATATCTCTGAATACTCGAAAGAACAGGGGAAATGGACGAACCCTGATGGAGGAAATAAATCCTCGATCGAAGTCTGGAATTTGTGGGGGGGATTAGAAAAAGTACCCGAAAGAAGGTGGGACGATAAAGGCGGGTTATTTCAGCTCCAAGCCTGGCAAAACAAGAAAAGGTGGTGACGGCGAAACCATGGTGCATCGCCGTAAGCAAGGGGCGTAAAAGGAAGAGACGCCGAACGCAGAAGCGGGTATGCTGGGCTGGACGAGGATCCTAACTGTTGCGAGTCACGAACAAGGCCTACCAAACGTGCGGAATGTGCGGTCGACATTAGGTTCCCGCGCGCTCGGCGAACATTTTAACTCGAGGGAAAAATTAAAATAACAACCATGGCACGGAAAAAGAGCGTGGTGAACCTTTTCGGAAGATATGTCGCCGCTTGTAACCTCAAGACAAAGACGGATCATTCGGAGAAAGGGGGGCAGGAAAGAGGATGGTTAGGAAAACCCCCTTTATGGGGCGGGACTGTTGGGGTGTTGAAAAGAACAAAGCTGCGGATGCGGGCGGGTGTCTTTGCTCGCGCACGTTACTTGGGAACCAATCAAGGAGCAGCTGCACAAGTGGCGGGCAACTCAGCACCCCGACTTCAAAGACGCAATTGGCGGAAGCCAGCTGGGGAAAAGGGGGGGGAAGATACTTTGCGGTAGAAATAAAGGGTTGGGGAGCGACAAAATGCTCTAAAACCCGCACGGGGCGAGGGAAAGTCTTCGAATTAAAAGTTGGGAGTAGGGGAACTCAATTTGAGGAAGCTCAAGGACGGTTGGAAGAGTAGAGGGGGGTTCTTTCTTAATCTGGTGCTACTTTGGGGAATGTCTCTCCGCGCTAGAAGGGCACGGAGGACGAAAAAGAGGGAGGACCGCGGGAAAACAGGGGAATCTCAAAGGGATGCTGTATTCAGAAAAAGGGATCGTCATAGGGCGATGTGCAGCCCCGGGGGGAGAGGGAGTAGCGCGTGGAGGAGACAATGGGAAAAAGGAAAAATGCAAAGTTCGACTAAGGAGAGGCGTTGGAGGCGTCCATCTGCTGTCAGGAGAAGGACGCTCAACTAATTTGGAACACACAAGCGGCGACTATAACGGAGTCAAAAGGGCAAAGTTGGGGGGGGGGCGCGGAGGGAGGCAAAAAACCGCTTCCAACTTTAAAGCAGAGGCTGTCGGGAGTTCCTGAAAACTGCAGGATTACTAGGTTTCATCCAGCGAGTAATCTCCTTGAAAAGGAAGAGATCACTGTCGGAAAGGAAGGGAAAGGGCTCTGAAGAAAGGGAAAGGGGGAAGGCCGGGGACAAGTCCAGTGATAAGGGGGCGTCGCAATAACCGGGGAAACGAAGTCTGACCGCCGTCACAGTTTACGAATCAAGGTAAAGTCAGGTCGTCCAGATCACGTACAAAAAACACCATTCAACCCAAAAAGGGATAAAAAGGGGGAGCCATGGAATTCTTCAACTCCCTCCGGGACTCCCAAATATTCCAAAAGACAGGTCAAGTCGTCATATACACGGTACCATCAGCGAACCGGATCGGGCGATTGGAGGGAGCTTCCGGGCAGAAAAAAGAAAAATCGATGATGGAAAAGGCGAGGAACACAAACAAAATTAAAGAGGGGGGGGGTGTCTGATCAGGGGTTTCTCGTAACCTTCACGCCACACTCCCGGAATAACGGAGTGTAGGAAGGGAACCTTTCAAGGGGGGGCGATCAATTACAAAAGGAAGAGAAAAACAAGATCCAGAAGGTTGCATTCCGAAGAAGGGAAAGACTGTTGGGGTCTCTATTGAGCAAATGATATGTAGAATAATTTTATCCTCCTAAGGTAGAAGGTGACTTTAGAGGAGGTATAAGCTCTTGGCGGATTACGTTTTCGAGATAAAGAGCAGGGAGAAAAGGGGAGACTGACGAGGCTGGGTGGACACTAGGGAAGGAAGAAGGAGAGCATCCAGCAGCTGTTCGAACTATCGGCGCCCTCTTTTATGAAGTGTGACGAGTCTGCAAAGACTTCCGGGAAAACTCTGTCAAAGCGTTTTTGGCTCCAGCGTCTCCCCGAGAG
>Ga0179591_1261207_pt1 | contig 16395 bp, 15 predicted proteins | sample CZOMad2_1_08_16f_FD_182891 | JGI IMG/M metagenome (GOLD analysis project Ga0179591, IMG submission 182891) | Vadose zone soil fungal communities from Angelo Coast Range Reserve, California, USA - CZOMad2_1_08_16fungal (PacBio error correction) | ecosystem: Environmental > Terrestrial > Soil >...
CCCGGGCATCGTGACTTTGGGGGGCAAGCGGCGGGACGGTCAGGGAACTAATGAAGGGAGACTCATTTACTGGAAGACAAAAAGTAGCGCTCCATGACCTACGATCGAAGCCGCATAGACGCGCGAGAGCCGGAAAAACTTGGGAGCTTCGAGGGTGAGAGGAAGGGAGAATTCAATCGAACATGCGAACTCCGAAAGCTAGAAGCTCTTGCCGCAGGTTGGGAAAGGGAAGATGAAGAAGAAATCATAAGGGAAGCACGCAAAAGGGATCAAGCGAAAGCGCGCTACCGAGGGGGCAACGGGCTGCCGTCTGGAACTGAGGCCAGTTGATGTACGGGCCGGGCAGGGAGGAGAAGGACGGACTATTTCAGCCGGTGGGGGGAAAGATCTCTTAAAGGTAATCAGGATGGGCGCTCACTGGCGAGGACTCCAAAGGCAGAGCGGCGGGAAGTCCAAATAATATCAGCGAACTTGCTCTTTTTGAATCGAACAGAGCGCGATCGTAAGGGCTCAGCGTATGGGCGCTGGGGGGGAGAAGGCAAGAGTGGTCATGAGTCCAGGGAGGAAAGCTGGCGAGGGAGGTTCGAGGCGAAAACGGAGAACGGAGGGCTAAATCATCTGGCGCGCAGCACGCCACTACCCTCGTCATGTTGCGAAGAGATCTCAACGCGCAATTGAAGGGGGCCCTGGACTTTTCACACCAGGAGAAGGGTTTGAGATGCTTCTCTTCTTAAAGGAAAAAACAAAAAAAAGGCCAGAATTCACCGACGAACAACGCCGAGGCGTGCCCGGGCCCAGGCTCAGCCCCTAATATCGGCGCAGGGGGGGAAGTGCCCAATAAAGTGAGATGTTGGTGTCTGTCTGATCTGACAACCCCCAGTACATTGATGAGGCAACATGGCCGCTTCTGAGAAAGCTTCGAAAAACACCGAAGTGAAAGCCCATGTTTCATAAGGATAGGGTGGGAAATATTCAAGAAGTCGAAGGTTGCGGCGCGTAATGGGCTGGGGAACGAATTCAGGCACAGTTATAGGAGCCTCCGGATATCAGAAAGTCATAGAGAACGGTCGTCTGGCCGTGCAGAAAAACTGCTTTGGAAAGAGATGAAGCTCAGTCCCTTCATCTCTGAAAGGAGAGTGGAATCGGGGGACTGAAAAAGTCGGGGCCAGTCAAAACGAGCGGGGATATACTAGCGTCGCCTCGGTCAAACATGGAGGCGAAACAAAGCAACTTGAGCTCGCACGACTGATAAAAGCATATCGCGTTTCGGTCGGGTCCTCGTCTCAGCTGGGAGTAGCGCGGGGAGTGACCGGAAACTGAATGCACACACGAAAAAAGTAGTCAAGAGCTCCTCGATTCAGCCTAACGAGGTCCGACGGATGCTCTCATGCATTTGCTCACTCCGGACGGGGCAAGCGCGCGGAAAAAAAATTAATAGTCCCAGGTAAATGCAGTATCTAAAATCGGGGTCAGAGGTCCAATATAAGATCTCCACCGGTTGCAAAGAACAGGCTCGAAGACTAAGCATTGAGTTCCCGCCCTACCTTAGAGAGGGAGTCTCGAAGACAGCTTGTGTGGCTTAGCAAAGGAAATCGTCGCGTCGTCTCCAGCTTAGCATCGAACAAAACCCTAAAAAACGGAAGAGGCACGGCCATTTCTATTGAAAACAAAAAAGCGTCGCCAAAGAGACTGAACGGAAGAGTATTATCTATCGTTAAAGAACGGCAAAAGATCCCGACCCCTCCAGTCCATCCCTGTCCGAAAGAGCCAGAAGGGAAGGCGAGAGCAATTATAGCTTAAAAAAAACAAGCATGCGGAAGAGAAAGAAGATTATTGATTTTTGCGCCCGGCTAGACTGCGCCTGAAGCATAACGCGACGCAATGGGTCGGGAGTAATCGAGACGCGAGAAGGCATGAGACTGATAAAATGACGGGAAGGGTTTATGGAGAAAACATTTGCAAAGCGGCGCAGGATGGCTCTAACCTAAGAGGACAGTCGTAGAGGGTAAGACACAGGAAAAAATCGGAGGGAAGGTCAAGGAGAACCGCGCTTAAAGAAAATTGCACACGAAGCCACACCAAAAAAATCGTTTCCTAAAGATAGACTCAGGGATAGAGCGCCAGAGCCAGGCATGACACAAAACGATGGAAAAAAATACGCTCCAAATACCAGTAATGCTCCTCACGCGCTAAGTGCGCAGAGCGGACACGAAGGGAGGGAAAGAGAAAATCAAGGAAGTCAAGTTTTTCTCTCAGCTAGAAACTGGGCACGGTGCATGCCAGTCCAGTCAACTAATTGGTACTGACCCTAGAGGCGAACACTTCTCTCAACTCGACGCAAGAGCTGTCCTTCTGTGGAATCTTCATGGGGTGTGTGGAGACGTCGAGACCGACATTATTTCTGCCTTTTCGATAGCTCCAAGGTCTCTCTAGGAGGGGGCACTGAAAGAGTGACACTGCCGGAAGGGGAGTTCAATCTCAACCTGATAATCTCTGGTTCAAACAGTACGAAGGCAACTTTTCGACGGGAAGGGGTTAGTCTCGACAAATAGGAGGGGAGAGGTAACTGAACCCTTCTAGTGAAAGTCGGGGGGGAGGAGGGAAAAACTACCCAGGAGAAGGTAAGAACGGCCTGGGTGCGCTAGCAGGAGGAATGAGCAAGTCGAGTCGACGTCCTTCATCAGAAACAAGAGCAAAGGAATGCCTAGAAAAAAGTAGGATTGTGTGCAGACTTAGCAATGGGAACTAGAGGAAGCTAATCTGACTCTCTACCCCAACCTGTGTGTAAAATTGGGGAGAAAAGGAAAAGAAGAGCATTGGTGCGGGGGGAAAAAGAGAAAAGTAGGCTGGGAACAAACGACCTACTTCGAGTCAAGGAGGCAGGGCGAGACGTCCTGAGCTGCACTATGCGAGGCCAACGGGGGGGGACGAGAGCGCAAAGGAAGATCGGCGACATTGGTGGGATTGGCAGAGAGGAAATATTAGGCAAGGTTAAAAACCGATCCAATGATTTGACTAAAGCCTGAGAAAAAGGGGAGGGTCCTGCTTAAAAGGGGTGCCAGGAGGGCGGGCGAGGGACTGACCTCCATCAGGAAGAAAGAAATCAACTAAGAGGCGCGCTCGAGTGCGAACGACCATTACCAAGAGGCGGGAGAGACCGGGCGCTCAATAACACCTCAGCGGGGAAAGGAGATCTCGGCGTAGGGAGGGAGTCTTACGGAAGGAGGGGTCAGACCACGGGCCAGGTCGGCCGGGGACGGAACACCAAGTGGAGGGATGAAGAGAGAGAAGGTCCCAATAGGGCCCTGGATGTTTCTTGGAAAGAGGAAGTGATACGAGCAAATCTCGGGTGAAGAAGGGCTGTTAGAGTGCAATAAAATCGGCTTTCATGCATCCTAAATCTAGGGCTCGGATACCTTGCAATAGGGAGAGGCTGGAAAGGTCGATGGGTTCTCGGGAGCAGGGGAAGGGACTGAGAGGTCAACTCGAGGATGGTGCGCCGAGACTCTCGCAGCAGTCAGAGGAGGATCTCGGTCGACAGGAGGGGCGCCGCTAAGTGCCTATAAGAAGAACTCAAATACGAGGGGAAGCAAATCTCAGGGGAATAGGAGGGAGGAACGTAAGGCAAGCACGAGAAGAGAGCAGAAGGGGCAAAAAGATCTCTCATAAGACCATCGAGTAATAAAATGCAAAAGCACGTGACTGGAAGAGAGGGCCGAAGGGAATTGCGGGGGAGGAGGATCCTAACTTCGAGATCCCCATCAGCCTTGAGGGAGGGTTTTCAGGGGGTATGGAATAGTTTCGACTTTGGAACATCGGCAGAAATTCATTAAAGAGCAGATCGGGTCAAATCAATGCATTGAGGATTGGTAACTTCTTTGGGAAAAAAGACGAAAGGGCCTGTCTCAAGACGAAAGGGGGGGGAGTCAAGTTCAACTACATCCGCTAGCGGATATAACAAGCGGAAGGGACTACCGAAAGAGGAGGGGACCAGTGATGAAGGGTGGAACAGGACGAGGAAGGATAGGACCGGGGGCTTGCATTTATGGAAGAGAAGCTAGGCTAGAACCGATCCTAATCCAATCCTTTGGATAGAGGGTGGGGGGGGAATCTACGGCGAAGGGGAAAACGTCGCGTTCTGGAAAGAAATGAGAGCAAAAAGAAGACGGGGGGACCGGAGCATTTATTGACGAATAGAAGAGGAGAGAGACGGAGTGCTATCTAATGTCTGACTGAGAAGGAAAACGATCACCGATACTGCAGCAAAGGGACGGACAAGCGCCTCCCCTAATGCCATCAAGGAATATACTTCATAAGTCCCCCCACCACAACAAAGAACAAACAAAAAAAACCCAAACCACACCCACCCCCGAACCCCCACAAACCACACCCCACAAAACCCTACAGAACCCTCAATGCTGGTGGCAAAGAAGGGGTCGCCCGATTGAGAGAAAGAAGGTAGCTAATAGACTCGCTAGAGTAGGACTGGCCCGAATGTTTTCCTAAGAGAAAAATCTCATTCAAAGGGGGTTCTCAATACCGAAGAAAAGTGAAAATAGCGGGTTAAGACGCCGCGGCAATTTTCCAAGTTCTCGAGGGCGGTCTTCGATCGCCCCCGAAGCAAAAGTCGCACAGCCTGAGAGGGAGAAAAGAAAACGCCAGGAAAAGGGAGAATCGTTACAAAGGCTCTTCCGTATGATGAAGGGAACTGGATAGAAGGACTTCATTTTCAAGATTAAAAGCAGCGAAAGGGTTCGGTCAAGGCACAAAAGAACAAATGGGGGAAGAAAAAGAGACGAAAAACAACAAGAAAATTTCTCTGGGGCAAGGAAACGACGCCAGACGAGTTCAGGCTAAACCAGTCCGGGAGGAATCTTCGGGAAGGAGGTACTTAAGAGGGAAACGGGGGGACAGAGCATCATCTACTTCTGAAGGGAGGTCAGGCATCCGGGAAAGAAAGAGCTCTCAGAGAGTGAAAATATCGGAGAAAAAAGCTATTGAGGGGAGAGGGGATTAAACTAACAATGGAGAGCAATCCGAGCGGTAGAAGAGCAAAATCGAGCCCATGGAAATACGGCTCAAGGGGAACTGACCTAGGCGGAAACAAATAATGGACATCCAACAGGGAAACTACTAGCGAGAGGAGAGAAAGAAACTAACATCGTCAGGGAAATATTCGAAGGGACTCTGGAATAGATTGAAACGGAGGGGGGGGCCAACGGGGGAAAACCGAAAGACGGTTTCTGTCAACGGAGAGAAGCGACAGAGTCTTTCCCAAAAGGAGCGGGGAAGGAAGAAAACCAGCGAAGTAACGCACTGAAAATTTAGAGGGGAAAGAAGGCAGCCTTCCGCGCTCCTCTCTCGAAGAAGAGATCAATCAAAAAGATACTAACTGTATGATGACCGCAGAATAAATCAAAGGCCTGGAGCGCAGGGAGAGGGGATTTACCGTAGGGGGAGGGGGGCGTGAAGGAAGAGAACTTCGCAACTCGAAGAATCTTCATTATCGGAAGGAGGTAAGAGAGACGGAGAGGCGGAGTTTATGAAGAATTTCGAGGAAAGGGGGATCTATTTCTCAAAAAAGTACCTGCAAATCAGGTATGAGAAAGATAGCTCCTAAGCCGGGAGGAGGGAAAAAAGAACCATTGCAGGGAAGTAGAATTATAAAAACTGACACTTTCAGAGACTAAAAACAAAGAAAAACACTTATTGAAGGAAGAAGAAGAATGCCATCCGTGGGAACGAATGAATCCCTGTCATCTTTGGCCAGAGCGGGAACATCTGATCTAGATAAACCAACTTAAGGACAGAAGGGGCTCCGAAAAAGAAAGCCTCCCGTATTATCGAAATGAAAAGAGACGAGACTGCTCGAATCTGGAAGACGGAGGAAGAGGAGAGAGGGACGGCTCAAAGAATGATACATAGGACTCCTAGAGAAGAGCAGGGACCGCACGGGGGTAGGAGTAAGACAGTTAGAAAGCCTGGGGAAGAGAGGGGGAGAGAAGAAATCTCGTGCTCAATAAACAGTGAAGCAGGGTTAGAACTGTCGCAGTCGAGAAAGGGCTAGGGGAGGAGAGACCGAGAAGGAACCTTTTGGCGAAGAGGAAGGAGGGGTCGTCCGTACTCTGCTTTGAGCAAATTAAAGGACACTCTTGCTGCCTATTAGTCCGCGGAAACTCTTCTCGGGAAGTACATCTGAGAGATAGAGGTGGGGCTCTTCTTTAGGAAAAGGTGGGTCTAGAATAGGTAGGAAACTGGTCTTGAAGCCAAAAGCCGAGAGGTGTTGTCCAAATCTAAACCGGAGAAATTTCAGGAACTCGAAGAATCAAGCCACTAAAAAGAAGGGAATGGAGAAGAATGATAACTCTCAATTACTTTTGATACGGGCATGCTGAAAAGGCAAATAAACCGCAGGGGGTTAAAAAGGGCTGATAGAGAAAGGTACGGGGAAGATGACTGGGAAAAAAGAAGGTAGACAACTAGACAAAAAAAGCCGCGTCCGGGATAAAAAGTTTGAAGTTGCTGAAGCGGCTAAGACGTTAAGACAAGAAGAGAAATTGCTTGGGGTTGGAGGGATAGTGCAAACATTTGGGTAGTCTGTGCCTACAGGCGTGCTGATAAGAGTACTAAACATGGGAAGACTTTAGAATAGGAGAAGGGAATAAGGGTCTCATTGGGGCAGGTAGACTTGGGTCGAGGGCATAAGAGGAGGTAAAATCGGAAAGTGGATAGGCGCAGAAAAAGACCTGATGGCGAGGACCGGGAATTCTGGACGGCAGTGAAAGGGGACACTGCTGGGGAGGTGTTAGCGTTAATCGTTGAAGGAAAAAAAAATGGGACGGGGGATAGAGTACGGAACGATGTCGTGGAATGAATATCGATCTATAGAGTGGGGGCTTGGGCGAATAGGGCCCAATTTATAAAAAGCCGAAAGGGGAGGATCTTCAAAATGATATCTATGGCAGATATCGGGGGAGTAATGAAGTTTGGCGCAAAAAAGGGCGTCTCATTATCGTGTAAAAAAATACGAAAATGGCACCGTTATCAGAAAAATATTGCCGAGAGAATAGATAAACAGGGGAAAGAAATCATTAGCGAGGGCGCTCAAGTGATTTTGAAGAAAATAAAGACGGGGGTCCCTCGAGTCTCTGACAAAACCGAGTAAGCGACAGAAAATATCGCTCGCGGGGGTTAGAGCCGCTTAGAACGTACAGAATCGAACCCGTTGAGTCAGGAGGGAGGACTCTCCGACTTTCGTCAAAAAGAAATGTTCATTAGGGGGGGGGGTAGAGAGGAAAGAGGTTCATAACCCTGCTGTCTAGTCGTAAAGACGGAACTTCCTCAGAACAGCACCTAAACTTAGATAAACCCTTGAAAGGGATTTAAAAAAGAAACGATCCATGCAAGGGGAAAAAGAGTATCTATTTTGAAAATATGAGGCACAATTGGGGAAACTACACTAAAATATCAACAAAAAGAAATCCGCAAGTCCTTCTTAAGGAAGTCACGCTGGAAACGCAGAAAGGGAAATTCAAGTGGGGGAGGAAAGATAAATTTCGGCAGAGAATCCTCGAGTCGGGGGGAACCCGGGATAGCCTGAGAAGTAAAAGTAGGGGGACAGAGTTCTCTTATCTAGGTGAGAAGCTAAGTCAAAAGGAATGATCAAAAGGGTCAGTTTTGGGAGAGGAGGAAAGAGTAGAAGAGAGTGAAAAAAAAAAAACGAAACAGAGAGCGAGAGCTTGTCAAACGAGCTCTGATTAAAGCACGGCGAGACCGACAACGGAAAACCATCGAGGAAAAGAAGACTAGACAGAGCAAGGAAAGAGAACGCCTGGGTCTCAACGGCATTAGAACCTGAAATGGACAAAAAGGCAAAACGGGGATAGAAAAAACTCCTCACGCGCGACATTCTCTCGTCGCCTTAAAATAGTAGGAAAGAGAAAAGAAGGAGCTTTGTGGGGGACCAGAAGAGAGTCAGAAAAGATGGACCGGTTAGTTTGAAAAGTACCAAGTCACTTCTAAAGGGTCTAAAGCGAATCGTTCGCATGTAAGGAGAGAATCTACGAGACTGCGAGATGGAGGGATATGGTATTCAAATTCAGCATGACAAGTCATGGCCGCAAGTGTAGATCCCACAGAGAGAGCAGATACTGGGAAAGGAATCAGGTAAGGCATGAGGGCCGCAGATCGAGTTCAAAAATACTAGGAAAGCCCTTTCTAAGCCTATCAGAGGCCGGGAAGTCGATTTTCCTGCCGCAAAGAAGGAATTCGGGAGGAGGGATAAGACTAACCCAGATGAAGGCCTGTGGGATTAAGCGGCATCAGATAACCAATCTATAGAGGGAGAGGCTGGGAACTGAAGGAAGCGCCCGACTTCCTGGTGGTTCCAGGAATGACTCGATTTAAAAGAGAGCTATCGACACAACAAGATTAGGGTAAGGAGACGACGCTAGAAGGTCGGAAAGTAGGTGAGTCCAATGGAAACATGGAGCTCTCGGAAATCATAAGCGAGCTGCGGACTGCAGAAGTCGAGGAGGGCTACGAAGTAGGAAAAAAAAAATGCAGCTATCAAAAGAGTTGAGTCGTATTGACGCCCTAATGGAAGAAAAGGGGTAGAAATAGAAGTGCGCTGTTTAACTTCACTCCGGGAATCGGGCCGTCGTAAGAAGCAGAAGCGGAAGTACCGCAGGGGAACGTCCGATGCTGCTTCGAAAAAAAGCGCTAGAAGGGAGAAAGAATTCTTGAGAGGCTCGCATCATAAAAAAGAGCTCAATTCAATTCTGCGAAACGCGGCGAGTCGCGCGGTTCTTCCTAAAAACTTTCTCCGAGAGGAAGTTCATGAACTAGAACAAAATTTAGATCTTAAACAAGGGCTCAAAGAACGGGGTTGATCGTAAAGATCTTGTAAAAAGGAGGCCAAAGAGATCATGTTGAATGAGAAGGCTTTGGAAAAAGGGTCTCGCAGGTTCTTAGGTATTCCATTGCCTCCTCTCAAGGACGGATCAGGTTCAACCGAGAAAGGGGACCTCACGGGAGTAGAATGTCTGACGCGGCAGGAGATGAGAAGGTAGGTTCTTGGTGAACCAAGAAAAAAAAAAAACGGAATGAGACGTTCTCTGGAAAATGAAGGAAACGAGGCGATCAACGGGACCAAAGCCGTCCTGTTATAGCAGGTCGCTTACCTTCATCAGAGGACCAGAGAGAGCGAGCTTTTTCAAACGGTCATCGCCGGTCAGGGAAAACGCAATACGTATTAGGGAGCGGAATTGAGAGAACAACGATTGGATAAATCTCTCTCTCCGCGCGGTCAAAGAAAAGGCAGCCGGACGGAGTTCGTCAAGATGATTGTTCCGAGGAAGGGATTCTAATGAGCAGCAAGATCAAGATAGGTACGATCTTCGTGTCGATTCGGCTTTGAATACGGCGGGGGAAGGACGATATAAATATTTAATAGCAAGTCGAACGCGCAGAAATAAAGATTCAAACCCTGTCAGTATTCCCACAGGAAATCTGGACGGGACAAGACGGGCTATGGAGCATTTGGGCAAAGGTGGAGGTTGAATTCATCAAAACTAAGAGCGGCGATAAGAATCAAGTTACGGAAGTTTTTTGGTCCAAAAAAAAACTCTAAGGGCGAGGGCAAAAGGTCTGGCTTGAAAAAACATTAGCGAACCCTGCAAAAAACTAGCTCGAAAGTCAGGCAGACATCGGGAGAGAAAGGATCCGGGAAAAAGTATCAGGGTGATTTGGGAGAAGTGGACGAACTAGACGGAAAAAAACTTGTATCAGGAAGGGACAGCAAGATCTAGAAACTTCGAAAACCTAGACTTAAGAGAAGGCTCAAGGGAGCTTGTGCTTTCAAGGAAACGGGCGGGACGCCCGCGGAAAATCGAATCTCTCTATGCGAAGAAAGGGTTGCCTGTACTCGATGAACATCGGGACATATAAAAGCTCCATCGACACTTCACAGAGGGGGGAAAAGGCAACAGGCCGCTTCACGAAAAGGAAATCAATCAGAGCAAGTTCGTACGAATGCCTGCTATAATAGGAAAAAGAACTCCGAGAGTAGAAAAGCACCAAGGCGACCAACAGTAGGAACCAGGAGATTTCAATACCGGTAAAGAAGTTCAACGGAGGAAGTTCCATATTAAAAAAAAACTGGAGCGGGAACAGCCTGACCACTTTTTGTTCCTGAATACTAAACAAAAAAAAAAAAAAAATCAGGGGACGGCGGCTTCGTGGAAAAGGAAAAAAAACCCGACGTCTTTGAGAAAGGGAAAAAAACGCAATGGGATCGGTCGTCAAGGAACCGCCGGCCGGACTTGAAATCAAAAGCGACTCGACTGGAGGCGGACCATCCATTTTCCCATAACTTAAAAATGAGATTATCAATCAAAAAGACCAGGGCGTGGAGATGACTTCTCACAAGCCAGAAGGTAACGGGAGAACTCAAAACAAAAGAGAGGGAGGGGACCATATTTTCACTGTGGGGGGGGGGCGAACGCACCGGTCCTACCAAGAAAAATAGGGCGCACTCTCTATCGCTAAGTGTCGAGGCCAAATGACGTCCGGTCTCGGAAAAGAAGCTATGGGGATACGGAAGACGGAGATTAAAATCTATTATCAGGGCAAAGAACGGATTACAGAGAAAAAAGACTTACCCACCGGCGTCGAGGGGGTTCAGAACTAACCGGAAATGAAACGGTCCAGGGGGTCCAAAGTCATCCCGGAGACCGAAGATAAATTCAAAACTAGGAAAGCGGGAGTGAAATTGAGGGAGCTTCAGCATCGGCCAATCACACTGACCCCTTGCAGATGAGTAATTCTGTTAGAGGTAAGCGTAACTTCAGAAGAAAAACCTGAAGAAGGAGAGAGAGACTGTTAAGACCTACAATGAAAGTGATGAGATATGCGGACGTTCGAAATATGTCAAGGGCTTCTACATTCGGTAGAGGCGCCCAAACCTTCACATTTGTTGACAGGGTTAAAAACTGACGAAAAAGGAAGGATCTTGCAGGAAAAGGCCGTTCAGTTAGAAAAAAAGAATTGCATCAATGAACCACACACGAGGGTAGTCTTAAGGTATGAAGTTTCTAGAAGAAAGGGGAATAGGGCTTGTTAAGCTTCCTTCATCCTGAAAGCGAGCGGGGACCGACCATAAGAGAGAAAGGGGGTCCCGAACAATGGAGAACGCCAGGAATCTAGTCTATAACTCTCATATACTTCAGGGAACTCTGTCCGCGGAAAATTGAGATTGAAAAGGCGATCGGGCCGGTCGAAAACTCACCGAAACTAACGAGCAGCGTCGCCTCAAAGGTGGTGATTTAGGAAGAAGATACTAAATTAGACTCAAGAGCGGAGGGAGAACAGGTCTTAGGCAGGTATTCCGTGTAACTGCTACAGGTCGACGACCCGGGGGCTAGCGAAAGAGTCAACTAAGAAATCAGAATACATTGGGGAGCGAGCAGGGGGTCTGCGAAATCGATGAGCGAATACTACTTTCAAACTCGAGTATCCCTCCAAAGACAGGTAAAAACGAGCATCAAAGGAAGGGAGGGGCTAGGCGATTCTACAGTATTGTTGGTCAGAGTTGAGGGGGAACGGGGTAAGAGGAAAAAAGAAAAGAGAGATAGCGGTTTGGGTCTAGTTCCGTCCGGTTTGAATCTTGATGAATCTCGGGAACTCCAGAGAATTCGGGGGAGACAGTGATACAAAATGTTAGTTGAAAAAAGAGTTCTTTCCCTGGAGGGAACACGGGACCGAAATCTCAAGGTCTCAAGATGAGAAAAAGGAAACTGGCTGGGATATAACTAAACGAAACAAGCCGACCTCGTAGTCTTGTCAAGTGATCACCCCTCTCGTCTTTATGGTAGAAAAAAAGAAGACGGGGCGGCTTTGGTTGTAGAGGGGGGAGAGAAAAAACCCCTTTGGGGTGGTTAGCGCCTAACGCTGGGCTCATCGTATAAAAAGGATTAAAGGGGCGGCATCAAAAAGGTGAAGCCGCCACATTTCACGATGTCTCCGGTGGCAGAGAGTTTGACTTGGGGTAGAAGAAGGGATTGTCGAAGGTTCTAGGAAGACCGGCACGAGACTGAGAAGGCCCGGGGAAAAAGGGGCGTACGTGGAAAAAGTGCAGGAAACCGTGGACGGGATGGTTGGGTCTCGGTCAACGACCATTTTCTTCGCATGGATCATTCCGTGTCACCTCGTTGTGGCAATTCAACGTCGAGCTAGTAAGATAAAGGGGAAAGGCGGTACTGGGGGAGGCATCAAAAAAAGGGGGAGGAAAAAAACAAAAAGGGGCTAGTCTAAGGATAGGTGAGCAGATCTCGTTGGGGGGGATGTACTCAGGAAAAAGTGGGGAGCAAGATAGGAAGGAGAAGTCTAACTTAAAAAGTCTGGCAAAACACCGCTTCCGCGAAAAAAAAAATCTAGCGGCCGATCTCTCCAGGCGGAGGGTTACTAGAGGCTTGGGGAAATCCTACTTTCAAGCGGCCGGAGGACGGAAACCCCAATAGAAGACGGAAAGGGATTGGAACTTATGACAAAGGGGGTGAGAGAGCCTGACTCTCTAAAAGACCACCGGTGGAAGAAAGGCGGGCAGAGCCGCGCGAAGGGCGTGGGGGACTGTCGAAAGGGGGGGGGAGGAGAGTGTTCAGGGCGCGAAGCGGCTCGGGAGCCGAATAAGGGGAGTCTGGAAGAGGACTTAAAACAAGAGCCTCCAAGGTCTCGAGAACGGCGTCCTACTTATTTACCTAAACGACGCGGCCACAGGATTATACGGACCTATGGGGGGTGAAGGGGAGAGGGGGAGCATGGACCAACAATTAAAACTGATACCGAAAAAGAACACCGAAAGGCGCAACGGCGCGCCCGAAGAACTGCCTCAATTAAGACAGACTTCTGCGGACTACGACAAGAAGAATCAATAATCAAGAGGTTTAGCAGGGAAACCTAAGGCTTCCCATTCGCAATATAAGGGGGGAGACGAGATGCCCGGCCGAAGGGAAAGAAAAAAATGACCAAAGGACGGGCTGGGGTGAGTTCTTCATCGCGAACAGCGTTACGCCCCGAAGTCTGAGACACGCGAGATCGGAGCCGAGGGTCCTGGGCGCGATCGGGGGGGGAGAATCTGAGAAATGGAAGAACTGTACAAATAGCAGGGGACAGATCCCTGGAGAACGGTCATATCTCGTCTAAAAGCGTATTACCTCTTGCAAGGGTCGGGCAGCAACCGTGAAAGGGAAAAGAAGCCACCAAGGGTTCGAAGGAAGAAAAATATTTTCTTTACTCCAGAATTGGGGGGGGGAAGGTATTTCTCGGCACTCGAACCCTTTGGGGTTGTCGGAAGGGAAGGACCCGGAAAAATGAAGAGTACAAAGGTGAGGAAAGAGATAGGCTCAAGATTCGGCGAAGAATGCAGAACGAGCTCTTAGTGGGCTGGAAACAGGGAGGACTAAGCTGACGAAGGGGTCCGAGCGCAACATACTCTATTAACTGACGAACGGGATGCTATGCGGCTGGTGCCTCAGCAGTGAGCATTTGTCAAACACTAAAAGCCCGTGTATACGGAGTTTAAATCAGCGAAACAAGCTCGTTGATTGGGGTGTCCACAACCCAGCGCGCCTTCGGGACTTCTACAAAGGACAGATAGAGGACTAGCTGCCGAGGGCCTTTCCGCCGAGAAGGGAGAGCAGGAATAAAGGGGATCTTGAAACTCAAAGCCGCGAGGGAAAGGGTGAACCTGACAATAACGCGAGTTGACAATCTCTCAGAGGGAGTCATACTACTAAAAAAAGGGAAAGGGGGGGGTATAGATAAAAAGGGAGAGCTCGTAGTCAGGAACACACTACTCAGGACACTAGGAGGAGCTGCCGACCAGAACTCCCGAGGATGTGAGGAGGGGGGGGAAACCGCCCAGGAGGAAAAAGTCAGGAGACATGATCAGTTTCCGTCTTTCAGAAACAAAGGGAAGAGCTTGGGTCATTAAACTCATAAATCAAAAAGGGGAGAGTCGCGTAACCTTCTACAACGGATAAGGAACGTACTGCGTGGACCACTCAACGGGGGGCACCGAAAGTAAGGAAGCAATCCACTCACTGTCCAAGGCAAGCGATGCTCTTACCATGGGAAGATGGAGGAGACGCTGATTTCAGAGGCTCGAAAAAGCGCCTGAAGGGGGATCTCAAAGCGGGAGCTAGCAAGGACTCAAAAACACCTGCAGGCGAGTAAAACGCTAAAACAAAGAAGGACGAAAACCGGTCCAAAATCTCTCAGGACTCAGTTGGGGAGCGCGACGAGAAGCGCGGGATTGGAAAGAGGTTTTGCGGAGACTAAAATTGGTTCATGCCGGCCAAAGGAACTCTAGGAGGGCAAAAGCAGGCGGTCGAGCAAGACGCGCTTAGGTCGCAGTGCGGAACCTGACGAAAAACTATCACTAGAGAAAGTGTGCGGAAATCACGCAAAATGATCTTCGAGACAGCTCGGCGAAGTTCGCACAGGCGATGCAGAAAAACATCACCACAGCCGTCACAAGTCAGAAGAGCGGAAACGGCACGAAGAGCGAAAGATCTCGAAAGTAGGGGGGAGAGGCAGGAGGCTCCCATTGGACAATCGAGTATAAAACAGCGTGGCGTGGGAGCCCTCCTTTGAGTAACAGCCAGCGAAGGGAGCGCCGGCGCGTACTGTCGAACGGGGGAAGGGGGGGGCCGCGTCGTTAAAACTGCGCCAGACAGAAAAGAGAATACTTCAAGAAGTGAGTTCAGATTAGGTTAAAGACTCAACGCCGGGGGTGCGATATCCGGAGGCAGGGTTGTCGGAGACTTCGACAGCCGCTTAGAGGAGACAGAAACAAAAAGCTTGGCAGTCTACGAGGGAAGGAACCCTTAGGGTAAAGGGGGGCACGCAAGTCCTTAATCAGGGTAGGGGAACCGTGAAGTGTGAAGGAGCAATCGGAGAGAACACGACGACGATACGAACATCACTGGGCGAGCTTGGTGTTCAAAAAAAGGAGGAGGCAAAGGCGCGGGAAGCAAAAGCATTGATCGCAAAAATCTCGTACGAGTGGAACACGCATCGAGGGCTCAAACAGGCAAGGTGCTGCGAGAAACGGGGGCTTGAGACTGCTCGAAAAAAGAAGAACCCTTGGAGCCATAGGACAACAAAATAGAGATGAAGCTCAGCAGGGCGCTTGAGGCTCAAAATTTTCTGGGCGAGAAGGTTTCAACAAACGGGGGCGAAATGAACCGCTTTGCCCTCCCTACTCGGAAGGAGAAAACACGACGTGGTCCTGGAGCAGGGGAAACGCATTCAAAGCTTGCCATAAACCTGAAAAGACAAAAAGTTCCAACTGTTGTTAAGTCAAAAGGCCGCGTCAAACTCAACCCTATCAGTTCGTGCTAATGGAGGAAGCCTATCAAAAAAGGACGAGTACTCCGGACAGATTCACCCTCACAAAAAGTGACCAGGACTCAAAAGAGGACCAAAGGGGGACAAGGGCCAGAAAGCGGCATGTTTAAAATATTCCGCCGCGTACTTAGGCCGCAACCAAATGGGGGGGTGGGGGTTGGGGGGGAAAAACAAGAATCACAAACAGCCGCAAGGTCTATGGGGCTCATTCAAGAAGAAAAGGACGAGGGCTGAGACACCAATTCACGCGGGAGGGCTTGGTCGGCCTCTACGGGGAAAAAGTGCCGGCCACCTGTAACTACAGCAGCAGATGGGAAAATGATTGACCAGCCTTCAACATATGCACAGGGACCTGCTCGTTTCCAACTACGAGATGGGGACTTGGATAAGCGCATTGATCCTCACTCCAACGTCAAAAAAAAAAACAACACGAGCGCGCGTCCTCGCGTGAGCACCGTTTTCCTGAAAAGGACGGAGACACCATCCTGCGAAGCAACCGGAACCGGAAAAAAAAAAAATCTCCGTCAACCAGACCGCCGTTCAAGTATCGAGTGAAAACTAACAGAAGAGAATCGAGGGAGGGCCTCGGCGATCAGGAGAAGGACATCGCCGCGCAGGGACGGAACCGGAGGAGTTTGACGACATTAAAGAATCAGTCCTCCGTACGGCGTCGACCTGGATCCGGGAACTAATGAAAACGTCCTTCCTCGCAAAATAATAATCAAAGCGTGCTGGAATGAGGTCGGATAGACTGCATAGAAATGAAAAAGGCCTCGATAGATTAAAAAGGAACTGTCGCGTAAGGCTTCTACCTCTACTATAAATGCAAAAAAAGGAAACCGCAGACAGAGGTCGCAAGCGCTAGGGAAAAGGGGTACTTGGCAGAGAAACTTTGGCGTCAGGCCAAAGACGAAGAGTTATGGTAGCAAAAGAGAATTAAGATTCCTTAGAGCTACAAGTCAAAAAAAAGATCTATTCGCCCAACCC
>Ga0179591_1384844_pt1 | contig 16395 bp, 34 predicted proteins | sample CZOMad2_1_08_16f_FD_182891 | JGI IMG/M metagenome (GOLD analysis project Ga0179591, IMG submission 182891) | Vadose zone soil fungal communities from Angelo Coast Range Reserve, California, USA - CZOMad2_1_08_16fungal (PacBio error correction) | ecosystem: Environmental > Terrestrial > Soil >...
AAAAGGAAATAGAACAGATGCGGCAGGTATGAGGGATAGGTCAAACAAAAACACAAGCCCAAAAAATCACCAAAAAAAAAGACAAACCAATACAAAAAAAAACAAACAAGAACAAAAAAAAGAAAACGAAAAACAAAAAAACATAACACACTCAAAAATACACGCTCATAGTAAAAGATGAAAATGCTAAAAAAAAAAATAAAGAATACAATAATGAAGACGAAAAAAAACCCCCCCCCCCCCCCCCCCTACCCCACCACCCCCCCCCCCCCCCCCCCCCCCCCCCCCCCCCCTCCCACCCACCCCCCCACCCACCCCCGGCCCTCCCCCCCAGACGGGTGGGGGGGTTGTGGGGGTGGAACAAAAAAAATAAACAACACAAAGACAAACAAAAAAAAAAACTAACAAAAACAACAGAAACACACCCCCCCCCCCCCCCCCCCCCCCTCCCCCCCCCCCTCAAACAAAGTAAAAAAAAAACGAAAAAAACAACATAAACCACGCCATAAAACAAAAAAACCCCGCGGCTACGCAAAAATAAAGAAAAAAAAAATAAAAACACAAACACTAACCCCCCCCCCCCCCCCCCCCGGCCCCGCGTCCCCCCCCCCCCGCAAACCCCCCCCCCCCACCCCCCCCCGCGCGCGCCCCCCTCAAACTAACAGTGAAAACCAAGAAAAGAACCAAACCACCAACATACAAAAAAAACAGAAAACCAAATCATCATAGTGCACCAAAAAAACAAAACCGTATACTCATTGATAAAAAAACAAAAAAAAAGAATAAAAAAAACTAAAAAAGAAAAATACAAACAAACGTGAGAAACACAGACGAAACAACAACAAACAAAAACAAAAACAAAAAAAACGACAAAATACCCAAACCATAAAAAAAACCCAAACCAAAAACAAACCAACTCAACACAGCACAATAGGCAAAAAAGAAAAAAAAACAAAAAACTAACAAGCAAATGAAAACGAATTAAAAAAGCAGCAACACACCAATGAACTAAAAACAAGCCATGGAGCGATGCTAAGATCTGCGCCCCTCCGGAGGGTAAAGTGGAAGGGGGGACGGGGGAATCCTTCCCCACCGCCCCCCCCCCTACGCTCTCCCCCCCCCTACGCTTGCCAATACAACCAAAGGCATACGGGGGAACAAGAAAACCTTATGGCGACATACAGCAGGGAACAAATCGAACACGTACTCAGCAAAATGACCCTCCCTGCCCCCCCCCTCGGGCCAATTGAAATGAAACAAAGTGCAATAAAAAAATAAAAGAAAACATACTAAATAACAAAATCAACACTATGAAGTAGTGAAAAAAAAAAACAAAATTTCAAGCGCACTTATTGTGTTCCAATGGCCCCCAACCCCCATTGTTAAAAACAAAAAAAGAAACACAAAAAGACCAAGCCAGGGTTTGGCGGCCGTGCCCCCCTCCCCGCCCCCACCCCCTCCCCCCCCCCCCCCTGGCACACAAAAACCAAAAACCCAAAAGAAAAATAAACACTACGAAACAATAACAAAGAAAACTAATTACAAAAAAACCAGGCAAAACAAGTAAAAAAATACCACAATTACACAAACAATAAACCCTCGCCCCCCCCCCCCCCCCCCCCCCCCCCACACCCCCCACACTCCAAACCCCCCCTCCCCCACCCCCCCCGGCCACCCCCCACCCCCTGCCCCCCCCCCCCCCTCCCCCTCCCGCTCCCCCCGCGAAGTCCCCCCCCACCCCCCCCAAACGCTCCCCACCCCCTCCCCCCCCCCCCCGCGCGCCCCCCCCCCCCCCCCGCGCACCCGTCCCCCCACCCACCCCCCCCCAAAAAACAAAAAGGTCGAAGTCTACACCCCCACGGTGGTTCGCGCTCCCGCCCCCCCACCCACCTCCCCGCCCCCCGGGGGGTCAGGCGCAGGCAAGTCCGTCGGCAAAGCCACCCGGGAAAAACAGAAAACAGGAAAAAAACAAAACGCGAGATCATGAAAACCAAAAAAAAACCCAGGTCATATAACACAAACAATCAAAAAACAACGACAAAACACAAAAAAAAGGGGCGCGGGCGTCTACTCAACAAACAAAACAAAATAAGACACAAAGTAACAACAAAATATTCATAGTAAAAAACGGGGCAAACACAAAAAGAAAAAAACAACATGACAGCACCAAGAAAACATCCACCGCTGTAACACAAAAGCAACTAACACGACACAAAAAAAACGAGGCTGAGCTCGCGTCCCAAAAATCAAAAAACAAGCCTCAAACTAAAAAAAAACCAAAAACGAAAAAAAGCAAATATAACCAGGTAAAAACAGTGAAAAAACAAAAAAAGAAACCACGGACAACACCATATAAATATCCCTAAGACAAACAAGTAAAAGAGGACAAGACAAAAAATAAAAAGATGCGGTGCAAGAAGCAAGCAAACAGACAACTACAAAATGAAAAAAAACATCAAAAGCCACAAAACAAAACCAAATCCCGAAAAAAAACATAAAAAAAGAAAACTCTACTACAAAAGATGCGGGGGCCGTGCGTGCCGCACCACTTCCCCCCCCCCCCCCCCCTGCCCTCCCCCCCCCCCCCTGCCCCCCTTTCCCCCCCCCCCCCCCCCCATCCTCACCCCTCGCCCTTACTACCAAAGTGTGAACAAACAGCTAGATAGAAAACCATCAAAATAAAATAACAACAACCCATCCACACAGAAAAAAATAAAACCCAAAAAAACAAACATAAAAAAAAAAAAAAAAAAAAAAACAAAAAAAAAAAACAAACAAAAAAAACAAGAACTAGGGCCCCCCCCCCACCCCCCGGGGTGCCCCCCCCCCCCCCCCCCCCCCCCCCCCCTCCCCCCCCCACCCCCCCACCCCCACCCCCCCCCCCCCCCCCACCCCCCCCCCCCCCCCCCACCCCCCCCCCCTCCCTAACAAAAAAAAACCAAAAACCAAAAAAAAAATCCGAACCAACAAACGCAGCAAAAAACCAAAAACAGAAAAAAAAGCAATACGTGTAACACTGAAAAACAACAAAAAACACAGAGTAAAAAAAAAAGAAATGAACAAAAGATGATCAATACAAGAAAAAAAAAAACCAAGAACCAAAACATAACAAGTGCAAAAAAAAAAAAAAACGTAATCCGAAAAACAAAAAAAAAAACAAAAAAAAACAACACACAAAAACCAAAAAAAAAACAACAAAAAAAACCACCCAAAAAAATAAAAAAAAAAAACAAAAACAAAACAAAATAACAACATACTTAAACATCAAAAAAAAACACCGCTACCCTAACGGAGTAAAACAGATAAAAAAAAAACAATAGATAAATAAAATACAAAATAAAAAAAGACAAACAAACAAAAAACCATCAGAAACAAAATCAAAAGACCAAACAAAACCAAAACAGCATCATGAAAACCTGTGACAGAAAGCAAAAAAAAAATAAAAATACCACCAAAACCAAAAAAAAAAGTACCAAAACAAAAAAAAGACAAAAAAAACAAAAAAAAAAAAAAATTAAAAATAAAAAAACAAACCAAAGAATAAACAGCATACACAAACAAAAAAAACCCCCCCCCCCCCCACAAAAAAAAACACACACCCCCGCACCCCCCCCCCCACCACCAACCCCCCCTCCCCCCCCCCCCCAAAAACCCCTCTTACTAAACACAAAAATACCAACACAAACATCCAACATAAGACAAAAACACAACCACACATAAAACAAACACAAAAAAAAACACTTACAAAAACCACACACACTCACCCAAAACACAACAAAAATGCAAAAAAACACAAACACAAAAAAAACACCACATCCCCCCCCCCCCCCCCCCCCCCCCCCCCCCCCCCCCCCCCCCCCCCCCCCCCCCCCCCCCCCCCACCCCCCCACAGTTCGCGGGTCGGCCCCGCCCCCCCCCCCCCCCTCCCCCCCTCCCCCGCCCCCCCCTCCCAAAACAAAAAACAAACCCACAAAAAAAAAAAAAAAAAATATAATTAACAAACAAAAAAAACGTCAAGCGTCCTTGCATATTCCCAGACAACACAAAATACATACAAAAAAAATAACAGACACAAAAAAACAAAACAAAACGTGAAATGACACCCAAGACGAAAAACAAGAAGACAGAAAACGAACCGTAAATATAAAACCCAATACATCCATATAACAACAAAAAATATGAAACGACGAAAAAATATAACCAAATAAAACAAAAACCACACAAAAAATACAACCCAAAAAAACCAACAACAAAGAAATGGTGCCCCCCCCCACCCCCCCCCCTGCCGGCACTGCACAAAAAAACAAAAACGAAAAAATAAATTAACTTCTCGAGGCCCCCTCGTAACAAGCACTAATGACCAAGGTGGGGCGGCGTGGGTGGGCAAAGACAACCAAGTTAAAAAAATAACATAGACGTGAATAAAGACAACAAGAAATCAAGCAAAGACAAAAAAAAAGAGAATAAAAAAAACTACGAGAAACAACAAAAGAAAAACACCGAAAAACAAAAGCAGGATTTAAAAAACGAAAAACAATAGAGTGCCCCCCCCCCCCCGTCCGCCCCCCCCCCCGCCCCCCCCGCGCCACCACCCCCCCCCCCCCCCCCCAGCCCCCCCCCCCCCCCCCCCCCCCCCCCCCCCCACCCCCTGCCCCCGCCCCCCCCCCCCCCCCCCCCACCCCCGCCCCCCCCCCCCCCTACGCCAAAGGGGGCGGGGGGGGGGGGGGGGGGGGGGGGGGGGGGGGGGGGGCCCCCCCTCCCCCCCGGGGTGCCCCCCCCCCCCCCCCCCCCCCCCCCCCCCCCAGGGGGCGGCGCAAAAGCACAAAAACATAATATAAACCCAACAAAAACCACAAACAAAAAAAAAAAAAAACCCCCAACAAAACAAACAAAACAAAAACAACATAACCAAAACCAAACGAACAATAAAAAAAAACAAAAAAAAAAACAAAAAAAACCAAAAAAAAAAGACAACCCAATCGACCCAAGACAACAATCAAACCAAAAAAAAAAAAATAAACCAAAAAAAACACAAAAAAACAAAAAGCAACAAAAACACACCACTGACAAAAAACAAACAGAAACCCACAAAAAAAATCATAACCAACAAAAAAGCCTCCCAAAAAAAACACCCCCAAAAAAAAAAACAAAAAAACAACAAAAAAAACATACCATAAAGACCCAAACAAAACCACCAACAAAAAAAAAACAAGCACCAAAAACAAAACACGCCCCAAACAACCAAACTACCAATACTAACAAAAAGCTTAAAACAAAAAAAAACCACATATCAATCAAAAAAAAAAACAAAAAACAATCAACAAAACAAACAAACAACAAAAAACCCCCACAAACAAAAAACACACCAACAAAAAAACAAAACAAGAAAACAAAAAAACAACAAGCAAACACCCAAACACAAAACCAAAAAACCAAAAAAAAAACAAAAAAAAAACAAAAGCACCGACAACAACAAAGAACCACAAACAACAAACAATCCACAACCCAAAACACAACACAACTCACAAAACAAAAAACCACCAAAACATCAAAACAAAAAAAAACCCCCACCCACACTCACAATCACAAACCACCAAAACAACCAAAAAATACAAAACACCCACCAACAAACACATAAACGCAAACATGAACCACAGATAACCCACATCCACACACACACACACTACCTAACACACAACCAAGCACCAACTCCGTATTGTCGACGCATCATTACAAGCCTAACCACCCACCCTCCCCTCACTTAACCACCAACCGCCCCCCACAACTTAACACACCCACACTACAACACCCCGAAACCCCATACAATACATCACCCTTCCCAACACCAACACCCACAACCACCCCAATCACCCACCCAATCCCCCCCACCCACAACCCCACACCGAGCTCCTCGCCCAACCAAACCACATCTCACACTCACCCAGCAACCCAACGCAAGAAACCAACCCCCAACCCCCCAACAGCCTCCCCCCGGCCCCCTCACTCTCCAATCCCCTTCTTTTGGAGCCCACAGAAGAACCCGACCAGCCCCTCCCAAAACCCAACACACACAAACACCACGCCCAAGCCACCCCACCCTGATCATCACCACTCACACCACACACCCGCAGCCATCCCCCCTCTCTCCCCCCCCTCCCCAAGCAGCCACCCCCCGCAGAGACCGATACCCCCCGACAAACCCTCCATACCACAACCCCCTAAATCCCAACCGGCGCCAAAAAAACCCCCCCAACAGAACAAAAAACAACACCCCCCTCCGCCCCCCCTCCCGCCCCCCCCTCCCCCCCCGTCGCCCCCCCCAAAAACAAAAGAACCAAGAAGAAAAAAAACATAATAAGTTAACCTCCCCCTCCCCCCCCCCCACAACCCCTCTGCCCCTAGCAATCAACGCTCTAAACAAAAAATACCCCGCGCCCTGATGATACAAACGTGATAAAAGTGGGTGAGACAAAAACGTTCTCAACAGCCAACAATTGATAGTGTAAAATAAATTACAAACAAGAAAAAATGTACGAAAGGACGATACAAATACGAAATTCATCGGGGTGTAGGACAAAAAAAACAAAAAGAATAAACCTGCCCCCCCTGCAAGGCCCAAGAACGTCAAACAACTAACCACAAAAAAACAAGTACAAATCTATAGCCCCCAACCCCTACCCCCCCCACCCGCGTCATTCCCCCACCCCCTCCCCCACCCCTCCCGCCCCGCCCCCCCGCCTCACAACAAGAAAAATCAATAAAAAAACAATAACAAAACCAATAATAAAGTGTGTGATGAAAACCCAGAAACCCCCCCTCCCCCCACCCCCCCCCCCCCCCCCCCCCCCCTCCCACCCCCCCCCCCAAAAAACAAAAAAAATTCAAAAACAAAGAAATAGTAAAAACATAATCTAACGAAAACAACATAAAAAACAAACCACAAAAAATAAAAAACAACCAAAATCTACCCCTAGAACCCCTGCCCCAAACCCAAAAGTACACCATCCACACATCACAAAAAACATCAATTACCCACAACACAACATACACAGAAATAACACAAAAAAAATCCCAACCAAACAAAACAAAAAACAAAAAACAGAAAACAACCTACAACCCCGCCACAAAAAACAACCCCAACAAGAAAAAAAACAACAAAAAAAATACCACGTCACACACAAACCCAACATAAACCCACAATACCCCACCCCAACCACCTAAAAAACAAACAAGTAAGATAAAAAAAAAAAACAAACAACGCCCAACACCCAAGACACCAACCAGACACCACAAACAACAAAATGAACAAAAACAACGAAGAAAAAAACCAACATAAAAAAAAAAAAAAAACAACAAGCCCAGACATACGACTCCCAAAACCAAACAAACGATACAAAAAAAATAACAAAATTCAAAAAGGAAAGGCACAAGAAAGAACAATGAAAAGAAAAAAATCGAAAAGAACAAACGTCCAATACACCAGAAACGTTACAACCGAAGAAATAAAAAATACAAATACAATCAGTAAACTCAAAGAACACCAACTTCACACCACAAGACCAGACAAAAATAAATATCTCAAAAAAGAAGAAAGACAGGGGGCAAAAAAAAAAAAACAAACCCAAAAAAATAAAAAAACAGCAAAATGCGAATACACTACAACCCAAATAAGAAACAAAAAAGCAGGAAAAAACAAAAAAAGAACAAAAAAAACAAAAAACGAAAAAAAAACTAAAAAGTGAAAAAACCCAAACTAGAACCAACAAAGACAAAACCAAAATTGTACAAGAATGAACACGCGACATTGAGAAAATAAAAAAAAATCTCACACGAAAGTAAAACAAAAACGCAAACAGCCATAACAAAGAAAAGAAAAAGACATCAAATAAAAATGGTAACAACAACCAAGTGACCCAAAGGCAACAACAAAACAGAAACAAACAACAACGAAATAATAGTACAAAAAAAACACAAAAAGAAAAAACGAAATACAGAACAAAAAAAACAAAAAAAACGAAAAAAAACAACACAAAAAAGAAAACAAAAGAAAACAACAAAAAAAAAAAACCACCTCGAAAAACAAAAAAAAAAAAACCCAAACCCCCCCCCCCCCCCCCCCCCCCCCCCCCCCCCCCCCCCCCCCCCCCCCCCCCCCCCCCCCCCCCCCCCCCCCCCCCCCCCCCCCCCCACACCCAAACCAAACAAAAAAAAACGCGACCGCAACAAAATAAGCCAAAAAAAAAACCTGCAACTGCTAACAAAAAAGAAAACAAACAACCCAATCAAAAAAGTGTTAACAACAAGCTGACCAAACCAGAAAAAACAAAAAAAACAACAAAAAAAAATACAACAAAAAAGCACACACAATAAAACGTGAAAAAACTAAAAACAACAAACTAAAAAACCAAAGAACCTGAAACAGCAAAAAAAACAAAAACTAAAATACCAATGTAAAATACAAACACCAACAAACACCCCTCCCCCCCCCCTCAAAAAAAAAGAACCACACTGAAAACAAAAAAATGTCACGATTCGAAAAAAATAAACAAAAGGAAAAACTCTAATACGTGACAAAAAACCAACCCAGCAAACTTGGGCCCCGCCCCCGCCGCGTGGAAAAAAGAAATAATATAATAAACAACAGCACACAAAATGTTGCGGGGGGTCAGGTTCGTTGCGCACATGCACATCGCAAACAACCCCATTCGAGCCTTGGGCGCGCTACAAACAGGGCGGGGCCAAAAAAAAAAATTAACCCACAGGGCCTCTATTTCCTCCACAAAAAACCGCCCGCCAAAGTTAATTTATCTCATGCCTAAAGTAAAGATTAAACCGCGAAATCCAACAGGAACTAGAAACAGCGCGTATCACGGCGGTGAAAAGATCAAAATGAAGGAATCATCAAGCCAAGTCGAAATGAGGACGTGAGTGACAAAAATTATACAGGTAGTCTTAACAATGACACATGCGCAGAAATACGAAAAAGCGGCACACACTCCGTCCCCGCCACCCTCGCTCTTGACGCGAACGCCCTATAGCGAATCATGAACAAATATAAGAGACACAACGGTGATATCCAACTTAAAGATGAACAAAATACGTCCCATGAGAGTACTAAAAAATACCACAAAATCAAAAAATCGACAACAAATAAGCAAAAACAGCAAACGACCTACCACCGGGAGTACAAACGAATCATGACATTGTACACTCGACAACAAAAGAGAATAACTGATAAAGAAATAACGAGAACGACAAGACAACTCTGCTCGACCATGTCTACATAGCACACAATAAAAGCAACTGTGCAATCAAGACACGAAAATAACTCAACCATAATAAACACAAACACACAAAAGTTACAGAAACGAAACAGAAAACGCCACACCCAACAGAACAGCACAAACAATAAAACACACTGGGCGCAAAAAGACAAAGGACGAAACAAAACACAAAAACAGGAGACGCATACACGACCTGTGCGCTAACTCGGCACAACATCACACAAACACAAGACGAACAAGGCCAACAGTACAATACGGCCACCCCTACCGCACAAACCACCCGACACAACTCCCGCCACCTCTCGCACAACCGCCCACCCCCTCCCCGTCTTCTCCCCCCCGACTCCCCTCCCGCTCCCTCCTCCCCCCCCGCGTGCACTGGCGCTCCCTCGCCCCCCCCCCGCCCCCTGCAGACCCGAACGTGTGACAGTGAAGAAGCGGCGATAACTCTCTCAGCAAACAAACACAAAAAACAAACAGGAAAAGTGAGGCATAAGAAAACAAAGAGAGAAATCACATAAACCGACTAACGTTCTAAAAAACAATCACATAAAAAACTAACCTAAAAAAAGAATAAAAGCTAACAAAAAACAACAAAAAGCATTAGGTGCTGTAAAAACCATACAAACATAAAACTCTACAAACAAGAAAATCTAAAAAAACCAAAATTCACATGAACAGCACACCGAAATACCCATAATACAAATAAGAGCGTCCATAAATGTGTGAAAAACACGAACGCAAAAAACAAAACAAACCAAGAAAAAGCAACATACAGAACACCCAAAAAAAAGAAAAGTGAACTGAAAGGCAAAGACGAAAATAAACAGAAAGACAAAACGAACATAAGTACACAAAAATAAAAAGGAAACGTCAACAGTAAAAAACTGATTGCGAACCTCTGATGCACAGAATAAGAGTCTAAAATGCATGAACCCCACCCGCCCCCGCCCCTCCCCCCCGCGCCCCCCCCCCCCCTCCTCAGAAAATAGAGGCGAGCGCAGCGATTGCCTGAAACAAGAGCGTAAAAAACCGAAAAGACAAAAACACAAGGAACTATATATAAGAAACCATACATAACACCCCCCCCCCCCCCCCCCACCCCCCTCCGCCCGCCCGCGCTCCTTTGGCTAGCTAATCATCCCAGAAAAAAACAAGTATCATAGACATAGCATAAAAAAATGACAAAAGGTTTATAGAGACCGGAACCAAAATCACTGAAAAAACATCGAACACATCAAAAAAAAAAAAAACAAAACAAAAAGCACATCCAACAAAACAGCATTGGCACCCCCCCCCCCCCCACAAAAGAAATGACCAAGAATAAACAGTCATCGCCAGAAAACACAAAAGAACTAAAACAAATATACGAAAGAAAACAAAGCAAAGACAAATCGACACTACAAACCACACAAACAAAACAAAATAATCCAACAACAAAAGCAAAAAGAAACCTAGAGCCATAAACCGCAGTCAAGATATAAAATTGCAAAAAATCAATGAAATCAACTCCAAGTACAAAGACCTTAGTCCAAAGTAAGTGTAACAATACCCATAACTACAACATAAACAGTGCAACAAAATCAAAATAGACAAACATATTGAGTGAACTCGTCTGGCTTCGCCAAATAAACATAAACCAAGAATATACAACAAAAAAAAAAAAAAAAGTGAAAAACCAATGAACAAAAAAAGAAAAACAAAACAAAAAAATGACAACAAACATCATTTTACCCAGAACCAAATGCACAGAAACAACAGAACAAGAAGACAAGATCCACACGAAAAAAACAACCACTACCAAAAAAACCACACACGAACACAAAACGTCACAAAAAACAACAAATCAACAAAAATGAAAAAAAACGATCATGACAAAACACACTAACAGCCATCACTCTCACGAACCCTGAATCGATAAAAAAAAAACAGACCGTGACCCAAACACAAGAAAAAAAAGCACCACCAAATTATCTTGAACACATGCGAAAACACACTAAAAAAACAAAAAGAACACGACACCAACAACACCGCAAAACCAAAACTAAAATATAAACGAGCCAGATTGGAAAAACACATGACAAAAACAGTAAATTCAACAAATAAAAATAAGAGTGAACTATGAGAAGACAAACAACCGAACAAAACGAATAGACGAGCAGAATAACAATCAAAACCAACAACCAACAACCCAAGTGCCCCAAAGCAAAATGTGCGAAAAAAAAACAATGTAAACAACCATAAAAAAGTACTAAATCAGACCAAAAATCGTAACACCACCCAACATACAATTGAACACATGCAAGCGTGATTAAGAATCAAATGTGCAAGTAATATATAAAACGTAGAAAATCATACAAACAGCAATACTACAACTGCCCATAATCTCGGCAAAGAGTACAGGAAACAAGAAAAAGAAGTAAAACCAATGAAAAGAAAAAAAACAGCCCAACAAAAAAAAACAACAGAATAAATCAAAACAAATACAAAGGCGCATAAAAAAGTAACCAAAGCCAAATAGGCACAATAAAAAAAAAATAACGTGACCTAAAAACAAAAAGAGGCGGGTGAGCAAAAACAAAAAAAAAAAAACAAAAGCAAAAACAAAAAAAAAAACAAATCACTAAAATAAAAATGAACACAAACAAAAAAACACATAACAAAAAAAAGACCACAACGAAACACAATGCGGACAGGAAATCCGCGTTATAAACCAGGGGACAGGGGGGGGGGGCTGGGCAAAGCTAAGCTACAAATAATTAGCAACTCCGGATTTACACACAATTCCAAACCCCAATCACAGCAATAAGACGAAAACAACCTAGGTAAGATAAAAAAAAAATATGCCCCGCAACCCCAAATCACAACATAGCGCCAAGCTTTCGTAGCGATACTTTCATGAAAAACCCAAGAATAACGAAGCTATGACAGTATAGGGGGGGGTGGGGGTCGGGGTGGGGTAGGTACGGGGGCCTGGCTGGGGGCGGTGTGAGTCAAAAAACCCACAAATTGGAAAACAACAAAATCATAATATGTAAAGGGTGGGGTGTGGGGGGGGGCTCGCGGGGTGTGGGCAGTGGGGGGGCTGGATCAGGGCGGTGGTGGGGTGGGTAGGTTGTGGTTCGATGGGGGGGGGGGGCGGGGGGGCGGCGGGGTGCGTGTATGGGAGTAGGAGTAGGGTGGGGGGGGGGGGGGGGGGGGGGGGGCTCTGGGGGAGCGGAAGTCAAACAAACACATTTACGTGACCCTGACCACCAAAATAGAATGTGCATTGTGATACACTTTAATGGATTGATTCAGAACCAACATTCGAATTCACGATATACACTGGATACGGGCTAATACAAAACAACGTATATCAGACCCTAAACCGACGATACGACTTTCGATCATAGCTCCGTAAAATATTTCCCATGTCACCCATGGTGGAGGCAAGGCACGTTTCAACGTTCCACCGGACTCGGGGACGATTTCGTGTTTTTGATAAGATACGTTTGCGCGGTCTGGCGCTACACAAAAACCCTATTATTCTGCGACGTACAGCTCGAGCATACGTGTGGCTATGGCGGGCGGGGGCGGAGTCGGCGGGGGTCGGGGGGGGGGGGGGGGGGTGCGGGCGGGGGGGGGTTGGACGTCAGGGGGGTGCGGTAGCCACGTTGGGCGGTGGTCGTGGGCCAATCCCGTTGGGGCGGCGGGGTGTGGGTGTCTGGTCTTAGGGGTAGTGGGGTAGTAGGGCGTGGGGGGGTAAAGAATTTACTCTCGCGATGATGGCAATGTGCGTGCATTTCGAGATGTGGTCCAGAGCTTTGGCGTTCTGTCAGTTGCTACAAAATTCCATCAATAAACCCCATCCCGTGAACACCCTAACACTCGTGTACACCTCCAACCGCTCCAAACTCAATAAGAAAAACAACATCCACAACTAATGATCATCGCAAACCACAAAAAACAACAAAAATCTCAGTTGCAGGGGGATGGGGTGGGGGGGGGGGTGGTGGAGTGGGGGGGTTTACGCTTTGCAGTCGAGAAGAGACTTAAAAAAACAAACTCACAAAAACCCAAGTTGCGAGGCATAGAAACTTGGTAGATCCTCAAAGCATGCACTTCATACACAAAAAACAGACCAATTTTCACTTACCACGTAATCACCCTGCAAAAGGACAACCCGAAGTTCCGACAATCCAGAAAAAGAAAAAACAACAGCAACATGGTTAAGTCACACACAAACAGTGTGACAAACCAACAAAACACACAACAAAAAAAAAACGGGGGGAGCGTGGAGCGGGGGGGGGGGGGGGGGGGGGGGGTGTGGGGGGGGGACAAAGTACCAGAATTTGGGTGGGGTCGGGGGGGTGGGGGGGGGGGGGGGGGCCCCGGGGCATGTAGGTGGTGCGCCGTCGTGGTCGCGGTATCGTCGTGTGGCCGGGGGGCGGCTGGGTAGGGCTCGCGGGTGGTGCCGCGTTCGGGTCACGGGTGCAAGTAAAACAGCCCCAGGCGGCTGTCCGGAGAGGGCCACTTCCCTTTTTTTTAAATGCGAGTGCTACGAAAAAAAAAAAAAACCAAAAATAGAAAAAACACAAAAAAAAAAAAAACGACAAGAACCGGGGGGGGGTCTCTTTGGGGGGGGGGTGGCGGATGCGTTGGTGGGGGTATGTGGTGAGAACGATCCCAAAAGACGAACCAAAATCCAAAAAACCAACAATCGAACCGAATTGTCAACAAAAAAAGGGTGATGGTGCGTGGGTGCGGTGGGTGGGGGGGGTGGTGGGGGGGGGGGGGGGGTCGGTGGGTGGGGGGGGGAACAAAAAAACTTTTAAACACCAACACGCCCACAAAAAAAGTTGGTTTGGTGGTTTGGGGGGTTGGGTGTCCCCCAGACGACAACGCCGCCCAAACCCAACAAACTCACCCTACCACCACTCCATAACCCACAACCAACAAACCCAATCTTGGGTTTGGTTTTTGTTTGTGTTTTGTTTTTTTGTTGTGTTGTGTTGTTGGTTTGTTTTTTTTTTTTTTTTTGTGGTTTGTGTGGTGATGAGGTGTTTTGTGTTTTTGGTTTTTCTGTTGGGTTTGTTTTTTTTGTTTGCCCCCCAACACACACCCCCTTTTTTTTTTTGTGGTGTGGTTGTTTTTGTTGGTTGTTTTCACACCACTGTTTGTCCCCTCCCCCTTTTTTGGGGTTGGGTGGTTTTGTTCCCCCCCCCCCCCCCCCCCCCCCCCCCCCCCCCCCCCCCCCCCCGCCCCCCCCACCCCCCCCCCCAAAAAAACACAACTGAGGGTGGGTGGGTGGGTGGTGGTTTGTTGTGGCCCCCCCCCCCCCCCCCCAAAAAACACACCAACAAAAAATCCAATAAAAAAAAACAAAAAAAAAAACATTTTTTTTTTTTTCTGTCCCCCCCCCCCCCCACCCGCCCCACCCCCCTACCCCCCGCCCCCACTCCGGCCACCCGTGTTTTTCCCCAACCTCCCCCACCCCCCCCACCCCCCACCATCTCCTTGTTTTTTCCCCCCCCCCCCCCTCCGCCCCCCCCCCCCCCCCCCCCCTCCCCCCACCCCCCCCCCCCTCCCCCCCCATTTGTTTTTTTTTTTCCCACTCCCCCCATCCCCCCTCCCCCCCCTCACCCTCCCTCCCCCCCCCCCCCCCCCCCCCCCCCCCCCCCCCCCCTTTTTTTTATTTTTTTTGATTATTTATTTCCCCAACCCCCGACCCCCCCCCCCCCCCACCCCAACCTACCCAAAAAGAAGAACCAAAGAACACAGAACGAGCACACATCGAATGTGTCTCACCACAACAACTCTTGCAAGAATTATGGGGGGGGGGGGGTGGGGGGGCCCTCCCCCGCCCCCGCGGATCACCTCCCCCGCGCCCCCCCGCCCCCCACCCCCCTCCCCCCCCCCCCCAAAAAAAATCTATGTACCCTATAAAAATTCAAAACGAAAACACGACGCAACGTAACTCGAAAGACCCCCACATATACTAGTAGGGGTGGGTGGGGGGGCGGGGGGGTGTGGGGGGTGGGGGGGGGGAGCTGTGTAGGGGGTTGGCGGTGGGGGGTGTCTGGGGGGGTGGGGTGGGTGTGGGCTGGGCGGGGGGGGGGCGGTGGGGGGGGGGGGTGCAGGTGGATTCTGGTGGGACTGGTGTGCGAATGGGAGGGAGGCAGGTGCTCGGTGGCGGGCTGGGGGGGGGTGGGGCCGGGGCGGGGTGTTGTGTGGCTTTTGCGGGTGGGGGTCAGGGGGGAGCCGGCGGGGGTGCTGTGTGCGTGGGGGGGGCTGGTAGGTGGGGCAAGAATAAGAGCTACAATAGACGAAAGTATATTGTCATGTCGTCCGCACAATCTGCGACAACCAAGTTCGAAATCAATTAGAATCAAAAAGGAGATCGGCAAATTAAAAAAAAACGAACATACAAACACACCAACAGCAAAGACTGATACCCGGAACGAGGCCTTAATATATGGTTGGGGGGGGGTGCTAGGGGGGAGGGGGTCGGGGTGGTGGGGGGTAATGGCGGAAATAAATACTAACACATCATAGAAGCTACCATAGCGCAGAAGAGTGTACAAGTGGAAAAACAGACAGCAAAATCGTGAAATTGTTTTGGTGCTGTCTCAAAAAGCACAGAATACACAAAATCAAAAAGAAAAGGGGGAATGGGGGGTACGCGCGGTATTGCCCACAAACAAATCAACACCAGCGCGAAAACCGACCGGTCTAAGTCCCTCGCTAAATCGTCCAAAATAAACGACCTCCCAAAACACAACAAAAAGCCATGCTTGATCCATCTAGCACCAACTACCATAATCGAACAATGAAGACCCCTCATATCTAACACAGCGATTATACGCCCAATGTCACACGGTCGTCCAAGAAGCCCAACGAACCCACACGACCAAAACTTGGCTGGGGCGGCTGGTCGGCCCACAACTCAAAAAATCCTTAACAAAAAATCATATTTTGTTACAGGATATATAACGTTAATGTGATTGTCCAAGACCAAACACCAGCGAAATACCTGTTATACAAGGTTTAATGATACGTTTGGCCAATCATCTTATACCCCAAGAAACCAACCAATACCCGTTTCTGACCGAGTGACCGGCCACTCCGT
>Ga0179591_1270647_pt1 | contig 16394 bp, 28 predicted proteins | sample CZOMad2_1_08_16f_FD_182891 | JGI IMG/M metagenome (GOLD analysis project Ga0179591, IMG submission 182891) | Vadose zone soil fungal communities from Angelo Coast Range Reserve, California, USA - CZOMad2_1_08_16fungal (PacBio error correction) | ecosystem: Environmental > Terrestrial > Soil >...
AAAAAAAAAAAAAGAGGTGATATGTTGGTCTCGCTGAAACCGAGGAGGAAAAGTGAATACACACGAGAGGATTAAATAGGGACGGGGTTGGGGACGGGGTACAAAGAAAAAGAACCGCCATACAGTCTGGGGAAGGAGGGAATGTGGAAAACATATGCGGGCTTGTGGAAAGGGGGGAGGTGCGCCAGGAGGATGAACTGGAGGGAGAACCCGGCAAGAGAAAGGAACTACGTGTGTGGGGGGGCCGCGGAAAAAAATAGTCGCATGTGGAAGGGAAAAGAACCTATTCAGTGAAAGGGTAAGGTGTGTGTTAATTTATCCTGGAAAACATTTCCAACTGTCAGAAGATAGTGAAAACTGCTTTGGCTAAACAGGCAACCTTCAAAAAAGAAGTTTTATGGTTGCGAACTAGGGATCCGGGGCGGCTGGCAGGGGGGACGATAGGAATATCAGCCTGCAACGGGAGTTTGACCTAAAGGGAGGAAGAGGGGAGTGCCATGGAGGAAATGGGGAGGGGAGACGCTTTCTATTAGTTTGTCTGACGAGCGGAGGGTAGTCAAAAGCAACGGAGGTTGTCACTGCGGTTGGTGGGGGGACCTGAAGGGGGAAAGGCCAAAAGAAAACAGAAAGAAAAAAAGCGGGAATGCTTAAGCTGGGGGGGGGGGGGGGAGGGTGTGGCTTGATTCCATACCCGGGCGGAGGTACAAGGCAGTGGAAACCCAAGGGGAACTGGGGTTATGAATGGCGTGGCTGTTTGGAAAAAAATGGGGCGGGGGGGGTGCGTGGGGGCGGGCCTGAGGGGGGGGGGGGCAAATATATAAAAGCGGGACGTCTTCAGCAGGGGGGAGAGGTTTGTACAGGCAACGAAACGAAAACGGGGGTCGTGGGATGGGCGGAAGAAAGATGGCGCAGGTTGTGGTTGAGTCACTGGGACAGGAACGCTTGTTGAAGTGCGAAACCGTGGGCAGAGGGGGACTAGGCCTTTGCTGCGACTTGTCTTTGGGGGGGGGTTTTTGGGAGGGTGGTAGCCAATGTGCGGCGGGTGTGGGACACGGGTTGGAAGGGGGCGCCGCGGAAAAAGGATTTGTGGTCTCGGGAGTTTTTGCTTGCAGAGAACTTCAAGGAGGGGGAGGAAAAAGGCCTCGGCGGCCGGGGCGGACTTTGGGAAGACGACCTGCACCTAGTGGGGTGCACCAGTTGGCTCTGCCTGTCGATAGAAGAAGGGAGAAAAAGAAAGAATAGACCGTCAAGAAGACACCCATGGGTGTCCCGCTAAAAAGTACAAGAAACACGGCAGGGGGAGGGTATGTGGAGAATAAGAATCGTTGGGGGGGGGTCTCACGGATTGATCTGAATTCACCTCCCTATTGTTCCAACGATTTGAGTGGGTTCGAAGAGGAAACACAAACGCGGAAGTGAGGAGGCGCAGTAAACACAAGGAAAACGTAGAGAAGGCCGCACCAAAAAAGTGGTCAGGGGAAAAAAGAGAGGGGAAAGAAAATGGACTATTTGGTGGGCCCTTTGTTGGAAAAGGGAGGGATGATTTTTGTTGATTGGATTTATTGCAAGCGCAGACTTGGGGAGGAAAAAACAACTACCCCGACGCAGGCGGGGAAGGACCACAGAAGAATAAAACAGGGGGGGTGGTTGAGAAAAGAGAAAGTGGTTGAAGCACTAGGACGTTCCTTGGGACAGGGATCTGAGACGAAAGGGAAAAGAGATCAGGCCCCTGGGGGACCGGGGAGGGAGGGGGGGACGTTATGTTCTCCAATAGAAACTGCCCTTTAGGGGAGACCAAAAAATGCAAGGGGTGACGAAAAGACCCGATTTTATGTTAAAATTCGTTGGGAAAGGCCATGAATAAGTCGCGGAAGGGAAGGCTCCGAGGACGAAGGTGCCCGGGAGTCCACCGAAAATTAAAAAAAAGAGCTAGAAAGAGATTTTACCTCCTACGGTCATCAGTTGTCGGTCACAAAAGGATTGAAAAAAGGGGAACAGGGGGTTGCTTCGGGGGACCGAGAAAACCAAACCGGTCCGTCTCCAAAAACAGCGGAGATGAAAGGAAGGAGAAAAAAGGAGTGAAAAAAAAAACCGGGGACCAAAGAAGAGAAAACGATGGGGACAAAGAGTCCAAGAGCCCCTTGTGGAGAGGCGCATGAGAAAAACTAAATTTGAAAAATGAACCAAAGGAAGGAAAGCGCAAAAGGGGAACAAGGGGATCAACCGTGGAACTGAGAACTGGTGACGCCTTCACAGAAAAATGCAAACTTCACGGGGGAGAAGGGTCAGTAATTGTTCAGGATAGGATAACTTCAAGACGTCGGGGACAGCAAAAAAAAAAGCAAGCTTGGTCAAAAAAAAAAAGGGAATCATGGATGCGACAGGTCCAAATCGAAACCAAAAAAAAAAAGTTACAGAAGGCACCTCCAAAATATCAAAACCCTGAAGTGGGGTCATGGAGAAAAGGTTTGGCCGTAGGATGCATACCTCTGGTCCGAAAAGAGTGGCGCTCAGGGAGAGTTGTGCAGGGAAAAGGTGCGGAAAAACCGGACATTTGGGGGGTTAGAGAAATCGTACCGTTAAAGGCGAGCAAAAAAAAAGCCACTGAAGAAGGGGGAAACAAAAATGAGCTGGGAAACAACGCGATCTGAAATGCCACGGACAAGACCACAACTATCGAAGAAATGAGGGTGACCATTGGGAGTGGTCAAAAATCCGCACAGTTTCTAGAGAATCAGGGTGCAGAGAACGGCAGGGGGAAAGGGGTAACAACACGTCGAACCAGATGTCGGCAGAAAAGAAAGGGGGGGTCTGAAATAATGGTCCTAGGGGTATCAAAAAGTTCCTAAGGTAGAAAATGAAGAAAACGGTTGGGAAGCGTATGAAAGAAAAATGCTGACAAATTCCAAATGTGGAATCCACCTGTTGAGAAACGGAATAGGGACATTAAAGCTAAAAAAGCGAAAATTGATCGGGAAAAGAGGAGGGGAGAAAGGACTTGGGGGGGGGTGGTGGGCCGTAACACAGGAGATCAAGGAAGGAAGAAGGGGCTGTTCAACAGTCCGGGGAGCGTTCAGAGGAGGGGGGAAGACATTGACAGGGAAGTGGGGAGGCCAAGGGCTCATGGTGGGAAAAGGTCAGGACATATATTAGCGGGAGAAGCAGAGAGGGGGGGATCATCAAGAAAGAAACACAAACGTATGATGAGGAAAAATGGTGGGAGAACCCCGGAAGCGTATATCCAGGGACCTGAGGTCCAAGAGGGGAGGGAAAAACTCGAGAAACCAAGAATTTTAACTAAGAAAAAGGTAAAAAAAGAATGAACCCCTAGAAGAACTCTACACACTCAGCGGAAAGGGGGGGTAACATTAACGCGGGACAGGAGAAGCTGGAAGTGTGAAAAAGGCCAAGACGCGAAACATCAACAATGCAGTGAAGTCGCGTAAAAGCCGGAGACGGCGAAAAAAAGGGAAACGGGAAAAAATGGTAAGTGAGTAAGCCCAACAACGAAAAAGACTACCCAAAGGTAGTCCGCTCCCAGAAAGACTCGTGGAAGGAAAAGACAAGCGCGCCGATCAGAAAAAAAAAGACGGTGGGGAGGGGGGGACTCGAGGGCGAAAAAACATGAGGATTTCTGTGCCTTGGAATAAGGGGGAGCGGGGACGGGAGGGAAAGGCAAGGAGACGAGGGCGGGAAGCTGAAGGAATGGAAAGGGGAAAGAACTTCGGAAAGTGAGAAGAAAACCCAGAATAAAGAGGCTGCCAACAATTGGGAATGAACTGAGGAGAAAGGAAAAAAAAAGCACCAGACTACTACGTGAAAGACGGGGGTTGTGGTCAAAAGAAATAAATATGGTTGCCGTAGGTCAAGATCGTCAAGAAAAATCGGGGGCCAGAAGCCCGGTGTGTGGGTGAGGTACTGACGTGCTTTTCGCACGGGGAAAAAAAGAAAACCGCAGGGGACATCATGTCATTGGTGATATCAAAAACACCAAGCGAGTATCGGAAAACGAGGCGCACCGATAGGACCTGAAGGTGGTGGAGACAACCCGCCCCCCCCCCCCCCCCGAAAAAACAAACCCCCCCCCAAAGAAGCCGCGAAAAAGTTCGCATGAGACAGAAAAGTCAGGGCGCAACCGATTCGACGTCCCGTTGAAACCGGACTCAAAGAGAAATCAAGTGGGGAACCCAAAAAAAAAATCAAAAGGGCAAAAGGGTGAAGGAGAAGCGGGGGAAAAAGGACGAACCGGCATTGGGTCCCATGTTTTGGAAAAGGGTCCTCAGAGCTCAGACTTCGGGAGACTGGGGAAAGAGGGCAAAGAGAAAAGAAAAGGTTTCGGGGGAAGGGAGGAAAAAATAAAAAAAGGAAAGTTCGGGCAATCGAGGGAATGAACAAACATAAAAGCAGAAAGAGGGCTAAAATCAGCCGATTGATCCGAGAATACAGAACGGGTCTGGGAATTGACCAGAAAGACGTGCCTAGCCAAAGAAAGAAAAAAGAAGTCTGAAACCGCAAGCGGGGGAAAAGCGCAAGATAACTAGAAAAAAAAGCCCAATGGGAAAAAGCGCGCTTTTCAAGGAGACCGGCGATTGGTCGTGAGAAAGAAGGGAGGTCAAAGGAAACCTTCTAGGGAACGCAAGGAAGGGGGTCAAGTCGAAAAAAGGAAGAGGGGAAGAGTCTTATTCCTCAAAGCCCAAGAGGGGCTAGGGGGTGCTGCACAATAAAGAAACCAGGGAGGGAAAAGCGAAAAAAAAGGAAACCCGCAAAAGTGGGGGAAAAATTGAAGAGGGAAAAAGGAGAGTGCGGAACCAGAGTTTTGGAAAACGTTTGGAGAGACCTATACTCGGACCCCGGGGGCGCTGGGGTGGAATATCAAACGAAAAATAGGGTTGAAAAATCGGAATCGGAAGGAAAGAAAGGAGACAGATCATCCCAGCGAGGATAGAAAACAAAACGAACAGCACTGTTCATGTCGGAGCTTGTGTACAAAAATGGATGGCAACCCAGGGACATTAGGTGTTAGGAAACAACTTCAGGTGGATCAGTCACCAAAAAAAGGCGAATCATAAATGGTGAGACGCTCAAAACTGCAGGCACAAAGAGAACCTAAGATTTAAATAACCAAAAACCAAAAAAAAGAAGAGAAAAAACGGCCTCGAAGGCCCTAAACAAAGAACCAAAAGGGCAAGGTCTCGGAACGAAACATCCAGAAAAACATCAACAGAGGCACGGAAAAAAGACTAAGTCTTAAAAAAAAAGAGCATAGGACGAACTTTACATGGAATCCCAACGGAACGAAGGGGGAAAGAGGAAAAGAGGACACATTGGTCGGATTTGGCCATCATCGCATCGAAAGCAAGGGACAGAGGCCAGAAATACTTGGAAGGAGGCATCGGCGCGACTCAAAAAAGCGCGAAAAAAACAGAAAAAGGGTCAAGATAAGAAAGGTAACAGAAGTGACGCCGCCATGGCGTGCAACAAGAAACAAAGAGGAGCGATAAAGAGGGCACGCTAACCATTATTCAAGGGGTCACAAAAACAAGCCAGACCACTGCCTCCCCAACGCTCCAAGTTAACTCCAAAACTAAAATCGAAACCTCTCAAGAATCTGATTGAAGCATTAGCCAGATACAGGGGGAAGAAATGAAAAACCGCCCCTGACCAAAAGGCACCATGCCCTCCGCGCAACAAAAACACCACCCTTTCTGAAGGTAAAACGAAAGAGAGCGGGAAGCGACCGCCAAAAAAGACAAGGGGCATCATAAAGGAGTCCAAGTGGAAACGAATATACCAAGAGCAAGCAAAACAAAAAAAAAAACCACCTGGCCAGGGGGGAATAACTTGAAAGTTGTACATTCGGACAGTTGGAAAAAAGAAGCACGGGAAAGGAAGGAAAAAGACTCCCAAAGAGCAAGTAAGTATGGGGATGAATAGCCTATCACACGATAGGAGAAAAGGTCACAGTAGAAAAACACCACCATATCAAACAAAACAAAAAAAGAGGAATCTCAAAAAAAAAACAGCCAAAGGAGTCAAAGGACCAACCTAAAAGAGAGGCTGGTGCGGATGAGGGTGGTTGTTTTTCTACATTCTAAAATGGGGTTCATGGAAGCCCCGCGGAAGGGGAGACGGGGTTTCTGGGCTTCGCCAAAAAGCAAAAAACGACGTCACGGGGACCCATGGAGCGCAGTGCGAACCGCGGTGACTGTCCAGGGAGTAACAAGGGAGTGAAGGGGTGCGCGGGGGAAAGACAGAGGGGGGAGTGAAAGGGTAGGTGGCCCCCGGGACATTTAAGAGTTTGTTCGTGGTGACGTCGTTTAAGGGGTTCAAAAAAACGCCACCTGGGGAAAGAAGGGGGGGCGGGTGACAATGACCTGAGGGGGGTGTTTGATGTGGGCGGATGTAGAGAAGTGGCGACGGTGGGGTCAAGGGGGGGGGACGTCCTACCTCCCACGGGAAGGAGACAGTGCTTAGGGAGGTCATGAAGCTGGTTTTGCGTTTCCGTCTGTGGGAGGTGGATGGGGGAGGTTGGGAAAGGAAGAATAGCTTGAATGGGAAAGGGCTTGGGAGACCTGAAGGAACGGGGACGTGAGAATGTGTGGAGAGGGGGTTGTCTGGTGGTTCAGCCGGGTGCACTAAGGCCCGGTAGAACAATGGGGGGGGCAATTTTAAAAGGGGACCGGCTGGTTTGAAAGACAGGGGGAGTGGGAACTGGGACTTCTGCAGGAAGCTAGAGACATGAGGAGTTCACTGAACGAGGGGAAACTGCTTTTGGCGAACGGGGGAAGCGCTGAAAGGAGGGGAGTCTTCAAGAAGGCATGCCCAACCCAAGTTTGGGGGTAGCATGAAAGGGAGCGTTAAAAGGGGGCACGGTAAAAGTCACACGGAGAACGCGCTTGAGTTGTGGGGGGGGGGTGCACCATGTTTGGACTGCCGTAGAAGCGGTTGCGGTGGGCACAGGAGGGGGGTCACGCATGGGGGGAAGAAGGGCACCTGTGTGGGAGGGGGGCGGTTGTGAAGGGAGGACACTAAGGTGGTAGATCACTCAACCCGTAGCAAGCATAAAACAAGGGAACGCAAAGGGGATTTTTTGGGGGGGAAAAATTCTCTGCAGAAAAAAAAGAAAGAACGGGATTGCGGAAAAGGCAGAAAGAAAGTACACCCATACGCCGCGTGAAAACGCGAGACGGGGAGGGGTAAGGGGATGCAGAGAAAAAATTCGGGGGGTCAGAATGAAATCCTCCGAGGGGTATGGAAGAGCAAATCTGGGGAGGCCTAGGGAGAAACTCAAAACGAAAAAAAGCCCCTTAGGCAAAAGAAGGCGAGAAGAGAACAACTGCACGGGGGGGTTGCCTAGTGGGGGGGTGAGATTGGGGACTGTGGTATAAAGAGAAGGTTGGGATTCTAGGGGGGGGGGGACGTTGGGAATTGCCAATTCTTCTTGGAAGGGGGGGAGAATTACAAAAAAAACGCGGGGTCGAAGAGAAGCTAAGTGAGACCCTCATTCCGCAGATCCTGGAATCTGCCAAAAAAAAAAAAAAAAAAAAAATTACGTCAGGAGTAATGGAAAAATCAAAAAAAGAAATCGAAAAAAAAAGAGAAGGCGGATAGGGGAAGGGAAAGGGAGATTGGAAATGGGGAAAAACTGGGGGCCAAGGGTAAAAAAAGGCAGTTTTGCCAAATAAGCGGGGGTGCGAGGGCGGCCAGAGGCATGAAAAAAGGGATGGGACGAAGACTTGGTCAAAAAGGAATAGGAGATAGACGGGGTGAAAAGCCGCGAGAGACACACGACTGTAGAAAGGGTGTACGGCCCACCAGACGGGGAGGCTAAGGCGAAAATCATCTTTGTAGTTCCAGAATTGAACACGAAAGGAATAGGTGGGGTGAGAGAAACCCGGCCAAGCGAAAAAACAAACGGGGGAAAAAAATGGTCCCCAGCCGAGATAAGAGGAACACTCAGTAAATGGGGACCAAGGAAGCATGTGGCTGTTAACAGGGGGGATTCACGTGTAGCTCGGGAAACTTACAACAGGAAAAGAATCTTCACCCCACTACAGTTTACTGGAAAAACGGGGTCACGTATTCCTTAGTAGATGTTTTGCGGAGGGGAAGTGAATTCAAAAGGTACCACCTGGTGAGCTTGGGGAAAAGCTAGTCAAACACAATCGATAAAAAAAAACAAACTAGACCTTGAGGGTGCAGCGCGGGGGGAGCAGAGAAACAGCTTGTCACATAACTCACCTCAAGAAACCAAAGAACGCCGCGTTGAAAAATGGGGGTTTTGGCCGGAAGAGCAGCACCAGCGGTCATGAAAAAACATGTAGTCTTGTTGATCGGGGGGGAGTCAGAAGGCCTCAGATTTGTTGTCGCGACTAGGGCTAGAATCAGGTTGACCGGAGAGGAAAGGGTTAGCGTTGGGTAATGTTGAATCGAGCTCACCCAGAAGTATAAAGCAGCCCGGGGGGGTGGGGGGCATCCAAGATCACAGCCAGGTTGGGAGGAACTCAATTTAAAAAGGAGAAAAGACTCAAGAGATTTCACGAACCTGGGGTCGCGGCTGGAGAAGAATGGCGTCTGGTAGAGGGATACGTGCAGTGGGGTGATTGCCGTGTGTGAAGAGATACTTGAAAAGGGGATTAGGGGGAAATTGGGGGATCCAGGAATGTTCCGCCTAAGGAAAAAACCACGTTTGGGTACTCGAGAGCCCAGGTGGGATACTTTGGCAGAGTGCAGGGGAATTTTTGAAACTCAAAAAAAGCTGGTACGAAATCTTGAACAGAAAAGAGGATGGGTGGGGGTGCAGAGACGAATATTCCGGCCCGAGAAGGCGTCAGGGAGGGTTTTTTCGTCATTTGGGGGTATGGTGAAGCGGCGGGGCCGGGTCCCATCCCGAGGGGGGTAAATAAGGAAAAATGGTCTAAGCTACAGCAACGGGTCCTCGCGGATCAAACAGCATGGGGGGAGGAGTGAAAATCTCTCACTAGTTATCAAAAATCTCCTGGGATCTCAAACCGGGGAATGGAGAAGAGGTGAAGGGGGAGTCTCACTGGGGGCTCAAAAAAGTACCACGCTGGATAATCCGGGGGGGGATTTAAGTAAGAAGAGAGAGGGGTTAAACATCCGGGGTCAGATTGGCTATTGGGTTGGGGAGTCCCAAACTACAAACAATGAACAAATATAACCAACAGGAGAAATTATGCTCAAGCACGAAAAGACCATGTCCGTGCCTGTAAAATCACAGGGGGGGAGTGACCAGACGATTAACAGAAGGTAGTCCACTCCCACAAGGGCCACAAAGCGCGGACTACTCAGAGGAAAACGGGAAAACGTTACACCGCCCTACCAAAAAGTTTGGCAGGGAACGTTTGGTACAAAGAAGGTCTGTAGAAACGGACAAAGCAAGGGGGAAAAACAGGGCGGTAAGAAAAACTTGGGAGTGAAGAAAAGGATTGTCAGCTTCAGGGAGTCAGGAACCTCAAAAAAAAAAAAGACTAATTAACCAGGAAAATTAACTTTCACAGCTTAGCAAGGGCCCGGGGGCAAACTTACGGGAAAAAGGTGGGAATATGGGAACACTGCCTAATCAAGGAAAAAGGTCCCAACTCCACTAGCAAACTTGGGGGTGAGGGAGAAGACCAAAAGTCCGCCGCCAGCCAGAAATCAAATTCAGTAGTTGCTTCACTTTGTTGCAGGGGCAGGAGAAGCAGGGGTTTATTTAAGACGCGCAAAAGAGAATGGGCCTTGTACACACGGTCTTCCAGACTAGGGCAGCGAAAGAAAATTGAAATCTCTTAACTTGCTTTACAAGAGATACCTATCGGGAAGGGAAAAGAATGTGGGGCAGGAAAGTTGACCGGCAATTCTGATTACAGGTCAAGTTGGGGTGGTTCAGGCGGGCTGAAGGCCTATGCCAAAGAAACAAATCAATAAAAGGGGAGCCAGGGGTGGAAAAGAAGAAAGGCGTTTGGCCCCGGCGCCAAAGTTCACAAGGGGTGAATTTCAGAAACCTGGGATGAGGAAAGGGACTGACTACAAGGATCCCGCCTAGGGGGGGACTTAATAGGGAAAAACGCATATCGTCAGATCAGTATCCATAAAGTAGGAGGAAAAGAAACGCTGAAGACCCGAGTGCAGAATTTAAAATACAGAAAGTGGTTACCGAGAGAAAGAAAACGAACTACATCTTAGGAAAGACAGCTTCCATACGAAATTGGGAAGGAGGTTAAAGGGACCTACGTTCAAGGGACCCTTCGCAAAAATAGAGATTGGGAGGAAACACACGCATCAAATTAGGGAAAGGGAAAACGAAACGCCTAGAGGGTGGTGCAGCAGGCGAAACAATAGAAAAACCAAAAACCCTCTGGACACCATTTTCATTACATAGTGAAAGTTCCAGACGGGGTGGAAGCTGGGACCTGGGGTAGCCAGGATGATCTACCACAGGTCACAAACACGGAGACCAGAAAAAAGGGAAAAAGAGGGTTGGCAAGGACCAACTAAAAAAAGAGTCAGATATATCATAGCGTCCCATCAGGGAGAACCCGCCACAAAAAGGGTCGCCGCGTCATGGGGAGAGTTGAAAATCATGTCTAAACCGAAAGAGGAAATCTTCCGTATCAAGACAAGAAAGTTCAAAAAGAGGGGGGGGGGGGTGGCGATCATCGGGGGGTTGATACACACCATCCGAAGAGCTGAGAAACCCGCCGGCAGAAAACACAGAACACAAAAAAGAAAGGCAAGAAAAAGAAAAAACGTAACCACAGCCCCACAAGCCGCAAACCGATAAGTACTCATCCACAAGAACTCCCACACACAAAAAAAGCCAGGACAAAACCACAAGGAAACTTAGGGGACAAGAAGACATGAGTGAACGAAGCGCGGCAAAAAAGATCCAAATTCAAACCACAGGACTCATCAAGACGAAAGGAAGATCGCACACAGGCCAGCCGAGTACAGAAGAGGCACTGAAAACCATCAGAAAGAATAAAGCGAAAATAAGTAGGAAGAGCCAGGAAAGAAGAAGAAAAACCACCAACCGCTCAACAAACAGCACATCACTCCCTTACGCTCAAAGTTCACAATAAGGACAATCCAAAACAACCTCGACAAATACGACCCACCCGACCTCCGGGGAAAGGGCAACCAACACAGGCCTCCTTAACAAACGACTCTACATGAGCTCATAGACAGGGCCCCGGAGACAGTCAACATCCCGAAAACTAACAAACTAGCTTTGGAAGCTAAAAACAAAAAGTATCAAGCGAGAACTCCCAAGAAACAGAGAAAAACCCAAGAAAAAAAAAGACCACCATGAGACAAACACAAAGGGGTAGCAAACATACAAAAAGAAAGAGTTAATGCTCTCCCCAGCCTCCGGTAATCATTGGTTGGTGTAACAAAAACAAAGAAAAAAAGAAACCAGAGACTCTCCACAACCAAACTTCACACGATTACAGAAAAGTGGGGAAAGACCGAAATGAACCAATTTGCATAAGATCCTACAAATTGTTAATGTCAAAGACAAACAAAAAAAAACCGGAAAGAATCACCAGGTTCTATATCAAGGTCGAAAAAGAAAGAAAAGAAATCCAAAAGCATGAGAGACAACAACAAACGGAAGGAGGAAGGCATATATAAAGGGATGATTGTTTGGGTCTCTCGAAAGAAAATTCTTCACGTCCCCTGTGGCCTAGGAGGAATTGAGGGGGGTGAAGGAAAGAAGGAAAGAATTGAACAACTGCGGGAAAGGGAAAGAAGGAAACTTCTTCAGATTTTGCTAAAAAGTCTTATTCGGAGAGATCACGCACTCTGGGTTGGTTCAGAAGGGGGTCTGTCTGGGGGTATTGCTTTTGTGAACCAAAAAGAGCCACGACCACAAAAAAAAGGAGGAACACCAAAAAAAAAAAACGGCTGGGTGTTCATTTAATCATGGAACACAATTCAAGGAGGGGACGGGGTCATTAATCCCACCCAACGGGGTTTGATTTTGGGTCTATCGTTAGGGCCGTGGAAACCAGTAAGGGCAGGGGACGTTAAAGAGGGCGGGAATTACCGCCGCGGGAGTTGTCCCCTGGGCAAATGCCGTGAGGTTTCTTAGGAGGGAATGACTAGGGGGAAAAAATCGTAAATGTTTAACGGGCGTCGGGCGGTGCTGGGGGCCAAAAAGAGGCAGGGGTGGTTTCGGGGGGCTGGATGCTTGCAAGGCTAAAAATTTAATCGGGCGTGCATGTCACTGACTGTGGAGCTGGTGTAAGGGAGTGGTTTGGGGGGGTAGGTTTAGCAGCTTCGCTACTGGGGCGAGTCAACTTCTTGGGTAAGGGGCCGAAGAAAGGACAGTGAAGGGGCCTGCGCCGCCAAAAAAGCAGACGGTTTCTGACAAATTCCGTTGGTGGGGTAAAAAAATGCCTGGTGGTCAGACGGGGTAACGGGTCACTTTTTTCGCTGCTCCTGTTTGGGGGGTTGGACAGGTATGGGAGGAGATGCCATGTGGGGCAGGGATTGGGGTCAAAAAGGGTCGTGTCGGGGTTGTCGGAAGTGTTTGGACGTAAATTTGGTACGTGGGAGATTATAGTCGAACACAGGTATATTGGCATTGCGACAAGTATCCTTTTTGTTTGAGGCCGGACCGGGCCCCAAAGCTGAGGGGTATAGTAAACAACCATCTTAATTCGAAAATCGGAAGAAAAACCGTGGGGGGGGGGGGGAGGCAGACAAAGGTCGGTTTATGGAAGTGTCTCACGGAAGGGTACGAAAAGGGGAGCAAAAAAAACGAGAAAAAGTTTGACGGGCCGACACAAACGGTTAAAAAAAACCCTTTGCTCGAAAAAAGGAAAAGGAGAAAGCAACTGCAAAAAAGTTGGGAAAATCGGTGTTAAGGGGAAACCTGTTTTGGAAAAGAGAGGGAATGCGGGTGGTTTTTATTGAAAAAGGGGGGCCTTGACACCAGCGGAGGGGAAAAAGGTGCGCCCCTCAAAAAAAAGAAAATGGGGGAAAAAACGACGGAGGGGGCAACAGAAAAGAATGAAACTAGCAAAAGAAACTACAGAGGAGACGGGGGTTCCTTTAAAGTAAAGTTGATACCTGGCGAAACAGTCGTCGTAGAAGAATTCCCAGGGGGGACACCCAATAAATCAAGACGATTGATATTGGGAAGTAAAGGACGTGAAGCGGAGAACAAGGATGCCGGATACTGAAAGGGAAAACTTCAAACGGAGATACCACACGGAATCTGAGTGGACTGGGGGGAAAGGGTCGGGGCCCGTACAATGGATGGAAAAAGGGGTAGAAGATAAGAAAAAAGAACAGCTCTTTGGGAATCTTTTTCCGATTGGGTACGCAAAAGATTCGAAGGAAAAAAAGGAATACAGGGAAAACCACAAAAAAAAATTGACTTGCAGAATCACAAAACTCCAGGGTTGAAGAAAGGAAAGGAGGGCAACAGAAATTCCAGGAAGTTGGAGTAAAACAGAGAAGGCCCAGGCAAAGAGCGTTGAATGTCGCAAGGGGGGGGTCCTAGTCAAAATAGTCAGGTCGTTAAACGTTCGGTTGGGGGTCTTCACTGGCAGGAAATGAGAGTTGGAAAAAAAAACCACAGCGTGGAGAATCACCCATAGAAAAATGCGATCCCCGGAACCAACTTTGGGGGGGAAAAAGAAGCAAGGGCAACCACAAAAAAATCTGCTGTTGAAGCAGGGGGGGGGGGGCAAGGACCTTGAGAGGAAACTAGGAAGAGGCCCTTTCCCATTGTAGGCGCTCTGTGATGAGAAAAAATAGATAGGACCGAAAGGGGGAAAAAAAAAAACTGATCAATCTCTTCTAGACAAAAAAAACAATCACCTTTAGATGGACGGGGAAAAAAAAAAAAGGATGGGCTTAAATATGCACGAGCCCAAACTGAGACCAATCCGGTAGAATTTGAACCAAAAGTCTGAATGCTGTTGGTCGCCTGGGGCGGCAAGTCAAAAAAAAAAAAGGAAAAAAAACGTTGAAGCGATGTGGGCGGAAAGGCAGAATGTTCATCCAAATTGTGAGACAGACAGGGCTGGACCCGGAAGAAAGGGGGGGGAACGGGGATTCCACGAAACCTTGCCGCTTGGGCAATCTTGCACGGGGGGATAAAACGAAGATCGTTCAGAGGTTCGGTGTTTTGTCCGTTCACAGATTAAAACACCGAGGTGGGGCTCCAAGAATGGTCAAAAACCGGTATGGTGTAGAGAAAGAAAGGGGGCGAAGGTGTGATAGAAAGTTGGGGGCGAGCCAACCGGGCGATGATCGATTTTCAGAATGACCTAGCGTGGGGGGGGGAGGAAATCGGGGTACAAGTAAAAGGATAAAAAATCAAAAAAGAAATTGTTTAAATAAAAGGAGTTGGGTGAGACCCCCCAACCTTGTCAAAGGGGAAAACGGTCATCTCTTAAGGGGTAGCATGAGCCGCTTCTTAAAGAACTTAATAATTATAAATAGCGAACAAGGACTCTGGAAATTCCAGAAAAGAGATAACACGCACTGGCAAGGGGACGGTGGAGAATTGAAAATGGAAATCAAACAGAGACAAAAAAAGAAAAGAGAAAAACTCGTCCTCCCTAAAAAAATCGAAGCGGCAACAATGGGGGGCCAAGGGTAGAGAAAGAAAAAGAAAGGCAAGACCTCTGTCAACATTCGGGACCAAAAAATGACCATTCGAAGAGCACCAAGAGCTTCAACAAGCTCGGGCCCGAAGTCAACTCTCAAAAGGTGGTTCGTGTAAATGGCAGGAACGGGGAGATTTTGAAAGATCTCCGAGCAAACTGAAACACGGGTTAAAAATACTGGTGGGTCATCAGGGAAAAGAAAATGTTCAGAAATGCTAGTTACGAAGAGCTTTGGAAAATGTGCTTAAGACCAAGGGGGGAAGAAAAAGGGGACAACACTGTCGCAAGTCTGCTAAAAAAGTAATCCAATCGATACTCCTCAGCAAGGTGAAGGGGGACTCATATGTTCCAGAGTCAGGGGGCGCTCATACCAAAACGAGGAGAAAAGAACACAACGGGGGGGAGGGTTGTATGGGGTCCGACAATACCATCAGCTGTTCCCATGAAGGAGAAACATTTGGAGGAGAAAATTGGGTGGAGAAAAGAAACGGTAGTCATGTCGAAGCGCCCAACCAGGGCTCGCTCTAACTACAACTTCTAAACAGAAGATCAGTACAAACAACACGGCTCAAAAGTCTTCCTATCGGCAAGGACTACAGGGGAAAGAAAGCCATCCATTTAACCAAACTCACAAAGGGGAAGAATTTTTGGGACCAGAGAGGGGAACGCCCCTCCAATTTTGGGGTTAAGCGAGGGGGGAATCCAAAGGGGGAAGGGCGGAAAAAAGAAGAAATGAGTGGCGTGACCAGAGAACAAAAGCTGGGGTTGGGCGAAACACGAATGGTGCCTGGGAGAGGAACGGAACAGATTGCGGCTCACCATTAAGGGACGGTATCGGAAGGAAGGGGGGAACCAATTCAACGAAAAAGTAAAACTCACGGAGAGGAGCCTCACACAGGAGGGCACGACCCCTACCAGTATAAAAAGAACTGCCAGAAAAATGCCCCCGTGTGGGGAAAAAAAGAAGACCTTTCTCAAAACGCGGAAAGCAGGAAGACCGGGGGCAAAACTTCACGAAATGAGCGAGGGAACTCTGGGAAGGCGTGCCTGGGCATACGGAGGTGGATTCGACCACTGCGCGGGGTACTGGAAGGGCACAGCAAAAAGAAGAGGGACAGCAAAAAGAAGTGAGACTTAAAACCAGAAAACAAACCAACCGCGCCGATAAACGCAAACACAGGGGGGAGTAAGTTTACCAGGGGGAGGAAAAAATGGACCGGCTCTGCGGGTTGGTGGGGGGGCCGGGCAAAATCGCCCATGGCCGCCAGGAGAATGGGGGGGGCAGGCCAAAAAAAAAGGTCGCCTTTACATTCACACGAATGATAGGCACCCGATCCGCACATCCTCCATAAACTCACACTCTATCAAAACCCAAAAAAGTTTCACCCAAAAGAGGGGGAACTATGAAAAAGCTGAAAAAATTGTTCATCTTCCTGTTTCACGACCACGTCACAAGTTAAGAAAGGAAGGGGACGATCACTGGTTACAAGTCCCCTCAAGGCACCGAAAATTAATAAAAGTGGAATCCAACAACCTCCCTCCACAAGAGAGAAAAGTAAGGCAGAGACTCTACCAGAAGAAAAAGCTAGAACATCCGTTCAGACGTAACAAGTCCCGACACAACCAAAAAAGGTAAAAAAAAAGAGAAAAAGGGGTCCCTACCCGAAAAGGGGTGCAAGTAAGGAGAACGCAACTTAACCTATCCTCCAATGATTCCAGAAGGAAACAAGTCAAGGGGACGGACTTTTATCAGCGAATAGGCAA
>Ga0179591_1227288_pt1 | contig 16391 bp, 20 predicted proteins | sample CZOMad2_1_08_16f_FD_182891 | JGI IMG/M metagenome (GOLD analysis project Ga0179591, IMG submission 182891) | Vadose zone soil fungal communities from Angelo Coast Range Reserve, California, USA - CZOMad2_1_08_16fungal (PacBio error correction) | ecosystem: Environmental > Terrestrial > Soil >...
AATTTGGATCCTACCTGAGAAGAATCCTCAATTGAAAGGGGGAAAAGGGAAGAGATTGAGTACAAAGGAGGAAATACGACTCTTAAGGGGACCATGGATAACCTCGGTAACTGGAATAGACAGTTTTAACAGTAACTTTGTATCTCACTGGTTTTTGGTCGGCCTCATGAAAGAGAGATGGCTGAGGGGTTCGTAGGGTATAGGGATTTCTTTAGCAAGACCGCTTGGAGAAGAAAGAATGGACGAAAACCCGCCTTGACACACCTGCTTTTTCAGGGGGGGAAAAATAGATATGGAAACGAACGAAAAATCGTCGGTGGGCGGGTGGAGGATGGTAGTCTCTACTTCTGCAAGGAAGCAAAAGGCCCATGTTCTTCTGGTCTGGGAATTTTACTAAAATTAAGAAGGTTTGGGTCAAAACCACGGACTTGGGAGAGCTCAAGATCGGACAGTACTAAATTTGACCGTTCGCGAAGAGGTCAACCATAAGGCCCCACCCACCCTAGCAAAATCTGAGGAAGTGGTGGGCGGGTCTAACTAGAATGAGGAAGGGCTCTAGGGGAAAGGTTCCCTGTTTTGGGTGGAAGTGGGTGGGTTTACCGGGGGGTTGCGGGGTGGTTGTAAGGGAAGAAAAAAAAGGGAGGTGTATACTACCAGAGGTCGAAGCCCGGAGTTTTTCAATTGGGGGGGACATCCTGACATCGGTTAGTGGGTTAATCTGTGTGCGGGGGGAAAACAAGGGGGGGACGTGCGCGAGAAGAAAGCTTTTCAAAGGGTTGTCCTCCGTGGGGGGAGGGTGTAAGCAATGGGACATGAAGTCTAAAATGGGATTCAAAGGATTGGCGCGTAGGGCCATGGCGGTTTTTAGGGGAAGGACACGGAGGGGGCCAGGGCTTTGGCATTGACAGCTGATTAGTAGGACAGAACTCCTGAGAGAGCGGTCGGAGCAGCCGATCAGTCTGGGGCAGTCCAATTCGGTGTTTGAGGGGGGGCGGGATAAAAAGTTCGATTCTGCGGGGAAGGGTAGCCAGAAACATCGGCGCGTTCAAGGGGGTGTTCTGGAAGGCTGGTTGCAAAAACGAAAAGTAGCAGGCGAGGTAGAGACAATCATCGGTTGGGTTGGTGCAGGATTCGTCGACTCGATGGTGAAGGGTGGGGGGGGAAGGCTGGTGTTTGAGGACCTGGCAGTTTGAAAAAGGGAGGGGTGGGCTTGGCCCCGCGATGTGGGGGGTTAGCTCTGGGCTGGGGGTCGTGAAAAAAAAGGGGGGGGGAGGTATGTGGGGGCCCAACAAATCAAGCGTTTGGCTGGGGATGGGAAAAGACGGGGGTCAAAAACCAATCCTCTGTAATGGAACTCGGGGAGACGGGAAAGGTCTAAAGGTCTTGTCGAGAGAAAGAAAGGGCTATCCAGAAAATGATTGTGTTGTAGACCGAACTGACCCGTCAAGACGAGGAAAAGAAAAGTACTCACTTGGGGGTGAGCATGCACAGATAGCCGACCAGAAAAAAAAAGAGACAGTGAGAACCGAAAGGGTAGGGAGGATGGCCATGTTGGGAGTAACGGTTTTAACCATAGAACAAACCCAACCAAAAGTGGATAGAGGGAGCAGGGCTTCACACATCAGCCTTATAATTTGGGGAGAAATTCCCGGAACACGTATGGGTAATTGACAAAGTTCGTGTTCAACTAAAAAAGAAGGCAGATTATAAGGACAGAGGAGAAACAGCGTGCCGTTGAAAGGGATTTGAGTAGGGGGGACGATGCCACCTTTCTTCCATCTCCTCCGGAAAAATCATTTCGCCTCAGAACACCGTCCAATCCCGAGGTCGGGGGGAAAAAACCATCGAAGCCATCTTTGAAAGCTCGGCCTGAAAAAATGCGCGAAAAGAGGTAAAAATCGAACAAAATGGGAAGGCGACAGTCTGACGAAAAGATACTGTTTGAGAGGAACAACACGAGATACATGCCTCTACAATGGTTTATCTCAACAAAGAGGAAGACGCATCGCTTGTGGAGGGACTGGAGAGAAAGGAAATGGAAATGGGGAAGAGGAAACGCTGTGTGGGCCCAGTTTACGTTTTGAACCTTGCCTCCCTCAAAGTCTTTCACAGCATCAAGGGGTGACAGTGGTCGGCAAACGCTCACTAAAAGTCAGAAAGGGGAAAAGAAATTCAGGCATTAGATGGCTAAATAAAAAGCGAAAAAGCAGGTAGAAGGAGAGAAGCACATGAGGATAAGAAAAAAAACGGGGGGAAAAAAGAGAGATTATTCTTTAGGAAGAGAAGGGAAAAGGGGGAGTATCGGTGGGAAGAGGTCTCATGCATTTAAGGGGAGGTTGTATGGACAGTTTCCGAAAGGGGTGCGGGTCAAAAAAGGGCTGTCGGAAAAAGAGAGGAAGGGAAAGTGAAAACCCTTCCCAACCGCTCGCATGGCCCAACATTTAACAGTGCAATTTCCCGCCACCGCGATCAGTCAATCCCGGGAGGTTGGTGATAGAAAAGCAGAAGGACAGAAGGGGAAGGTGAGGCGGCGGGAGGGGGAAGAGAAAGAATACTTTTAGAATAAAACATGATCGACCCACGGGTTAGCTATCTTACGTCTAGTTATGAGAAGGGGGAGGTGAAGAGTCCGCATGAGAAAAGGGAGTGACGGCGGCGGGGATGCGAAAAAAAAAGCCAGCTTCTTGACAGTTAAGAGGGGGGAAACTTTATTAATTACCTGTAAGCAAGGCAAGGATGTCCTTTGAGGACGGCCCGAAAGTAATCAGAGAAAACCAGTGCAGAAAGAGGGGGGTCAGGGCAAGGAGGGGAGAGAAGGACGGGAATCTGCTTCGTTTGTGTCAAACACAGTCATTGGAACCGGGGGAACAAAGTATATGAATAAGGAGAAAAATACTAAAGTGGGGAAAATCACGAGGAAGAGTCATCAAAAAGAGCAAAACCCAGGAGCAGGTTTTCGAAAAACAACCGTGGAGAAACGAACCCCTTCCGGACGGAAGAAGCTCACAGTCAAAATGTCGCGGTTGGGGTCTTTCGAGGGCTAGAGGGAATGATCACAAGGAAAGAATAAGAGGAGGAGTTCATGACACAAACAGGAGAAAGTTGAGAGACAGGTTCTCACCCCCAAGAAAATTCAGGGGGGAGGGGAGGGCTCAAAGGGGACGTCTGAGGGTTGAATATCAAAATGGAGGAAGAACTGACCCCTCAGTTTACCCGAACTGGTGTTTTTCTGCCAACCCCGTTAAAACTTCCTAAAGGGGGGGACCCGAAAAGACTAAATGCTAGTGTGTTGGGTCAAAAACAAAGAAAAGAAAGAAAAAAATAGTGGACGAAAAAAGCAGAGCATAACCCTGCCTCAATGGGAGGGTTAATTACACGATGCTCTGAGGAGTGTCAATGTCACAAGCATCTTTGAAATACAAGCGGAGAAAGTCAAACGACGAGTCACTGAACAGAACTAGACAGCGTAAAATCTGATCCGGTAAGCACAACATCGACGGAATCTACGTACCGCACCAAGGGAAGTAAAGCCCTAAAAACAAAAAAAGATGGGGGGGGTGGAGGCGTCAGGGACTCTAAGACTGGGGAAAGGGTCTTTCTTAAACTCAAACTTGAATTCGCAACCAGAAACAATTCGAGGAAACCGGTCCGCGCCCACTGGGAGGCACGGTGCAATGGGGGCATCATCAGTGAAGGGAACAATCCCTTCCCCAGGAAGCAGAGCCAAAACCCTAACGCCCGACAAAAAAGCAATACCGTCGCAGCGCCTCCGCCTCGCGTTAGGACACGAATGGCAGCTAGAAACTCAACACAAAAGACACCAGACATCGGAAATAAGCCGGGGAGAAAATGGAAACACTGTGCGCAACCAGAATTGAAAACCACATAAGCATGAGGGACAAAAACCGACACACAGTCAAACCGTCAACGAAGGGAGAAGAAAAAAAAAACGCAATGGTATTCATAAAAACCCCCGCAACACCCAAAGCCGCATGGCAACACCCCACCCTCAACAACCCATGTTTGAAATTCGATAGGAGAAATTGTCTAGGAGAAGAAAGGAAAAGAGAGAGATCAGCCGGGTCAACTTAATGGCTGGACGGACGATTGCCCCTCGGGCCAACGTCAGTACTGAAAAGCCTAGCTTCTATACCAAGGGGACCAGTGTAGCAACACAACCAGTAGATAATTACATGAAAGCTGGTCCAAGTCCCCCGAAGACGCCCAGGTGAACCGAGTTCCTAGCGATCCGTACGGACTATGGGCAACACAAGAACAAGGTCCCATAGGAAGAAAAGGAAAAAACCTAGGCGACGGTGTACAAGGACACCGCTGTTGACGAAAGGTTTGAGAAGCGGAGGTGACAGCGGCTGGCGAAAAAAAATAATACTAGAAGGGAAGATCCTTCTGTTGTCTTCGGGACAGCCCCAAAGTCTAGAGGCAGGCAAAACTGGCCGGTCTTTTCCGGACAAACTTGGACTGTATCGAGTAGACAGTCAACGGGGGGAGACTTAACTCTATCGAACTTTAAGCGAACGGTCAAGGGAGGCCTACCCCGGGACAACTGGCTGTGAGAAAGGGAAGGGAAAAAGGTTTGGCGAAAGCGGTGCGTCGTTCTGCAGAGGAGACAGGTGGACAAAGAGAGCGACAAATAGGGTTGGAGAAAAAGAGGCGTATGATGAGCTGGGGGGGCTGGCAGGATCTACTGAATCGCCAGAAGGTCTGGCGGGGGCCCTATCAAGAGGGTTTCTAGGGCTTTGACGCGTTTGAAGGAGAGAAAGTGACTAACTTTAAAAGGAACGGGCGTCGAAAGGAAGTGGAACCCTTGAGAATCGGCACGGAATCAAACGAGAGGGGGGGCCCCGAAAAACTGGAAAAAAATCACTACTATTACAAGTGCAACCAAAATGCATCAGATACCCGTCACGGCACCCGGACGAGCGGCAAGAGGTCGTAAAGACGGAGCGAAGCAATGGGGGATAGAATCAGGATGAGGGGAAAGAAGATACCCCGGAGGGATTGGTCGAAGACAGTATTAAGGCATAGGATTTTGAAGGTGAGGTCGTAAGGCATGAACTGAAGTGCAGAGGTCGAGGACTAAACTTAATTGTGTTCCAGTGATGAGGGGCAGAAAAAGCTCATGGGGGACGTACATTGTTGACGTTACGTCCGGGTTCTTAACGAGGGCTAACTCCCACAGTGGAGCTGCAAGGAAAGGGAAGGAGAGACTTGAGATCTCACACGGCCTCAAGAGATAAAACTAGGCGGCATACGCCAGACTTTGCTGGAGAGGCAAGGGAATGCCGCGCCACCAAGACTAATCCGTGGCCGCGGAACTCCAAAAAACGGTGGATAGCGAGGTTTTGAAACCCCGAAAAAATCGAGGATGAAAAAGGGGTCATGTCCTGAATCCTTCTGCCGCCTCCAAATGACAGGATGCAGCCAGGAAATCAGGGGGGTCTGGCCACTTATACGAAACAAAATTGAGACAAAAATAAAAGAAAGAGCCGTCACACCGTGATCGCCGAAGACAGTAAATGGGGTGCCGGATCTTGAGGACACACGTTTGGGGCAGGGGCCGAAAGATCAAAAAGTCTCGATGCCCTTAGGGGAGAGTCTTATCGTGGGTCGGTACAACACACGCAAGACAGGCGTACACCCGTAAGAACCGTCACTCACGCTTGTACACCTAGCGGAGATAATGTGGGCCTCAAAGAACATCGTCTGTTGTGACCGTGCGGGGGGGCGCCTAGATTCGTCTACGATAGAGGCAAATCTCACTCTTGCTTATAGGGGTTAACGAGCGCCTTGCCTGGGAGTCGACGGTTGGGGGGGAGTACCGAGGGGGAAAACTGACCTGGTAGTCCCTCAGATCAGGTCAGGTAACCAGAGGGAAAACATTTACTCTTGATTCTGAGCTATTAACACAAAACACTCCGGAGCGCTGCGAGTTTGTCGTTCTTAGACAAGATAAGGGAAAACGCCTTGTGAGATTCAGATTAAAACTGGTTTTTGGGCGGGTGTGGTTGTTGACACGGGGCGTTGGGGGGGGGCGGGGGGTGGTTGTATTGACTACGACAGGAACGGGCTTTGGAAGGCTAATAGGCCCCTGTTTTGGAAGTGTGGGGACGTTTGTCATGGTGACCTACAGGTGTCGTTTTTTGATGGAGGTGTGGCGACAAGGGTGGACGGGATTCGATCAGGCTGGAAAAGGTAAACTTGGTTAATAGTGTTGCTGGACGAGCGTTGCCCAGGAGCATGCGAGGCTGGCGGTCGAAGTATGGGGGCGAGTTGGAGGAAGCGGCGGTTTGTCGTTGAATAACAGTTGGGCAAGAAGGGCGTTGGGGGGGGGGCCATCAATATGGCATGAATCAAGATGCGGAGGCCTTTCGGCCGCCGATGCCGATTGGTCGCAAGGTGGGGGGGGTTGGGGGGGGGGGGGGTGGGTGTTGGGGGGTGGGTTTTGGGGGGGGGTTTGGGTGGTTGGGGGGTGGGGGGGGTGGGGGGGGGGGGGTTTGGGGGGGTTGGGTTGGGGGTCATTTGTTTGGGGGGTTTTTTGTGTGGGGGTGGTGGGGGGTGTGGGGGGGGGGGTTTTTGTTTGGGTGGGTGGGTGTTGTTTTGGGGTTTTGTGGGGGTTTTTGGGTTTTTGGTTGTTGGGGGTGGTGTGGGGGGGGTTGGGGGGTTGGGGGGTTTGGTGGTGTGTGGGGGGGTGGGGGGGGGTTTGGGTGGGGGGGGGGGGTGGGGGGCACGTGCGGGGTGTGAGATACCTTCGAGTCCCTTGTATCAGCACCACATCGTCGCGTTCGAGGGTGTTCGGGCTGCGGTGCTCAAACACTTGAGACCGAGAGCGGCTGACGGCGGAGCTCGTCAGGGGGGGGAGGGGGGACTTGACGAGTCGGCGGTCTACGGAGTTTTGTGGATATGTGGGGTCCAGAAAAATCAAGCCGAAGGGTCTTGCCCGAAAGGACGTAAAGAGGCGGGTGGAAAAACTCAGTGGGGGGATGCTGTCTGGGAGGCAACAACTCCCGCTTTTTGAAGACTGTTTTCGGAAGAAAGGTGTTGTGGCAGAACACCACCGATCGACGGTAAACACGTTGATGAGTCATAACGGGTCTTGGAAAAAAGAGAACCGAACATTCTGTCAACAAGCAGAAATCTTGTATCTGTGGGTCCTAAACTCACTAAAAGTATAAATGAGAGGGGAGACCGCTAGAGGGAAGGATGCGTTGTTTATCACCGAGAGCCTACAAGAAAACAAAAGCTCAGCTGAAAGAGCTGTGAGCTTGCTTATTGGGAGTCCAGTGGTGTCGGGTCAGAAAGGTGGTTCCGAGACTCCCGAGAGGCGAACGGCCCGTCCGAGCAAACAGCCAGGACGATTTGTTCTCAAAAAGGTCTCCCTTCCTCGGGGTGATCGATGGCCTACAGAGGGCATTGAGGCCAGACAAAAACGACGAAAGGAGAGGAATCTACCAAGGGGCGGAAAAAAAGTGACGGGCATTAAAAATATGTCTGGAGTTAAAACAGCTCAAGCAGTCCGCCTACGCGTCCATAAAAATCCTTAAAACCGAAAACCGGGAAAGAGAAAGAAGGTGGAGGCGGGTGCGCAGCAAACAGACGACAGCTGGGTCACGGGGAAGATCACCGGCGCGATATCGAGCCCAAGAGAAAAAAAAAGTTAATGGGGGTCGATATATTCAAATTCCCAGCTGCTTGATACCCAGAAAAGACCAGGCGACTGCCCATGGAGGAAGCATTTAGGTCACAAAAAAAAAAAACAAAAAAAACCGGAGAACTGATCGCTGTTGGACCTTTATCAAACTCACAGTTGGTCCACCTTGGCGGGACAGTCGAAAGTGGGGGGCCAGGGGAAGGGGTTGAAAAATTAAGAAAGCTAGGGTAGCTTCAGCCACAGAAAAGCAGTGGGTAGGGCCGCGAGACTTCCTTTAGCACTTCACCATGAGATCGGAATACCGCGACAAGAGAAACTGATCGAAAGAACATTACTATCTCTCAGAAAAAAAAAAGAGTAGGGGGGGGAAAAAGAGAGAGAGGGGAATTTTATGAGAGAAGGACTACAGGACGGTGGGCGGACCAGCATTTAATCAATGGACTAGTAAGCATGGTACACGGGTTGCCGGACGCGGCACAAAAGAGGGGATGCGGAGAGAAGGAGACGGCGAGGGAGGCAAGGTTAAACCACTGTCCAACATGGGAAAATCAACAAAGTTTACAAACGCAACTTGGATAAAGGTCAAAAAAAAGAGATCAGTAGGGAAGAGAGTGAGGAGAGAAAATAAAAAATTCCGAAATTTGGCGGGGAGTTGGAAAGCACTCCTCCTACTTTATATACATAAGTAGAGTACCAGCACCTCACTGGGAGGAAGATTTGCCGAGGGAGGGCATTAAAGAGGAGGCTTTGATCGTACCAGGATACCAAAAAGATCTGGGGGCCGAACCCAGACCCCCACTTCTTGGCAGGTGCTCGTTTTGTCAGGAGGGGTTAAGCAGGAGTGCAGCGACGGGGAGAGAAAAAAGTAAAGCATCGAAAATCATTGTAAAAGGGCTTTTCATTCACTATGTGTTCTATTACTTAACGGACTAGGTTGATTGCCCGAAAACTGCCCGTGGGGCCAGAGAAAACCAAGACTGGTTGAAAGCCGGCTACAAATCTTGCTAGAACGGTTCAATGCAAAGGATCGCATCCTCAGCGCGATCGAGGGGTGGGGGAAAAAACTGGAACCTCACCCAATGGAGAAACAGATCAGATATCCAAATCAAGGGTCGCAAGGGGTGTGAGTCGCATCTGGGAGGGGCAGAACCAAAAGAAAAATAAGAAAGAGGGGTGCCAAAAAGCGCTGGAAATTGGGGAAGGAATTCAATCACCCATGCCCTTGGGGAGAGGAGGGCGGAACTAAGGGGGGGAGGGGAGAGGAAGAAGAGAATTGGGTTCGAATCAAGAACCCGCATTTCCAGGCGAGGCTGGACAACCGCCGGGGTGAAAATCACTCAACCCAGTCAAGCGCGATTGTTTGCGGCAGACAAAGTGAAAAAGAAGAAAACCCTAAGGGGGCGGCCTGGAAAACCAGCAGAGACTAAAAGTCCTGAGGGAAAAAAAACGATGTCAAGGGTCAATGGATCAACCTACATATGCCAAAAACGTCCACCATCTAGAGAACGACGACTCAAATAAAAGAGAAAAGAAAAGAAAAGAATAGCCCTGAAGAATCCCTCGGAAGCAAATCTAACGGGGGCAAGCAGGCAGCACACGGAAGACGATGTGGTTTCTTGCGATTACAAGGTTGCGAGAAGAAAAACATCAGGAAAGGTTGAGGGAACACCATAAAAAGAACTACTTGCTCAAAATCCGTCATAGCTGGAAAACCGGTCCGCTCGAGGAATGTTAGCTGTCCTACGAGAATAGATTCCTTAAAAGAACCAGGAAAAAATTGGGACGTGAAACGAAAGACCCGCCGCGGAAAGGGGGCCAAGCTCCAATCCCTTGGCAAACTAGAAAAAGAGAAGATGAGCACTTGGGAAGGGACCTAGCTGACAGCAAAAAAACAGGAAAAACGGGGCACAGCTGAAAAGAGAGCGCGACCCAAACTGGTGCGACCAGATTCAACCAAAACAACATGCCGTTCACCATGAAGACAAAAAAACCCACAGGGAAGAGAGGTCAGGACGGAACTCCGGGGAGAGACCACCGCCACGGCCAAGAGAACCGAACCACCAGAAACCAAAGCAAGGGCAAACCAACAGGAAAAAAAAGGTTAACTTAGAAAAGAGAAAGTGCGAATGGATGGGATCATAACTAAAAAAACGAAACAAGAGTTTTTTTGTCAAACCTTATTGTCTGACAAGGGAAACGACCTATAAATAAGGGGGAGAAAGGTAATGAGGAGATAAAAAAAAAATACGTTGTCAGGTAACAAAAAAAAGCTATCTTCCATTCCGGATTTCCATCAAGAAGAAATAACAAGGGGGAAAAAAGCTGACTAGGAGGAGGGGGGGTAATGAAGGAGCTGAATCCTCACGGTCACAAGACTAAAGTGGACCTGGATAGCCATGTTTAACTTAACTTCTTTTTTACTTCCTGGGGTGGCGAAGGGAGGTTGATAGGGGGGAGTGCAGAAGAACCCTATTAAGGACGATCCTGGAAAAGGAAAAAGAAAATGTGGAAGATAAACGACGACCAAACCTCTTATCACTATCCTTCCACCCTTGAATGGTCTTCAGCGATCAAATGCGTGGAGAGTGTAGGGAGGGGCGTGAACGGTCACGCTGATAGGACTGAATGACGCCACCGCAGGCTGAGAAAAGAAACGGTGGAGTTCTGTAGGCATAAATTAACGTCTCGGATTCAGTTAAGTCTGTGTCGGGGAGGTCTTAGCTCAAAGGGGAAAAAAATGAAAGTGACGAAAGGAGGTTGTGAAAAGATCGCACGGGGGGGAGCTGGTGTGGAATGTCATTACGTCACTAAAAAAAAGTCTGGCGTATGCCGCAGAGAATGAGGGGGGGGGTGATCGGCTGGGACCTTGGAAGGGTAGGAAGACAGATAAGACGTTCGTACCTTTTGCTCTACCTGTCTTGATAACAGAGGAAAAGTAGGGGACACCATTTACGTCACCGGATGGTCGGTCGCAAAGAACCGTTGGAAAATTCCGAAGACCTCTAGCGAGCGCTTGAAAGCCGACAAAAAGGGGAGGAAAAGGAAGAAGAAGGGACCGACCGAAGGGGGAGAAAGCATAGTGTCTCGACATCTCTAAGGCTCGGGGGAAGATCTCTAAACAACAAAGGGGGGTGAGGGGTAAAAAGAAAGAAAGAGTCTCGAGGTATAAGGACAGCGGAGAGGAACGGAGGGAAAGGAGGGGTCTTCCTCTGGTTCCTTGGTATGGGAAACGAGAGAGATCTTCGTAGGAGGGGGGTGAACCTTCATACAATCGGGAGGATTGGGGCTAGTACTCCGGTGGGCAGTCACCCTGGTAGATCCAAGGAATGCAAGAGACCAGTGAGAGAGCGAAGCCAAAGGGTCCCGCGAGAAACAAATAACTGATTGGAATACGAACCGTGGAGTGAAAGTCTGACCCTCCTAAACCACAACTCATCACGGAGAGACTCCAACGATGGAGCGCGTGGAAAAAGGGACAAAAGGACCCAAAAGGGAGGAATAAGGGGAAAGTTCATCCTGCCTCCTTAAGACGCCTCATCCCGGAGGAACCGGATGCGTGGAGTGAAAATAAAGAGCGTGAGGGGTCAATGCCCTCGCAGTCACCGGTGAGTCGGGAAAGGGCCGCTGCAACTGGGGGAAAATCGATCAGAAAGGGGGTCGACGATAAGGAAACAAGCGATTGCCTGAAGGGGTTTAAGGGGGCCGCCATCCTCATCAAACCGGGCTATCGAAACAGGGCCGAAAAACCTGAAGGTGGAAGGGTAACCCGCGGAGTTGACATGCTCCCGCCAAAGAGTCGGTTGAAACAGGGCTGAGTAGAAAGGAGTGAAAGATCGTCTTCCATATATCGACGGTCTTCTTAGGGAGCCTGGTGAGAGAGCCTGTAAGATAGGTGGTTGGGGGGGGGAAGACCGAACGCTTGTGAATCTACGAGGACCATCGGCCCTGTATCCTTCTTTGCCAGGGTCTGAAGAGATGGACAAAAACAAAGCGGGGGGGAAAGGAGGGAAAATGTTGTGCTAACATCTAATTTCTCCGGGTTCTCAAAGAAGGGGAAAAAGTTTGGGGGTGGGAAGGGGGGGGTTGGACAGGGGGGAGGTGGGGGGGGGGGGCGGTTGGTTGTAAGCCGTAACAAAAAAGTTTGAGCAACAGTTCAAGGAAGCCGCTTTTTCATTGGCTTTTTTTTGGAAACGAAATTTGGGCGGGTGGGGGGGGAAAAATCCTGGTTGGGGGGAGCCACAGGGGTTGGAAGAATGTAGGCGAGAAGGAATGTGGCGGGTGTCCTCGGGGGCTTTGAAAACCGATAGAAGGGGGGGCAAGGCCACAATCGAAGAGTGGTAGAGAGGACGGGAGTGGGCCGGTTGAGTCAAGCGGTCGGGGTTTGAAAATTGTCTACGAAAGGTATTGGGGTCCAGGTCGTTAATTGGGGGGAAAATGATGTAGGGGAAAACAGAGCAAGAAATGGGGGGGGCGCGGACTCCGTTCAATGCCAGCCGGAAGGAGGCTCACCTGGAGGGGGGGAACGTAATAACCTTTACAGTCTTCGATTCCCTTTAAGGCATGAAAAACATCTTCTGTCAGAAAGGGGGGGGAGGGGGTGAAAACGGGTGGAGCAGCACGTAAAAATGCCTCTAGCGGCTTAGGCGAGAGAAGAGGATCGTAGTTCGGGGTGGTGAGGAGTAGCAGTCTCGATTGTGTGTTTGGCCATCTTGTAGGGTGTTAAGACGGCTAAAATCTCAGCAAGAATCGGTCAGGGCACCAGAAATGGCCGGTCGAAGAGGGGAGGTTTGCGACGAGGGGGATCGAACGGGGGGCGCACCAACGCCGCTTGAACTTTTCGGCTGTCTCACGCAGTGGGGGGGGGGGTTGTGGACATCAAAAAAGAGGAAGAAGGGGAAGGGGGAGGTGAGCTGAAGTTCGAAAAGGGGGATCAGAAAAAGAAATCAGCAGCTCAAGCGACCAGGTCTTTGATCGTGGGGGGCGCGTCAAAAGAGTCCATCAGCTAGAAGGGGAGCACGCGAGAACGGGGCTGGCGGTTGGAAAGTGCCCGAGATGACGCTACCAACCTCGAAGTGAGGAAAACATAGTATTGGAGATGGGAGTATATTTTGCAGGGCAAGGGTTCGGGGGGGGCCGGGGGTTTGAAACGGGCTAACCCGCGCTATCTCTATCTTATGAAACGGGGGAGGCTAAAAATCTAGCGATTTTGTAGAAGGAACTTCACCAAGAAGAGTGGGTACCCGATGGGCCAGAATAGGGGCAGGGATTCACAAACGCAAAAAGGATTTCTACTACTATATCACCAGCTTGCCTTGGGAGAAAAGACAAAAGGGCAAGTTAGGGGAGGGGGCGTGTCTATGCTGAATTGGGAGGGCCAGCAGCCAGTCAAGAGACGCATACGGGCAGAGCAATAACGGCCGAAACCCCTAGTCACCTTTCCACTAGCTGTTTCGCGGGGTTCCATCCAAAAGTAAAACGCTTGGTAGAAGGGAAGAGCATCAACTAGAACTGGGGGGGGGGTCAAAAAAGATCGCTCCAACTGGAAATTGGCCGGGTAGATCAGTGGGAGACTATGACCATTCTTCTTGTCTCCCTCACCGGGGGGAAAAGACATAGAAAGGATTCGGGTGATAAAAGAATCTTTAAAACTGAGAAAGGTGGTCTGGCCCTTGGGGGGAGAAGGCTGCATTTTTGCCCAAGGGTTGCTTCGGAAGAACTACCAGTGTGGTTAAAGAGGTGGTAAGAATGCACCGGCCATCGAGGGAAAGGGAGAAAGACGCACCCCGTGTGAAAAGCGGTTCGGAACCGAAAGATGAGTACGGAAGAGAAATGCAGGGAGAAGTAGAATGAAGATCAAAACCAGAAAACTCCTTAGCAATTCCTCATCACATACTATTCAAAACAAAGAAGGGAGGAAAAATGTAAAGATTCATGGGTGATACGGAGGGTCGCTTTTTGGGGGGGAAGACTTCTCAGGGCAGGGAGGAAAGGGGGTAAGATGTGAAAGGCCGAACATCGGGTCCCCACCTTCTGTGCTTTCTCGCTACCAGAAGTGTTGGGAAACCCAGTACCAGGAACCCGGAGCGCTGGGGGAAAAAAAGAGGTGGACAAGGGGGGAAAGAGGGGAGATAGGACCCTCCCAGGCAAGAGGGGGAAGTTTTAATCCCACCTTCCTCAAGGGGGCGGCTCGGGTTTCTTAAAGAGAGAACGGACTGGGGCGGGACGGAGCACCAGATTGAAAAAGAAACTTTGTCGGGAGGGGTTTGACTCATTGCTTATCGCGCAGTGTAGAACCCTCTCCAGAGGGGAGTTCGCGAGGGGCGCATCAAACAGACTCCACGAGCTCTGACAGGGGAAAAGAGGGGGGGTGAGAGGGTGGGGTACGGAGAGGGATCTGTGTGTTCTATTGCTTGGAGGGGGGCGCAGATGGAGATACTGGGGAAAGGAAAGTTACTAAAGTAAAAATTTGGTTCACAAGGCACGGAGGGGAATAACGGGGAAAGGGCGGGGGGGTTTATTCTAAATGGTCCCTCTGGGTGCCTCTACAAAAAAAAAGGTGTTAATCGGGGAGAAAAAATCATTCGAAGGGCGGCTGTGCATCAAAAACAGTGCATCCGATCGCGAAGATGTGGAAAGAGGGCAAACCCGACCGAAGCAAAACCTGGCCTTCCATATGAAGAGCAAAAGTAGCACTGTCGTGGGGGGGGGAGGGGGGGCGATCGGGGGAGCTCACACGCCAGCGCAGAAAAAGGTGCTCACCGCATCTGACTGGATCATCGCGGTGCGGGGCAATCTCCCAAGACATCAAATGGTCGAAAGTAGGGAGAACTGCATCTTTCGAGGGTACGATGAAGAAAGGGGGGGCTAAGAGCCAGGGGGGCCGGGAGAGGGACTGGGTTGGCTTCCACAACCCCGACTTGGGGGGGAAAAAAAAAAACCAAAAGGGCGCGGAGGGGTGGGAAGAAAAAAGAAAAAGAAACCACCAAAATCGCGGCTCACGAAACAAACCTCCGATCTATACAACTTGCAAGTGCTGGCAAGACACTAAAGAGCAGCTGCAGAGGGGGAGGTCAAAATCAACACGAAAGTGAAACCTCACCATCGTAGATACAGAAGGAGAAAAGGAAAGGTCCAACAAGGGAAAGCGACCAAATCCTAATCAGCCCTAAAGAATTCATCTAGGACAAAAAGAAGGCAGCACCAAACCAACATAAAAGGAGGAAATTTTGGTTGAGTAAAAAAGAAAGAGGAGAGAAACGTCTAAATTTCTTCATCACCCTCAACAACAGGACTGAAGGCGACCCTCCGGGAATCGGGCTGGAAGAAATCAAACCGAAAACAGGTTCTTGCGCTGAACCTCTACATCCTTTCACAGGAACAATTCCCTGGAAAAAATCATAGCTAAAACGGAAAACCCGACGGACTGCACTAAACACTAAAAGAAATCAAGTAGACAGCAAATAAGAAGAAACGATGATTCACTAAGCAAATGTGCGAGGGAAAAAAAGACCACCAAAAAAACGTTGCAAAGGCGGATGAAACGCGCCGAAAAAGGACCACCCTGTGCTGCCCAAAAAGGAGGGCAAAAAAAAAAAAAGGAAGGTAACAAGTAAACCGAACCAACAGGGAACCCAAAACATCGGGAAGACAACTTTAATTCCAACGGCAACGGAAGGGGAGTAGGGTAAGAAAGAAAAAAAACACAGAAAACTCCAAGTCAAACACAAAACCTTCAACAAACCAGGAAAGAGGGAGAAAGAAAGAGAAAAGTCAGAGGGGGAAAGAAAATAAAAAAGACAGCGCTAACGTATTGTTGCCCAAGGTGCTGGTAGAAATGGGAAAGTCAGAAATGATCAAAAGGGAGACCTGGCAGAGTAGGGAGAAAAAATCCCGTGAAAAAACAACAGGAGTAGTCCAGGCAGGGCAAATTTTCCAATTTGAAACCCCGACGCCCAGGGGGGCATAAAATGAAAGGGGCGGAGCAGGACGTCGTACGAACAATCCAGAAAAAGGTCACCCAACAGGACGATGTGACAGGGACGGCACGAGAAAAGTGTGGAAAGCCAACCTGGGGTTGTAACTTCAGGGGGTCGTCGTGTATCCAGAGAGGGAAACGAACAAAACGAGAAGGACGATCTTCAAGGAAGAAAGAGGTGGAAAGGGAGAAAGAAACAACAATAGATTCCTTCCAATGTCCGGGGGTATTCGAAAGACTGCATTGCGTAGGGAATTAGGGGACAGGCAAGTCTTCTCCTTGGAACGCACCGGCGAGGACATTGGAATACCGGGCGGAGGGAGGGCGGGAAAGGGAACATTACCTTCAGTCAAATATTCATTGCTTGGGTGCTAGGACTTAGCCCCGGGGAAACGGAGAGTACAAGCGTGGGTGGAAAAAAATCTAAGGCTGAGGAAATTTGGGGGGAAGGGTCCACATTTGCATGTAAAGGGGAAATCAGAGAGGGACTAGGCTTTGGGAAAGGGGGGTTGTATGATCTTCCTACTTTCGCTCGCAAGGGTCAGGAAAAGTGGGGGTCGTCACAGCGTGAGACACGGAGTCTAAGAGGAAACAAAGGAACTTCACCGGAGAATGGGGACCGGAAACATGGGACCCCGGCCCTATGAAACTCTCTGGGCAGCCGGACCAGGCAGTAAGAAAAGGCTAAAAGGTAAAAAAGGCACTAACGCTCTCTGTGAAGTTAGTAATAAGGGAGGGTATCAGACA
>Ga0179591_1363052_pt1 | contig 16388 bp, 13 predicted proteins | sample CZOMad2_1_08_16f_FD_182891 | JGI IMG/M metagenome (GOLD analysis project Ga0179591, IMG submission 182891) | Vadose zone soil fungal communities from Angelo Coast Range Reserve, California, USA - CZOMad2_1_08_16fungal (PacBio error correction) | ecosystem: Environmental > Terrestrial > Soil >...
AAGGAGGGCAGTTCTTTTTAGGGCTCAGTGGATCAACTGGGTTTTGGCTCTGGAAAGAACGGAGGATTCTAAGATCATAGGATTGAAGTCGGTGGCATGACGAAACGAGGCACTGTCCCAAAAAAAAACCTGAGAAAAAAACGCGGTAGAAACCAATTAGTCTGGCATGCGCGACAAAGAGGCCAACAGCGATGAAAGAGGGAAATATGTTACTTGGGGAACGTCGACAGGCGGGTGGGGTGGAGAGGGAATACACTGGGGGGGGAGCTCCATCTCTTGGAGAGAGGCACAAGAGAGCGAAGAGCCTTATTGCGAGAGCGGGGAAGTATATGGGGAGCTGTTGGGAGCAGTTGGGTTGGGGAATACTGTCTCTGAAGATAAGAAACGGTTCTACTCTTCCTGCGGATTTGGGGTGCGCAAGGAATAAAGAATGGCAAAAAAAAAACATTTACAATGGACCGGGGCTGTTTGGGGGAGGAAAACAAACAGTGTTATGGAGATGTCGCCGATTCAAAGGTGGCCGGCATGTGGAAGGAGGGGTACTGCTGAGAAGACTCAGGGGAAAAAATCTTGACAAAGACATCCTTGACAGGTACCGAATAGGGAGCGCGGGGAAGAGTGTTTCAGGAAAAGGAAGTTCTTCTCCCTTTTTTGCGACGAATAAGCAGTCGAGAAATACCCAGTGGGGCATGGAAGCCGATAGAAGGGGGGGTGGTACGACCATTAGGGAAAAACTTAAATGGGGGAAAATTCATAAAAAAGAAAATTATCCCAAAGGTCTGTGGTTCTCCAACACAATTTAAAGAGCAGTGTAAAACAGGGAAAGAAAAGGGGAAGGACAAGTTCAGGATTAATCTGGCTGCTGGATCAAAAAGAAAAACGGGGGATTTGGTCTGGGGGCCCAGGAAGGGAGATAAGAGGGTCAAAACAATGGCTGCAGGAGGGGGTCACACTGATTGAGGGTGTGGCAGACAAATAAGGAGGAAAATAAGTGACCAAGGTGCTAGGGTTTCGGTAGGGGTGCTTCCCAAAAGAGATCGAAAGCACCAAAAAAGGAGGGAAGGAAAAATCTATTGGCCTACTCCGGGCCGACCTAATCAAGTCGACAAAAAAAAGGTGAAAGATGGTGGGGGGGGAGAAAAAGGTTAAAAGGCTATCCTACCCCCCATCTTTCCTAGGACTCCATCAAAAAGGGGGGGGAAAGAAAACTCCCAGAAAAGGGGGGGTTGGGAAGTCAAAAGCGGCAGGAGACTTTTGGGACTTTCAGGCCAGGCCGTCCTGGCCAACTGGGGTGTGGAAAAAAAACACTCAAAAATGGAGGAGAAACTTTTTAAAAAACCCAGGTTAGGTGGAAGTGGGGTGGAAAAAAGATAACCTTTTTCAAAAACGAACCGCACCATGGAAATACAGGGATTTGGTCAAAACGGGTGGGAGAAGGGGGGGGGGGGGCTCATAAATTCTTTCGAAAAAAAAAGAAGGCAGCCCTACCATGGGTTCCCGTGTTGTGCGAAACGTATCAGGGAAACTGGGGTTCTAGCGGGGAAAAAGGGGGGAAAAAAGAGGACTTATCTTGCAAAAAGAAGCTCAAAGGAAAAGAAAGAAATCCGGAATGCTTAAAAAGTTGGGGCGCGACAAACTCCAAGAAGTTTAAACAGGGGGGAGAAGACTGGGACATGCAAATTCCCAAAATTAATCGCAGCAAAAAATCAATTGGGGAAGCGGGAGAAACTGAAAGTAACATCCATCGGTCCGGTAAGGTGAACGTATTAATCACAAGTGGGAGGAAAAATCGTTAACCTCCATAAAAATAAAGCGTTGTTGTAGGTATCCGTGCTCAGTACACTGGGACTTGGGGCGGACCCATTTGTAATACGAAAACACAAAAAAAAAGGGAAGAAAGAAGCTCTGTATTCTGGGGACAACGAATGAACTCCTAAAATAAGCGCTCAGATGGTGACAGGGGGGAAAGAATTTTATACTAACACCGACTGGGGGGAAGGGGGTCCAGACATGGTACCGGCGGGGGCATGAAAAGTCCCTCCAAAGGGAGTTCGTGAGGGTTTGGATTAATATTCACAAGAAAGAGCAAAAAAGGGATCAACGAAAAACTCCAATCAGCGAAAAAAAACGCAAGTCTAAGGGAACGCGGCCCAGAAAAAAAAAAATAATAGATTGGGAAGCAGAGGGAGTTAGGAGGAGGAAAGCAGAGATAGGGGAGTGAGGGAGAGGGGGGCCTGTAGAAGGAGAGGGGAAAAATGGTCGCGAAGGAGTATGAGAAGGGGTGGGAGGGTAGAGGAGGACGGAGTAGGAGGGAGGGAGAGCGGAGAAGATGTGAGGGTTAGGTAGGATGGAAGTGAGGAGACAAGGGAGCGAGGGACACGAAGAGGGGGGATAGTGCAGCGAACGGAAGGGGGCGGAAGAGTAGCGGGGGGTGGGTGTAGAGAGAAGTAGGCGAAAGGGTGGGAAGTTCGTACGATGAAAAGGAGGAGGGGGACACGAGCATGGAAGGAAGGGGGGGGAGGTATGTAAGGGGGGGGGACGGGGGCAAAAGCGAAGGTGGATTGATAAGGAGCAAGGATGAAGAAGGGGATAAGAAAGAGAGTCAGTAGGAATGGTGGTTGTCCCTCCCTCCGGATTATTTGATCCACTGAATCATTGAGGCTCCAAAAACATTAATCAGGCGAAACACGACGTGAGCCTCAAGCCGTTCGGGCCGCAAATTCAGGGCAATCCAAAAAGTAGTGCCGATTCAACCGAGAGGGGAAAAAACGCCGACGAACCCGCGGTGGGACGCTCAAGGCGAATATCCGTTTTCGCAGAAAGGGGGAACCGAGTACGCTTGTTCGGACCCGATGGGGGTGTGGTGGGGGGTGCGGTAGCCTGTACGGGGGGGGGGTGCTTTCCGGCGGCTGCTTCGAATAAGGGGGGGGATGACGTGATGTCCAAGGGGAAAAAAGCCAAAAATAAGGATAATGGGGAGGCTCAAGGCAAAAAGGGGGCATGATAGCGCGACGGGAAAACAGGAAAAAAGAACAAAAGGAGACTCAAACCAACCGAAACTGCGCAGCCCAAACGTTAAGCGGGGTTGTCAAAGAAGGTAATGCCGAATGGATGGCCTGTGGGAAAATCCCAAAAAAGAGGAAAGGCAAGGTTCCACTACAACGGCAATCTCACCAGGAAGGAAGAGAAAAAATAGAGAGTTGGTCCGTGGAAATGGGAAAGGGGGCAGATCGCGGGGAGGGTCCGGAAAGGCTGCCAAATACCAGGAAGCCAGAAAAAAAGAAGTTTCCGAACAAAAAACAAAGAGAGGGGGCGCATTGCCAAGCAGTAGGGGGGGAGTCGCCTTGGGTGCAGCTAATAAAAGCAGGGAACGCTCCTAGTCATGTCCGTCAGTCAAATGATGGTGGCTTCATGAAAAAGCCACTAGAGGGGAATATGCTCATCGTAGCGCAGACAGAAGAGAGAAGCTACGCACAAGCATTCCAAAGAGGAACCAGACGAAAAAGAAAAGTCGGGTCCAGGAAAGGTAATCTTAATCTTTCAGGGAGGGGAAAGACACGGGGCTGGAACAATCAATCAGCAAAGATGTGCTTGCAATCATCCCATACGAGGTACTTCAAACTTTTAGGTTGGGCGCGAAAGGGGTGGTCAGTCACGCTGTCAGGAGAAGCAGGAAATTAGGGGGGTTCCAAGCTGGGGAGCTAAATGAGAAGATTTAAACAAACGAAAAGAGGTATTGAGGTTTCCATTTATTGGAGCACTGGGGGCATGGCAGGCGCTTGGAAAGAATTGAGTTTCTCCCGTAACAAAATCCGGAGGTTGTTTCTGAATCAATCAAAAAAAAAGGACTAGAAACTCCATGAAGTCTGAAGAAAGAACAAAGATTTAACCTGGAGGGGAAGCCAAGGTGGCCATATTCAAAGGAGGGACACAGCATAGCTCGACGAGGGAGGCTTCAATCGGGTGACGCTATATAGAAAATCTGGCCGAAAAAAGGGTTAAAGTACTTGGCAAGCAAGAAGTTGATCGGAAACAAGCCGTTGTCCCTCTCACCAGGGTCTACAGAGTCAAGAAAATGATGGGGGGAGGTAAACTTACGGGGTCAAAAAAACAAAAACTAAAGGAGCCACCGTGGGTGTGACGAGGCTCTAATTATACGGGACTCGACGGTAACCAGGGGGAATTTGGGGCCATCGATATATGCTGTGCGGCAGCAAGCAGCGATTGTTAAAACTGGGGGACAGGGGGGCCGTTTGAGCACGGTTAGGGTCAGCATTTATGAGAGGTGGGTTGCCAGGGGGCTTGGTGTGAGGAACGTCGCATCAAGCAAAGGAAAAGTCGCTGAAGACGACGTACACCGCTACCGTTAAACGATAACGTGATCGGCTGCCATTTTGTGGGAGGAAACACATGGGGGGGGAGGGGGGCGCCCTCATACCGGGAACTACCGCACGAAAGTGGGGGGGTTGCCCCAGCAGACGGATAAATCCAATCGGGGGATGAGGGGTGCTTTGCAGGGCGGGTGGTAAAATTTACGAAACCAGGACGGGACGGGGGGTTCACACCGAAGGTAAGAGCCATGTGGATCAAATACCGCCAGGACGGCACTGGCCGGGCACAAAGGGTCGGACTGGCAGGGGGTGGGAAATCCAAAGTGGGGGGGAGGCAAGGGGGGACGGTCCAGGGATTAGAATAGTTGCATCACATTGTCCGGGGTGCTCTTAGGGGGGGGGTTTGGCAGACCAAAAACCAAGGAAAGGGATTTTTGCCCTAAACCATGCTCAGGGGACCTTGGAGGGGTAGAAAAAAAACGTTTGGGAAGCGGAAAACCGTTACCCACTCTGATCAACAAAGAACAAACAACAACACTTATGTTAAGGAAAGAGGGAGATTTGTAAGACTCGAGAAACGCGGAAGGAAGCTAAAAAACCATGGCCCACATGAATTGGGAGGAGCCACATCAATAAGTCCACTTAAGGCAGGCTGATATTGCGGGTCGACCCGCAGAAATGGTACAGAAAAACCAGCACACCAACATGTGGGGTGATGAAAACTGCATAAAAATATTTCAACGGGGGGAGAACGGGTCAACGGCCAGGCGTCCAGTGCACCTGGGTATTACTTCTCACAAGTGGGGTAGAACTGAAAGGGGGTTAAAGCAACCGACCAATGTCGTCTGGTTGCAGGACCTTGGGGTCAAAAAGAATGAAAACCACTAGGGACCAGTAAATGGAACAGGGAAAGGGGGATTATGGGTGGGCAAGCAGTAGTGCGGGGAGAAAGGAATAATTAAGGGGGCGAAAAACAAAAGCCTGCTCCACAATTCCACATGTTACGGCTTTGCAAGGATAAAAGGGGGTGATACAGCTGAGGGTAGGACGGGAGGGGGAATCAGACTTGAAGCTGAACAAAGAAAGGCCTTCAAGATGACAAGAACTTAAGGGGAAAGGCTGAAAGAAAAAACCCGTGTAGAAAACTCCAATGGGGGGGGGTGGGTGAAGGGTGGGGGGTTGTGTTTTACCATGAAAAACATGTGGGAGGAGGCAAGACGTGCATGGGCGGGGGGGGGGGGGTGCTTAGACGACAATACGGTGGGCGTTTAAGAGAATTCATCGAAGAGGGTCACGAGATCAACGGAGGATAACAGCGGGGAGAACCTGCCGCATCAAAAGGTACTGGGTCTTAATTTAACGGGGACCGCCTCAACACTTCTTGTTCAGGGAACAGGGGGAAGGAAAGAAAAAAAACCGCCTGTTCGCAAGAGGAATTCAGATCGGGACTCAGAAATAACCGGGAAAGGGGGGGGGAGACACACTAGGTTGACGGAATAAGGCCCCGGCGCCTGCCGCCACCAGAGGAGATGCTGGCATGTCACAAGAAGAGGGGGCAGTTCTGAACGGTGGAGTTATTCAAGAGAAAAAACACGTATCCGGGAGCCACGTAAACGAAGGGGGGGCCTGATTATCCTCAGGTGCCTCAAGACGCACGAAAGAAAACTCAAGAATAGTTAAATACATGAATTTCGATCAGAATCCGAGAGGAAACACCTGGACGATGGACGGTGCTAACAAAATGGAGGACACGCGGTTTTTCGAACAGAACATTTAGGACAATCCAGTGGGCGGGTGGCCGGGGGGCAAAAAGGCAAACAGGGACCCGCAAGGTGGGGCGAACTGCAGAAGGTGAAAAAAAACCCCTGTTTTTTTCGCGGCTGAAAGAGAAGCTTAGGGGGGAGGAAAATGTTGGGGGGTGGTGGTTTCTTTTACGCGTTTGGGGAAGGAAACATGCCTGGTGGTCTTTCCGAGCGATTCCGGGGAGCGTGAACTGAACCGGTGGTCAAAAAAAAGCCTGGGGGGCAGGCCTCCTCAAAAAAAAATGACAGCCTTCATTCGGGGCTGGGAAGTGAAGGCAAAGCGAAGACTGAAGATTGCAAAAATGAGAATCCCGGAACAAGCGAAAGCCAAGAGACCAGTCCTCTGTGGATTGTGCGCATCCTGGTAATTTATGCAACAGAAAAGCAAGCGAATCCAATGTTCATACTCGACGGCCATCAGACAAGAAAAAAAACGTCACACAAAAAGGAGGAAGGTGAGTGAAAATAATGTCACGTTGTGTAAACTGGAAGGAGAGCGAAGGTGTTAGTTGGCCATCCTGGGGAGAACCACATGCGACAATAACAGGTAGAAAGGTCCGTTTTTAGAAACAAAAGATCGGTGGAGGGGAGCCATCAATTTCGGAGGAGTCCCGGGGAAAAGATTGAGCATAATCAAATAAAAGTCAGAACGGAACCAGCAAGTCAGGAGGTTGGAGGCGGGGGTCACCCCATCCTCATTACACATGGGGGGATAAAAAATCAAAAACGCTATCTCACAGAAAGGAAGCCCGGGGCCGCATTAAAAACCGGTACTTAACCCAAAAAAACAAAAAAGAAAAAGCGAGGGGTTAGAAATTAAAGATTCACGCAGCCAAAACAAAAAAAACTTTCATTTTAGTAAGGGTAGAGGGAACAGAGACAGCCTAGGGGGGGGCAGGGGCTAAAAATAAAGCATCTGTCACGGGTGATGGGGGGATGGTAATTTCGAAAGAGCCAAGAGCATTAGAACGGTCTTGAGTTGTTCAAGAGAGATAATCGTAGGAAATATCATGAGAAGAGTGTGAACACAAAATAATGTCTTGTGATCCATGGGAGGGAGGGAAAGCCCAAGGGGTGGCATGAGCGGCCGGGAATGAGGTTGGCAGGGAAAAAGGTGACGGAGGGGGATTGTCCAACCAGCGAAAACGCCCAAACGAGAATTTGGAAAGGACCAAATCGCATGGGGTGGGGGGGGGGGAACAGGGGCGGAAAGGAAAAATGCTCCCTTGGAAACTCTTGAGCCGCTCCATGAAGCGTTTCAGTAAAAAAAAGCTGAAGGTATTATATAGATATGGGCTGGGAAGGACCAGAACGGTGGAGATGAGAGGCAACCTGGATCGCACAAGGACCGTTGCGGCGAAAAGGGGACAAAAGCAATAAAGTAAATTAATCTTTGCCTGCCGGAAACGTTGGGGGCGCTGATGCACCTTGGGGAATGGTGAAGGGAATAGGTAGAGGGACTCTTCCAAGTCGCTAAATCCTGAAAAGGTGGCTAAATTAACCAGTGTGGGGAGCGGGCAGGAACCCCCAAAAAAACCCAAAAAGTGTTCTGTTGGGGAACGGCCATGCGGAAAACCAGAACGAAAACGGAACGGTTGGATGGCGAGTCGAGTAAACAAAGAAATGTTGGGGGAGGGAGGGTAATTCTCTCGAAAGGCAAAGGGTCGCTGTATCAAGAACCGAGAGCGAGACGAAAAACAAGAGTCCCGTTTACACTGAATAGTAGACAGAAGGGGAGACACACAGGCAGAACAAGATAGACAAAAAGTTTGGTGGCGCACTAAATATCATGCAATGAACCACTCCATTCTGCCACCAGCCGAAATAAATCATAGTAAGGGAGGCTTTTTAAGAACATGGATCATCAAACGGAAGAAACCAGGGCAGTTTGTTTCCAGAAAAACACACCCTTTGTCACGTCGGGGGGGAGCAATAAGACACAGTACAATGCTAATTGGGGACCGAAGGGAAAAAAAACACAGTTCCATCCTGCCTGGAAAAAATCAAAAACGAAGTGGGGGGCGGGGGGAAAGGCTTAAAGACGAAATATATACGGGGGACATCATTCTTCGGATGAAGGTTTACCACTGGATGAATGTTTACTCAAAAAAAGAAGGAGAAAGCTTTGAGAATCGGTCGGAGACGGAAGTTCCCAAATATCTCAAGACAAGGAAATGGATGAGGGAAGATATGGTTTCACGAAAATCTCCAAAAATAACTATCTGACCTTGGGGGGCCATATTTACTAGGGGGCGAGCAACACAATAATGGGAACCCGAACTACAGACAGGTGGGCCACCGGGAAAGAGGACGAGGTCTCATAAAGGTGTACCTCCACACCAGGAGTTTTGTTGAAGAAAGCAACAGATAATTGCGACTGGCCAGGACTAAAAAAGGGGAATTCCTGAAGGAAACATTTATCTGAAGAAATGTGGGAAAAACAGCACCTGTGCCAGGGTCCGAGGGGGACCAAAGGGGTGTGGGGGGAAAAAAGCCCGCGAGCAGGAAAAAATGGGAGTTTCGGGCACGGGGAACCTGGGGAGAGGGGACGGCTAATATGGGAGGAACAGAAAGCCGAAGGCCATGTCTCCAGGTTTATCGAGGGAAAATTAAGTCACACAGGTACCGGGGAGAAGTGAGTAGTGAGAGAAGGAAGCTTTTCCTGGGGAAGCCTCACATCGCCACTCCAAGCAAAGAATGCATAATCACCTTTACCTCAAAACGAACGTGCCAGAGGAACCCTAGCAAGGTTGAAAGATGCCATGCCTGGGGAGAGTCCCAAAAAATTGAAGACGAGGTTAGACTACTTCATTCAGTGCATGGTAAAACGAAATGAAAATCCCAGAAGGGGGGTGCAGGAGCATAAGTTAAAGGTCTTAGAGGGGGGGGGGGGGGGGGAGAACTTTCGACCCCGGCTTGGGATCCAAGGGGGACGGGAAGAACCCACCACGGTTGGGGGGGGAGAGTGACATAGAAAAACGTGGGAAACAACCTCACCGATTTTTGGGGATCGCACCTCGATTGGGGAAAGGGGATCCAGATGGCAGGAACATGTGCCGCCAGCATGTCACCTATCAAGTCACTTCGGGGGAGGGAAGGTTCTGAGTAAAATCGCCACAAAGTCCGTAAAAGAAGCACCACATGCCGACTGAAGGCGACTCCTTCCAGGCAAAGGGGGAAATCCCGAAAAAGTGGTCAACGGGGATTGTCCGATCAAAATTATCTCGCGGGGCAACGAAGCGACGGACACGTAAAAAGGTACAGTTAAAGAAAACGGTTGACCGAATTCAACACAGTCGTGACCGAACGCGGGGCAACAAAGCGGTGGGGGCGAGGGGGAAATCTGATGGATCAAAAGGTTTGGGGTCGCTTCCGATATCATTAAGCCGGACAACTAAGTTTGGTGGGGAAGAGCGGATTGTTAAAGAGAAGTTGGGGGTCTTGGAAACTCCAGGGGCTCTCTTTGAAAGATCAATTTGTCACAGGAGGGGAATGACCAGGGCCTCCAAAAAGAAACGCGGAAAAAATGTTGAAGACTGACTCTCATTTGACCTGGATATCGCGCGCCCCCTATAGACAATGAGACTAAGCCTCTCGCCCCACCAAGCTGAATGAATCAAAAAAACCGGGGGGTTCTAATACAATTTGGTTTCAGGGTGATGGACACTGGGAAAGACAAAGCTCTGAACTGCAAGGTTCCCAGACGAAAGTCATAAAAAACAACAAACTAAACGTAGAGGGGGGGAGGAGAGAAAGAAAATTGAGAAGTAAGGGGGGAACCTTTGGTTGCCATCCAAACTTTTAGGTGCCCACCGGGACCAAAAAACAGTCTCCCCATATATTCAACAACAGACCGTTTTAGGACCCACCAAGAGAGGGAAGAGGGGCTGAGAATTAGGTTCTGCTGGGGAGTCAAACTTGGGAAACGCATTCCGAATATCAACATGACAGGACGGGCCCCAGACCTGTACAAAAAAAAAAGCAAGGGGGGACCATAAAAAGGAAATTAATTTATGCTTAATGCCCCCGAAATACCAGGGGAAGATCCGCAATCGAGCCGGAAGCGAAGCACCAACACAGGACATGAAAAAAAAAAATCGAAAAAAAAAAAAAAATACAAAAGAAAAGGTGCGGAAGTCTTATCTTTCAGAGGCGGAAAAAAGGGAAAGCGCCCTTAGGCAACAGCGGAAATGCAGTTCCCAGATCGTGGGGAAAGCACTATCAACTTAACAGTAAACCAGGGAGGGGACCTGGGAAATTCTCACTACTTTGAAGAGCGGGGTCATGCTTGGCGTGGGGGGGTCCTCAGGAAACGGACTAAAATGAAATCAGTGGATAGTTGGACCAATAATTCTTGAGGGAAAAGTTCTGTTGGCACTGGAAAGAAAGGGGGAAGGGGGAGGTCTTAATTCTTGAAAGTCAACGAGTGGGTTCGCGGAAGAAGATTGGGGGGAGTGTAATAAAACTTTCTAACGGGCCAGAGGAAAGGAGGACAGCACGGGCATGCTTGGGGTTCATGCCTTCCATTACTCAACACCGGAGGAAAACATCGGTCTCTAAAGCAAGGCAAAAGGCGTGTGAAAAACATCATCTGGAAACTCGGTAAGAGTGATCTTGTCTTTGGGATAAGAATAAAAGGTGAAAGACGAAAAATAGAAAAAATTGGGCTAAAAACTTCTAAATAGACATTAACCGAAGTGCTGACGGCACGCGTCGGAAATTATTTCAAATCCGGGGGGGGGGGGGGATTGGAAAAGATGGAATACCGAAAGTTCGCTTTTGAAACCGTCGCGCAAAAAGAGAGTCCCTGCGGATGGGTCTAATGAAGAGGCAACAACTGCGGGTCAGAGGTGGGGTACCTTTGGGGAAGGTGACGAACTAAACTTTTTTGTATGGTCTGACAAGCAATGAACCTCGATCGGGGCCTGTTGTGAAAGGGCAGGGCAAGAAAAACTAAAGGGTAGAGGGTAGCCAAAAAGGAAATACGTCCCACGCACGTTAAAAAGGGGGACGTGGAACAAGCGCAAAATTGTTTCTAACGTTAATTTGACTGATTGGGGGGGGGGTGGGGGTGTGCACATAATATATCATAGAGCCACACTGACCCATTTTAGGAACACCGAAAAATAAAGGGTCCAGTAAAAAAAAAGCTGTTCCTCCGGCGGGGGGGCCGGGGAAGTGGGGGGGGGGGGTCAAAAAAAAAACTCTAAAACAAAAAAGGGGGGTCGGGTGCTTCAACACAGGGTCCAGCACCTAATGGGGAAGCAAAGTCCATGGGAAAAAGAAGGGACCCATGAAGGACACACCAAAAAGTCCATCTGCACTGGAACGTTGGAATTCAAAAAATGGGTCTGGGAGGGGCGGCCAGGGGGTGAGGTCTAAAAAGAAAGAAAACTATGTCAAGCGAAAGGGCTTTCGTAAGAGGACAAACCCAAAGATGGATGTGTCGAACATAGATAAAGGAACAATGGGACTGGGAGGAGTGAACTTCCAAATCTCAGCTCAACCAAGGAGGAGAAGAGAGAGAAGGGGGGGGGTTGTAAGAAGGAAGACCTACCCATACCTCACCGATTGGCCACTGGGGTGAAATATGGTCTGGGGGGCACTCCATTCAGGACCGCAAACACCATTAGGGCAAACCAGGTCGTTCGCTCCAGCCGTGGACACCAAAAAGCACTCCGTTTGTGGCCAAAAGCAAGACTGTAAAGTGGGAGGACCAAGGGAGGCACATTTCAAATGGTAGGGTCTGCTAACATGTATCTAAACTGTGGGAAGAAAAAACACACACTGGGGGGGACTTGGACCTTTTTGTGTCCAAAAACCCGAAGCGGAGGAACAGGAGGGGTGGAGCCGGCTGGGCCGAAACTGGGTGGAGTGGGCGAAGAGGGTTTCGTTCGTGGCAGCAAAAATTAACGAAAAAAAAAGGGTAACCAGGAGACAATTGGCGCGGAAAACAAGAAAAAGTAGCGGGTTAACGAGCGGCGGAACAGGGTGACTTTTGGATCATGACAAAAAGGAGACGTGGACCTCCATGAAACTCCGGTCACGCACCACAAGGTCGAGAAAAAAAATATGCTGAATAAAGTGTACGAGCAAAACAACCCCGGAACAATGTCCAAGCACAAGTGCCCTTCACCGCAACACAATCAGGATCCGGTTGCGACGAAAAAAATCATTCAGCGCATGCATTCAATTGAAACGGAAAGAAAGCGGCAAAACCAGGAAAAGCAAAAGCAGGCTTTGTAGGAAAGGCTGCACCACAAAGATTGCGACAGGTGGGGGACTCACACGAGTGACGACAGAGGGATGTAAGTAAAGGCAGAAATTAAGAGGAATGCGGCATTCCAGTAAAAGAGGAGCAGGGAAAAAGCCGACATGGAACACAGCAGACACCCGATGGGCAAGAAAAAAAGTAAGAGGGGACGGGTACGATTCTGATGTGCAAAAGCGCAACAAACTACAGGATACGACAAAACAACAGGAGAGGACTGGGGTCGACTAAGCCATACAAAAAAGATCCAGACAAGATTATTGGGGAACAGATCTGATCATTTTGGCCTCAAAACAGAGGAGAGAGGGTAAACTCCTGGGCCTGGCAACGGTCGTGAACGGGAACTGAAAGGGGACAATAAACCCTTTCGTGACCCGGGAGTCGTGCGAACCGACGAGGGAATCTAGGTGGTCGGGCCGCGGTACAAAAAAAAGGTTTTTGTTCGCACCCCAGAGGAGGTAAGGGGTCCACAGTATTGTTGTTTTTTTGGGATGGGACGGCTGGGGGGCCTGCCCTGTCGGCTGCGAAGCAGATGGGGGCAATTCAAAAACAGGGAAAAAAGGGACTTGGGGAATTCCCTAACACCATCCTGGCTGGACATGAGAACCAAGGCTCGACCTTCAAACCTCGCCCGAAAAGGCACAGGAGAACTAAGCAACTGAATTTAACAAAGAAGGAAACACCAGAGCGGGGGATAACCAACGGGAAAGGGTGTTACGCATCGGGTGGACGCCGAATGCGCCCCTCCCAGACGCGAAAGAAAGTGTTACCTACCAGGGAATGCGAAAAACTCTTCCAACAAAAAAATGGAGGAGTAAAATATATATTGCAGTCGGGTAAGGGTGAACATTGCAGATCGGGGGAGGTGCCGGGGGGGGGGGGGAATCAAGGCGCCAAAAAGGGACAAGTGAAGAATTCTAACCGCGATCAAAAGTGGGGGGGAGGGGCCTCAATAAAGGGTATGGGTTCGAACTTCCTACCAGGCGGGAAAATCCATCACTCCCAGCTTATCCAGAGGGCAGAAGGGCAATTCTGCAGAAGAAGGACTCTTCTCAGGAAGGTCGACATCGAAAATAAGCACAGAATACCTTCAGAAACAGTCCAAAAAAGGACCGAAGCCAAACCACAAAATACAAAGCGGGGGGCAACCAACTTTAAGGGTATCCGGTCACCAGAGAAGGCACCTGGGAAAAAAAGCAGGGGTGCAAGAGGAGGTCCGCAGGGGGTTTTGCTAGGGAAATAGGTTGTATCACTGGGAGGGGTTGGCACTGTAAATGTTCCTACTACGTCGTTGAAGACGCAAACTGAGGGTTCGGTGGTGGGTCGATATAACGGGGGGCGAACAAAGGAAGAGTTGAATAAGTTGGTAAACGCTGGAGGGAGGGATGTGAGGAGACCGGAGGGAGAAAGAATTCGCTGCACAAGTTAGTTGGGCGCTGGTCACGGAGTTGTTGGGGGACGAAATGAAAAAGAGGAACGAAAATAAATAGACAGAAAAAAAGGGAGGGGTTCTTCCTAGGGCCGTCAGAAATAAGGATACAACAAACAGTCGCACCTAAAACATGAAGGGGGGAAGGAGCGCATCTTTCTCTTCAATCGGGGTAAATAAAAAGAGGTATAGGATCTGGCAACAGAGAAAATGGAGTGTGCAAGAATTGGGGAGGCTACGGATCAATAATGCCAGAACGGGATGGGGGGCAGACGCGTGACTTTTGGGGATGGGAACACGTGGGGGAGAAAACTATTGGATCTTAAGGACGAGCCCACAGATTCCTGGGGAGATAACACAGAGAATGCAATGTACCGGGAAGGGGCCAGGGTTTTCGGGGGTGTATGTAAAAGAAGGTCACTCGATATTCAGAGGCGGTTGGGAGGGTCCGAAAGACAGGCAAAGCTCATCTCTGACGCAGAAGATCGACGAAGGGAAGGTACAAGATACTTGATCCGCAAAAAAAACACCTGGCGAGACCAGTTTGAATGCGCGGCTTGGTGGGGACGAAGAATGAATTCATAATAAGAAAAGTCAGTTCGTGTTGAGGGACCCAGACGGAGAAAAATCCAGGGACGGCAGGGATGCGCTTTTGAAAAAGGTAGTCAAAACTACGCAAATTTCCAGTTGGGATGTACACAAGGGAACACGAGAAAAGGGGTGGGGGAAAAAATATTAATACGGCAATCTTCCTGTGGTCGAGTTCCGCAAAAAGCACATCTGCGCTTGGGAAAAGAGGGAGGTGGCGGTTTGGTAAAAAAAAAAAAAAACAAGGGGGGCTAGACTCGAAATAGAAGGGGCAGCATTTCAAAACGGGCTAGAAGGGGTAAACATGAGTGAATGTTGTCTACAGAACCAGAAATGAAATCTGGAAATGTTTATGGAGGGGCATTAGAGGCAAGGCTTCCCCAATCTCTATCAAAAGAAAAAAAATGGAGTTAATTAAAGAATATAGGGGGGTCAAAGGCCTACCCAAAACGAGGATCCCATTTACCAAGGGGTTGAGGACAAGCCAAGGGTTGGAAAAGCACTAAGAAGACAATATTCCAAATCGTATATGACTCAGCAACGAAAGTGTGGTTTGGGGGAAGACATAGGATGTGGGAACTTCCAGAAGTAATGGGTCCATGGGGTATTTGAGTTCCTCAAATGGAGAGGAAAAATGTTGTGGAAAAACACAAAAACTCAAGGGGGGGGGGGTGAAATGTGGGGGAAAATGCAAAAAATTTGTTAAGAGCCGCCCACCGGACCGTCATTACAGGGGGGGTATTTCAGGTCGTGCCAAGAAAAGGGGGAAATTGGGGGGGGGGGTTAGCGATTATTTTCTCCAAAAAGAATGGAGAAATTAAACCCGGTTCCAAGTGTTCGAAATAGGTTGAAAGGACTGCTACGAGGGTCAGAGAAAAACAGGTTGCCCCTCAAGAGAAAAAACAAAGTGATACAGGGAACACCTCAGGCATATTGTCGGAAGGGAAAACAGAACGGGGGAAGCTCAAACTACGTAAAAAGGGAATGCACCGCGTGTGGCTTAAAAGGGAGCGCCGAAAGGGAGTGACTGGGGGGGGAGAAGGGAACATTCTCTCCAAGATCATTCGGGGGGTTAACAATTCCAAAAAGGATTCAATCCAGCTTGGCGAACTCCGTGAACAGAGCAATCAAGGTGATTGGGGCTTCATCTCCAGTGCGAAAAAAACTGGGGCTTTGGAGAAAAGAAGTGGCCGTTTAAACTCGCACAGATCTATGGAAGGCGTCGCGGTGGCACTATGACGCCCGATGAGAAAGTCGATGGGTGGACGAAGGGGCCGGACCGCCTTTAACCAGGGTTACACTATTAGGCAATGCCTGCTTTACGAGGTTCTGGAGAGGCAAGCAAGGGGCAATCCGGATCCAACATCAACTCGACCGCGATGATAAAAAGGATTGTCCAATACTCACATGACAAGACTCAAGAGGTAAATTTGGACATATCAAGGAAAAAAAAGGGACTCTAAAACAAGCCTCCGAAAAACACGATCCTGCGCAGGCCCTCTTCCGAAAAAACAAAGGTTTGGAAGAACCTGGGGGAGATTCCAGATTCTTTCTAAAACGCTAAGGTGGGACCCCCCGCCTCTTTCCGCTCTGGGGGGAGCCGCCCCATTTGTTGTCACAATTAACAACTAATTCCCTAACCCGGGTTGTGTGGGGGTGGGTGAGTTCGGGAGTGTGAAAAGTGACCTGTGAAAAAAAAATTCCGGCATACGATGCGGAAGATGACAAAACTGGGGTGCTGGTGCGAAAAGGAAGCCAACAAAGCATGAAAAGGTGATTGAAGCGAAAAAAGAAGGAAAAAGGGGGGTGGTCAAGGATGAAGACACCTTCCGCTAAACAAGATAAAACCGCCGCGGGTGCTCCACGAAACCCTCGTGGAAACTGGGGTTCAACGATGGGGGATTTCATCAGAAATGGAATGGGGCAAGAAAAGAAAAGGCAAGGTTTCCCAAAAAAGACTTGACCAG
>Ga0179591_1136011_pt1 | contig 16387 bp, 14 predicted proteins | sample CZOMad2_1_08_16f_FD_182891 | JGI IMG/M metagenome (GOLD analysis project Ga0179591, IMG submission 182891) | Vadose zone soil fungal communities from Angelo Coast Range Reserve, California, USA - CZOMad2_1_08_16fungal (PacBio error correction) | ecosystem: Environmental > Terrestrial > Soil >...
GGGTCAAGGGGGCGTTGTCGGCATCTTCTTCTGGCAAAATGCACATTCGAATAACCAGAGGTAAAGATAAATGAAGATCGTAGAGGGACCCGGGAGTAAAGAGCAGCAAAAAATCCCGCTTGAGAACAGAGGACAAATGGAGCCCGTCTGGGCAAAGGCGCAGCACAAAGGGAAACACATTGCTGTCAACTCAGAAATGGGTCCAAGAAAGGGAGATCCTGACCATAACCATCCTCACGGGCAGGAGAAGGAACGTGGAATGCCGATCGAATGCAGCGCATGTTGGCCAGGAAAGAGGAGGGGGTGAAATTCTGAAATGGGGAATTCGAATCAATCCCTCCTAGTGGTGCGAGCGACCAAAGGAGGCGAGATAGATACAAGGACCAACGGTTAGTCTAAACGATGACGACGACGAAGGAGGGGCACTGCCGGTGCTACCTGAGTTAACTCAATAGTGAGGGATGAAGAAGAACGAAGGCACCTTAAGGGCATAATAGCGGGGGAAATAAATCCCATCTCGGAAACATCGGTGAAAGGCCCCTATGTAAAACAACGAAGCCGAATTGGCCTCTTCGACACTAAAAAGCGAGGGCGGGGCAAAGTCTGGAAAGCTAGAATGCGCCAAACCCTCGCCGACCAGAAAATGCAAAAACAAGTTCAAACGGATCCGAATGATTTTGAGCCAGACGGTGGTAAAAGGGAAGCGCGGGCAGAACAATCTCCCCGCATATAGAAAGCAGCGAGAGTAACGACGCAGGGGAGAGACGCGAGAAACACAAAGCATCGCAAAGGAAGGACCTTAGTGACGAGCGGGGCGCACGGGGAAAGGGGACAAACTGGGTCCTCCAAATGGAAACAGGGAGAACAAAAAGAAAACCTGAAAAAATCCTGGGGGGCAGCTACACGTGCTTTACCAGGGAAGGGTTGGGAAAACAAAAAAAAGGTCGGCTGAGGTCCCGGTCTGGTAAGAGAGTCTGAGGGAATGAAAGCGGGGTTCCTATCAATAAACAAAATTTAAGTGAGCTCCGAGATTTTGAGAAAGAATCATGTGCTAAACAGGAGAGTAAGAAGGAGTTTCAGTACTCCATGCAGGAAGAAAAAATGTCTCCGAATCTTCTCAAAACACTTATTGTAGGAATATTAGATTCTTGGACTGAAGTTCAGGCGCAAAGAAGAGAAAAAAGATCGAGTGCGGGACGGAGACGAAAAAAGGTAGGATAAGAAATGAGGGAGGCGACGAAAGATATTCTCTGCACAAACCGCCATATGGCACTCACTGAGGAAATGCCCTTTACGTCCGAGAGGGGGAATGGGTCCTGTGGAAGATGAAGAACAGGGAACGAGGCGATCTAGCGGCATCATCTCAAAAAGGAGGGGAATGAGAAAATTCTCTTCGGATCACCCGTTAAAAAACAGGTCAAAAAGGAGCGCATGAAAGGGAAAAAAGAAGGGCTGCAGGAGCGATTAATCGTGTTCTTCCTAGATAGACGGCGAGGGAGGTAGTAGATCCCTGGCAGAGGGACTAAGCCCCTTCTAGCAAATAAACCGGAGGGGAATATAATGGAGACCTAAAAAATGAAGAATTAGAGGGTCTTCTGCAGGAAGTTGTTAGAAAAGGAGCATAGAGAGAACCCGAAGATAGGTCTAGCAAAGAATCTGCGGAGTGTAGAAAAGAGGGGCTTAGAGAAATCTCCCTTCCGATATTTAATCCATATGAACGCAAAGGGAAGGAAAAGGATGCGTGAAGGGGCGCTGAGGCAGTAGGAAAGAATCAAAACTGCCATCTAGACGGGTCGAAGAAGTCAAAGTGAAAGATCAGCTCGTACAGAGGAAGAGTAAGGGGGGCTTTGATAGTCTCATTAACACCGGGAGGGGGGACTAGGGAGACAAAAGGGGCGAGAGGGGACTGGGCACAGAAAGGAACCGGAGGAAAAAACGTAAAGGATGTAACATTCAAACTGAATATAAGTCCTCACGGGGGGTCAAAGGGCTTAGTAAAAGGGGGGGGAAGGTGAGAGAGGAGCGGGGGGACGGAAATTAGGGTCGCTACTAGGGGGCTTGGACAAAAGGACGACACTGGCACAGCAAGAGTTAAAAAGAAAGTCAGAAACGACAGGGGGTCGGGCTCGGTTGCCTAATTTCTTGGGAAGAGAGGACTGATCTTGAAGAGGAATTAAATACTGGGGGCAGACAGAAGCTGAAAAGAAGCCAGAGAACTTAGAAAAGGAGGACTGAAAGTCTGCCAAGGTCAGTACGGGGGACTTGGTAACGGTCGCTACTTGTGAAATGGGGAAGAGAGAACAGGGAATCGAAGAAGGAACGAGTATCCTTACGGAGCTATTTAGGGACAAATTTATTTGAGGGTTAATTCTAGAACGGGAGGTAAATGCGTTATTTCACTAACTTGGAGGAGAGAATCGTTAATACCAGGGGGGGCTCTTAATTTCTAGCACCATTAAAAAGACGTAGTATACGGAAGAAAAGTGTGTATTGGACAATCCTGGAAGAAAGCCAAAGGGGGAAAGAACCAAGACCCGCCGTCATTAAAGAACTCATAAAGGGGAAAGGGGGAAGCAACAAAAAGGGGTGGTTGAAGATTAAGCTGAAGAGGATTAAAGAAAGGAAGGTACCGGAGGAAGGGATCGGCTACCCCCTAAGTCTTCAAATTGAGAGATGAAAGAATCAGATGGAATAAGGAGGCATGCGTGGGGTTTGGGGGGGGGTTGGGGGGGGGTGTTGGGGGGGTTTTGTGTTTTTTTGGGGGGGGGGTGGGGGGGGGGGGGGGGTTTGGGTGGTTGGGGGGTGGGGGGGGTGTGTGGGGGGGGGAGGGTTGGTGGTTTTGTGGGTTGGGGGGGGGGGGGGGGGGGGGGGGGGAGGGGGGGTTTTGGGGGGGGGGGGGGGTGGGGGGGGGGTTGGGGGGGGTGTGGTTTCTAACACTAAACAAAATGTGAGAGTTCGGCGGTAAGGCGTTAACCTGTACTAGCTATTTCATCACACGGAAGGTATGGATATCATCTGGCACCGATGCGCTAGAACTGCTACCTTCGAAATCCTTCTTACTGGGGAGAGAAATAGGGACTAGTCCTAATATATGAGCCATGGCAGTACTAAATGGAATTTGAGCGAGATTGAAGGAGTGGAAGGGAGCTGAGGGAGCGAGGGGGAATGAAGCTCGCGATCTGGCTTGGCAAATTGAAAAAACTGGAACAAGGTTTAGGAGAAGAGAGAGAAGAGGGAACAAATAACAGGTCGAATCCGACCAGTTCAGGGAGAGGTATCAGGATTATACAGAACGCGGAAGGGGGAGTTACTCTGAAAAGAACTATCGAAACCCTTTCGAAACATGGTAAAAGCTAGACTTCCTAAAAAAAGGGGTGAAGAGAAAGGGAGATAGACGATAACGATCGAGGGCATATGTGATTCCGATCAAGCACCGTCCTAAGCAAAGGTACAAGTGATGAGAAGCAGGACCAGCTACGATGACTATGAAATCAACGAGAGGCAGACTGCCGAGAAGGAACCAGAGCGCAGGGAAAAAAATTCACTACCGACTGTGATATAAAATGGGAAGATCGAAGAAATTCATCGGCGCAAGCCTTGCAAGCCACCTAAAGAGGAACGAACGGCCATTCGACAAAGGAGGTGGTCTTTATGGAGCGAATTAAAATTGGGAAACTTACAAATCCATTCGGTAGGGCTCAAGTCGTTTATAATGAGTTGAAGGTTTATAGGGAAGGTCAAAACTCTACTCGGGAGTAAGCCACTGGAGCCGCGGTCTTTGACTAGGCGTAAAACGGACTAAAAGTGGGAAACAGATAAAATTAATGGACTAGTCCAGCAACAAAGGTGTTCGCAGGCGCGTCATTTTCCTGGGGACTACTTCGTGGGGGCGAGAGGGATAGGGGCTGAAGAAACTTTTGCTGAACATAACACCAAGAAGGGCGGGGGTCCGTATGGGGCACAGTTTTGGTAGTGGCAAAACGACCAAAGCTGAGAGAGGAGTGTACAGGAAAGGTCCACAATGACGTCCGACACTAAAAAAATTGAGTGCCAAGTAATGGGTGGGAATCATCGGAAGAGGTTTGAAATCGGCTTGGTCAAAAGAAAAAGTCCATAAGGGGAATGGAAAGTTGGGAATGATCTCGGAGGCCAAAGGGCAGCCTTACGGGGTTGAGGGTGCTAAAAAGGGACATAGAATTAAAACGTGAGCACGACATATTCAAATGGGAAAACAGGGTGCGAGCTCATCAAAAGGGGAAGTTTTTGTTGGTTGGGAAGAGGTGTCGAAAACGCAAACGCGATCGGCGGCGATGACGTAAAGAAAGTATATCTCACATCTCAAAAAAGGAAACAGATTATCCTAATTTTACGTCATCGCGATAGAAACACGCGCGTTCGACCCCTAAGGTAACAAAACACTTCTGGGGGTAGCCAAGTTGAAAAAAAAGCGGTGTGGGAAGAAGTCGCGTCAGATAACGAAACAGTACGGTGTCAACATTGTGACCCTTGGCAGGATGAGACATCAAAAAGAGACCCCCTCGCGCTAATTCCAGTGAAAGTTGGGCGGTGCGATCTAAGATTTCCAAAAATTTCGTTGATTGGGGGTAGTTGTCGAAACTGAGGGGGGTCTACTAGAAAATTTAGTGTGTGGCGGATTGGGTTGTTTCATTTGAAAACTAGGAAAAGCTCAGAGGGGGTGACTCGTGTGCCAAGAAAAACTCTTTCTAACGAACGGATCCATGAGTATGTGGGGGGTGAGTTCAAAAACACGGCGCGGGGAGAAACCGCGCGGGCCAACTAGAAACCAACTACGAAGTGGGGGCACGGAAAAGACGATGGCAAACTAAAGCTTTTAGAAGGTCGGGGGGAATTGGGATCTGGGGCACCACACACTGTTGTTTCGTTGCGAGAATACTGAAAAAGAAAAAAACACTTAAAAGGCAAGAGCCGCGAAAAGGGGCTAGAATTTAAAGAGAAGATTCACCCTATTAAGGGGGGACCAGCCGTTGGGTATTGTGACGGGTGGACAATTCTTGTTGAGGGCCGTCCCAACAAGCAAAAGCTGCAGGACTGTCGAATGGCCAGTGGCCGTAAAAAGACCCATCTGTAAATGAGTGCCAAAGGGAAGAGGGCGGCCGATTGTCAAAAACATGCCCACATCGGCGAAGGTCGTGACGGACTAAAGCCGGGTACTGAACTACAGAACTTCAGCGGGAGACTCGGCATCGAGCTGGGGGGCCGGACAAGATTGGCACTTCTGGAGTCCAGGGACGGGAGGCTTTACTGAATCACGATGACGCAACACGCTTAGGGAAAAGAAAGATTCAGAACATCAAAGGAGCGTCACTAAAAAAGTGCAGGTTTCCTGAGGCGAGCGTTGGCTAATTCCAGCCGCAAAGTTGCGCAAGTGTAGACGAGGCCGTCCTTGAACTTACAAAACGGGCTAGACATCAAAACCGGCAAAGACGGGGGATTAGGGACCCTGGAGCGGGCAATCTAAAAAAAAAAGATTACAAAACGGGTCACGGTAGGAGGAGTAGGTGGAAAGTTGGCAAAAGAACGAGCGCGCGAGAAGGCCGCGCATAACAGAACGCCGGAAAGATGAACGAAGGAGCTGCCATGTCCGGGTTCGGGGCGGCCTGAAAGCGTTCTACGATGGTCGATAACTTTTCCGCAGGGGCGTGTGTCGTGGTCGTAAGACGCATACGGCGAAACTGATCAGCAAAGAAAGGCGTGGTTAATAAGATCAGAATCGTTCAATCTGTGGCAATGGGACGGACGACGGGAATGCAGCAGGGACAGGAATTCTGCGTAGTGTCGTACAGAGCAGGCAGGGGCAGATTTATGGAATAGGGGGAGGAATAAAGGCTTCAAACGACTACCTTAGGTGCCGGGACTAAAAAAAAGTCTACCATGTGAAGAAAGACAGGCTAGGAAGATGAAACAAAAAACCGTGCGTTAGCGTCCCATGAGGGTTTTAATTGCTCGTGTTTCCTTCCGGAGGGTCGGTCCAAACATTTTGGACGCGGGCCCGGCAGGGAACAATCAAGAAAGAGTCCTCTAGTAATTAGTGCGTTGGACGGCAGCCTGACTATGAGCAATGAAAAGCGACTGCGCAGTAGTGGACCATGCACCTCCGAAAGACAGTGAGGGCGACACATCAAAAACGTGGAAGCCGAAGCATACGGGATAACAGCTGGTGAGCGTTCCCTGAAGAGCTGAAAAGAATAGTGATCACAGGATCGGCAGAACACGTAGAACCAGGAACGGGGAGCTTACAGCGGTGTCTAATGCGGAAAAAGAGTCGGGTTAGTTGAGGCACGATATGCGTGAGTGGCCAAAAAAGTAAAAAGAAACCGTCACCGGAAAAAATGTCAAAACCTAAGGAAAGAAGCACGTGCGGTAAAGACACAAACCTCAACCGTTCTGACCTAGTGACACATTCTTACAATTCGCATGACTTCTCAAGCACTAACGAAAGAGAACGACGGACTAATTAAAAGTCCCAAACCAAAGCGAAGAAGGTCACCCACCTTGAGAAAGGAAGTGACCTGAAGGACCTATCTCATGCGAAGCTACGGTAATCCGTGGAAGGTTGGGTCAGCAGGGTGTTCGTCTTTCAGTACTCAGAGCGAGGGTCCGAAAAGAAGACCACCTTGCCGGAAAAGAATAACAAGAACTTTTACGGCGTGAAGCTCTTAGCAGAGGTCAATCCTTGCTCCGTATCGAAAATAGAGGGCAGTAAGGTTCCGACACAAGCAAGCAACCAAAAAACTGAGAAAGTAAGGTCTTCCTCGTCTGTAAATCTCGGCAAAGGTCGACGTTCCGCAAGCCCCTAGTTCCCATAAAAGACGCCTCATTGGAATCTTCGAGCATAGATGGGTGACTGTCAGGGAAATTTCAGCGGATCAATTCTTCTCCCTTCACTCCTACGGGCCGGTGATTCCTGTTGAAAGTTCTTAGAGTAAAAGACAGGGGTGGAAGCGGAAAATTCGTGGCGAAATTCTCCCGGCAGAAAGGTATCAAATCTATCGTAGCCTAGATCGATGACTAACCTCTAATCTAAGAAGGCAAGGACATGAGTGGAGCTAACCTGAAAAACACTAGACAGAATTATCATTTTGAGCACCAAAAGGTAGCACGGCGGAGGACGGCAAGGGTCGGGTACCCGGCTGAGGTTGATGTAAGACCACAGGAAAGGGACCTGGGTCCCTATGAATTTTCTAGCTTAATTGAAATAGTTCCTTAACGGTGACGAAAAAAGAAAACTTGAGGGAGAGAGCCTAGCTGAGTAAAAAATCCATGCGACCGGGCATACCGGCAGCGGAGGTCCTTGAGAAAACATGAGTCAGGGGCCGCAGTCAGACACAGCGCTCAAAAAACGGGGAAGGGAGAGAGTACTCTGTGATGAGCACTGCATGGCGTAACAATCAGCAACTTCCTTAAAGTTAAGCCATTTAAAAGGGGCAGAAGTAAAGAGCAAGTCCAGGATATGCGGGAGCGAAATACCTAATAAGGGTCCCTCCTCTGCAAAGGACCATTTCCAAGGACAGAAGAATAAATGGGAAGACGGTTAAAGCAAACTGCAAAGAAAAGAACGAGCCCAGAAGGAATCAAATCTCCTGCGGGACTGCTAAAAGATACGTCTGGATCGAACCAAGGGGAAATCAATGTCAAAAATCGAAAAGACGGCAAAGTTCCGATTCTGCGGTGAGCGGGGGAGTCGAAGCTGAAGAGATGAAAGGAGAAAAAAAGGGGCGCTCTATACCCGTTACTCGCCTGAGAACGCGGCGGGAAAAAGGGGGCAACCCAAAACTGAAATATGTGACAATCACATCACAGGGGGGGCGTGGTGCTTCAGGTTGCGCGCCCGCGGCTAAGGGTAGAAGAAACCTTCCGCTCCATTCTACTCGAAAGAAAAAAAGGTCAAGTCCGGATTATGTGGATAACTAAAAACTTTAGGATACAAGTCGGGGTCACGGCAAGATTAAAAAAAGTCAAGGGGGCGAAAACTTGGAAAGGAGTCGGGCGGCAACTTGAAACCACACTCCCGGAACCTACTAAAAAAGGTCGAGACGGAAGCCAGAGGAAAAAAGATTACTGGCAAGAATCCAACGCCTGGTTAGTTGATCGGTGCTCTGCCAGGCAGGTGTCTTTCGCCAATAGGGCAGGAGTATGCAACCTAAAGAGAAAATCTGGACCCAACAGAAAGTGGAGGAACATAAAAGCTGAGGAATCGTAGTAAAAAAGAACTGGGGCAAAGGCTGTTAGGAGAGGAGATGGGACAGTGAAGAGGCGACGACGAAGTTTGCTTGGAAAAAATACTTTCACAGAAAGGAAAAAAGACTTTGGAAATTGAGGGATAAAGGAGAGGCGCTTGGGAGAGGGGGATGGTCCGAGATGACTTGAAAAAGTCTGGGAGGAGGCCCGCACGACGCCCAGAACTGGATCTCCCGATAAACCTTAGACACTTCGCCTAAATCAAAGAGACTGTAACTGTATAGGCACACAGCTGGTACAGTGGTTAAAAAGAAACTGAATTAACTAGAGAACATTGCAAAAGAAACAAGATAAAAGGAAATCGTGCGAAGGGGAGGGGGGAGGTCCACGATCACTTGTACCTTCTGTAGAAAACTGCGATACTAAAAATCTCATCAGCCGAACCGTCACTGTGAGAAGCCGTCCAAAAAAAAGAAAAAAATCGCTCAAAACGGAGGGCACGGCTGGGTGAAAGCAAGACACGCCGGCAAAATACTATAAAGTAAAAACATCATGAGACAGAAATACTACACATGTTGTCTATTCTAGACCTGCTTCTTACACCAGGACGGATTCGTGATCAGAAACCAGCGGTAGGAGAAAGCTATAAAATGAGAAAAGGACACCGCTGATAATTACTACAACGCAGACTTCCTTCGGGCTCAAAGAAGAGTTCCGCTAAAAAAAAGAAAGACGGAGGCATCAACAGCCGGTCTGGCAATGATCAAGCGGACGAATATTAAAAAGAAAAGAATAGCCTGCCACAAAACCATCCTACCGTAAAAGTTGCGAGAACATGAGCTAAAGGGATTGATCATTGGCCGTAAAGAAAAGACATTTACAATTGCAGACGACGCTTGAACTTGGACTAAGAGCAAGAGGATCCTGGACGCAAAGCGAGAGGCGTTTGCAAAAAAGACAACTTCCTATCACTAGAAAAGGTTGAGGATATATAGTAAGACATTGAAAGCCTCCAGAGGGTACAAAAAGAACGCTCATTCGCTGCGCTATCTGCGCGCAGGGAAATTAAGGGATCAGAGGTGATCCCCTTGTCAAAATTTCGTCTGACAAGGGAAAAAGAGATCGCCTTCAAAAACAAAAAATCACGGTTGGTAGGAAACTAAGATTTCTATCGACGGCGACTCATATAGGGCGAAATCGGGCCGGAAATCAGCCCTCCAAAAGATAAAAAGAAATATTTGGAAAAGAGACCCAGAGATTCGCGGCCGCTAACACTCGGACTTCAGACCGGGAAAACGCAAAAAAGGCCCTCGAAGAGGTGGAAAGAAGGAAGAAATTCTAAGACGGCTCCTAGGACTTGCAACGAAGAGAGAGAAGGGAAAAAAAGGGAACGGTACATTAACAGTTGGGAGGGGAGAGAGCAGGAAGAAGTGGGAAAATTCACAAAATAAACTGCTGTTCCGAGGTCAGGGGGGGGGAGACATGAGTGAATTGGGATCAGGGAGGCTTTCGCGTCGCCTAACTGCGCTCAGGTCTAGGATCCTTCGAACGAAAAAGGGGGGTGAAACAATGCAATCAAAAGGAAAGCGCCAGCAACAGAGGCTAGAGATCGCGTAAATTGGAAAAAAAGGAAAAGTACTGGGACGGAGGGCTGAGCACCTTTTGCCTGGGGAAAAACAGTGGAAAAAAAAAACGAAAGACTGGGAAATTTATTGCCTTATTGCAAAACTAGGGGGGGGGGCACAAGAAAAAAAAGAAAAAATGAGACGAACGAGGGACAATAGAAAGTCCAAGGAAAGAAAAAAAGAAAGGAGAAAATAATTTTTAGTTGGCAGGCGAGAGGGAACTAAAGTTGGGATCGATCTCTTCATAAATCGGGCCGTAGCAGGAAGGTACTGGAGAGGGGTTTTTGAGGAATCTCTTATGAAAGGGCAGACATGAAAAAGGTTCTGGGGCTAAGGGGAAAAATACGGTTTTATATCGGCATGTCACCCGGTTTTTACAAAACAGGGTCGGGATCAAACAAACCGAGGGGGGGTTTGGGGAAGAAGTGGGAGGACGAGCGTGCGCCACAACCAAAACCAGAGTCGACTATGATTCCGGATAAAAATAGAATAATACTCTCACACAACAAGGAGGGGGGAACTTTGTAAAAGGGGGAGGGGAGGGACAGATCCGCACGCAGCGTTCAGACAACGAGGGAAAAAAACTGCAGGGGGCGCCACCAGGTTTAAAACAAGAAGGTGGTGGGAAAGATTCTCTACGAAAAAAAGTTTTCTAAAAGATCACACATAAAATGGGGGAAAAAAAATTTCCTAATTATGAAATCAGCACAAGAACGGTCCCTCGAGAGAGAAAAGAGTGAAGGGGAGTTGGATTTACAACGGGAAGATGCTCATTGACAGGAACGTTTTAAAACTGGTGGGGAAAAAAAAAGAAAGCATAGTTGGGACTACTCAATTCGGGTGGGACTGTCATGTTGGCAGTTTCTGGGGAGTGGAAAGGAGAAGGTTGCCGTGGAACACTCAAAAAGTGGTTTTCTCTGAAACCAACGCGAATGCCTGGTGGGAAAAGGTGTGCCAGAACACTGCGCTTCCGAAAAAAAACGCTCGCCAACAAGGATCATGAAGAGAGGGGATCATCAGGGTTTGCACGGTAAAGAGTCGGGATTTGCAGGGGTCCCAATTTTTGAAATTTTCTTTCTACCGAAGACGGGAAGAGAAGTAGAAAACAGAGGCCCGCGAATGGCTAGAAAGAAGAATAGGACCGACACGAACCAAAAAAAAAGTGGGTGGGGAGGGGGGGGGCCACCACGGACTTTTGAAGCGAGGAGAAGAAACAGGGAGGGAAGCATATGTCCCGAAACGGAAAAGCATCTGAGAGGACTAGTCAGATTAAGGGAAATGCGCATATGAGGGAATCCGAGATCGGACCAGAAACTATCGCGCAGGGCGGCAAAAAAGGAAAGGGAAGTCCAGATAAAAGAAATAGAGGGAGCTATCCTAGTCATAGCTTTTCAGAAGGCATCGGGAGATACGGGAGGAGGGCCGTAGGGAGGGGAAAATCAACGAGATACCAAGGGGAGAAGAGAACAAAATAAAAAAAAATAGGAGAGGCCCTAATTATGGCAAACCGTATTCGTCTGGACGTCTTCCCCTCAGAAGGGCGCAAGGGGAAAAGAGATGTGAGCGGGGAGACCAGGTCCTCGCAAGAGAGTCGAGCATTCTGAGAAGGAAAAAGGAACGTGGGTAGCAAAAACTACCTGGATGATTTACAACTGATCTAAGGATCTCCTCCCAGAAGGATAACATTTGAAGGGGGCCATAACAGATCGCGCGCGTAAATCCAGCACGAAAACGTCAACGTTCCTAGTCGCGGAGGACGGTCAAAGTACGCCAAAATTGGAAGTATATATAAGGTACCGTGGGGATAGCACCAATTTTCCTCGTCGGGGGGAGGGAAGGCGCGTAGGGAGAAAGGAGCAAACTGATCAGTCCATACCTGCGTGGGGGGGTATAGCATTGGTCATTTACTCCGGTTCGCTCAGGAAGACAAAGTACTGGGAGGGATTCGGTGGAGGAATCGCCAGCGGGGGGGGGGGGAATAGTGTCGATCAAATAGCTCGGATTCGAAACGCTCGGAAGGAAAAAAGCTGTGGGGTTTCTTCTCCTTCAGAAAACTGAATTGTGAAAAGATACGCGAAGGAGGGAAAAATGGGCGCAAACCAAGGTTGGGAGCCTGTCAAACTAACATTGTTACTTTGATCGAGGAAGGACACCGGATGGTAAGAGTCAAATTTTTCAGATTAGGAAAAGGTAACGCAAAGCGCGCAAAAGGGAGGACCGGGGGAAAAAATTAGGTGGAAGGAGAAAACGGACACTTACTGGGAGGATCTTTCTAGAGTAAAGGGGCCACCCAGGGAAGAAAAGGGTCGTCGAAACTCACTAAAGAAAGAGGTGAAAAGAAAGAGGAATACAGGAAAGGAGGGAGTCGGGCCAGGCGAGAAAAATCTGCTCCATTGAAGTCAACTAAGCCACCAGTCAAGGAAAATTCGTTAGTCTTCACTACGTGCGAATGGCGCGGGGCAGGAGTTGCGGGCGGCTGAAAGAAATTCAGTTGCTTCCTCACAAGTAACTAAAAGAAGAAACTCGGAAGAGAACATTATAGAGGAAAAAGCCCGGAGGAAAAAACCGCAACCGGAGAAGGAAAAGTTTTAACAACATCGTTAACAGTGTCAGGAAGAGTCACAGTCTCATTAAAGACACTTCTGAACCGGGAGGAACGGCCCAAAAGAGGGAATTCTCAATGAACCAAAGGGGAATCAAGAAGGGGAAGGGCCGAGACCTGAACGAGGGGGGGGACATCAAAAAGGGTGGTGGGGGCAGAAGGTTTGTACTCGTGCGGGGCGCAGCACGAGAAGGAAAGGTACGACAAGCAAAAAAAGGGGGAAGGGACTAACAAGAAGAACCTTGGGAGGTCTGAGAGCTCTTTAAAGACAAACTTAAGTAACGACAGAAAGGAGGCGGATACGCCCGGAAAAAATAAGGCCAGAATTCCGGCTTGCAAGGATTAGGAAGAGAAAAGGAAGACGAGGAAAAAAAAGTTCCACTCCGCCGAATGGCCGTCAGACTGGGGGGAGAAACTTCGGGACACTTTAATGAGGGACTGTAGGAAACAGAAACCTCAGGGAAGGGAATCCCTTGACAACAGGGGGGAAAAAAAAATATGACAATTATGGGGGTATAAAAGAAAAGGTTATTTTCTACGGACTGGGTCATGCAAGAAGATAGACAAAGGGATCTAATCTAATTAGAGAGGATAAAACGACCCTCCAGAGAATGGACCTAAGGACTCAACTCCAAAGACTTGTCCTGCAACTGTGATCAAGTAGAGGGGATAGTCATGGGGAGAAACCCATTAGAAGCGGGGGACCTTCAGGGGAGACAGTCTTTCCCTGCTGCAGGGGGATTAGAGACATAACATTTATTGAAGGTTCCGTAAGAGTAGAAGCGGCGGGTTAAGAGGGCGGAGGGGAAGGCAGAGATCTGTCAATTTAAGGAAAAAGCAACAAGATTGGGTCACTGCAAATCAGCTCAGGGAGAAGGTACAACAGTAGGAAGAAAGGAGTGACGGCATGGCCAGGAAAAGAACATAAGAATCACGAACAACAAAAAAAAAAGTTAGGTAAAATATACGAGAGGGATCTGTGGACATTTCTTAAAAAAGGATGCCGTCCTTCTTAAAGGAACTTTCCTCCATGATGAAGGCAGAAGAAAGCGGCGAAAGAATGAACGTCAAACAGATTCGAATCGGCACCTAAACATAATTCCGCATCTGGGCGGAACAAGGACCGGGACAGAAGAAGGGTTGGGGCACTTTCATTGTCTACATAAAAAGGAATAAAAGAAAAAGAAAGGGCTGAGAGCCTGGCACTCTCATGGAGGGCCTTCTAAACAGGGAAATACTGGGGGTTCGCAAACCTGGGGAAGGTCAACGGAGGGATAGAGGAAAGAGTCCTGCGTTTCATTCTGAAGGCGGGGGTCGTCAAAGAGATATAAGGAGATGTAGGAAAGAGTTGCTCTAACGATCTAATTAGCCATCTCTATCGAAAACATTACGGGGGGGTATCCAACAGGAAATCATTTAAACCGGATAAAGCTTAAGGAGGAACGTTGTGCAAGTAACGCCTGGACGGACTTAAAAAATTCCATTCCTCCTCCTTTCGTCTATAAAGATAAAAGGCGTCGGAGGGGAGAGAACTAGGGAGAGAAGGGGTAGACGGACGGGAAGAGGAACTACTCGGGGGGAGCGGACATACTTTAATGAGGATCTGCGTTGCCTCAAGACCTCCCTCGAGTTACTAGAAGAGAACTGATTTACCTATTAAAAACGCGGAAGAGGGAAAAGGTAACGTTGAGTTGAGAGGAAGTATGTCAAGAAGGGAATGAAACGACCATCGTCACGGTACTCGAAAGACCCTTAAACCACGCACAGAAAATTTAACATACGCTGCCTTCTCTCTGAATTCAGGTAAAAGGACACTTTAAAATAGGGGGATGAAGAATCTCGGGGGAGAACATGGAAAAAGAATCTTCTCGCGACTATGTTTAAAAATACTTCCGCATCGGAAGACTGTGTCAAGGGGTAAAGGGGGCAACGCAATGATGGGTTCCTTTCTTTTAACCAGGGGTTGGAAAAGAGGGACTGGTGCGGAATCTTGGGAGGCGAACGGGGGGGGGGAGGACAAAAAGATCTACCTTAAAAAAACTATCGAGAACCGCCTTGCTCCAGGGTTAGTGGGACAAGTTCAGAAGTTCTAAGTGGCACAGGAGATAGAAAGGGAGAGATTGGCAGAAGAATTTAAGAAAAGACAGGGAGAAGATCCTTATGTAGGAGGGGGTGGGGTTGGAGGGAAAGCAGCGGCAGGGAGAGTGAAAAGGGGAACTAAGGCATAAAGAGGGGATCCGACATCTTCAGGGCGAGCACATTCCAAAGAAGCAGTAGGGACAAGGGGGGCCAGGCAAATTGGATGGATTTTAATCCTAATCAGGAAGACGACCGCCCCTCCTTAATGAGAAAGAAGAAAAATCAGTGAGGAGAAGAAGAAGACAAAAGGGTGTTGAGAAGAAATCGCAAGGAAATGTGAGAAAACTTCCTTGACGAGCCTCTCAAACCGTTAGTAAGTTCTATAGGGGTCTAAGAGATACCTGGATATATCCAAAGGATTAGGCACAACGGAGACTCAAGAGGAGCGACATAGAAAAGAAGAGTGAACCGGAAGATAGGAAGAGAAAAAAATAATGGGGTCAATTATCAGAAATTAAATTGATTAGGCCAACACAGGCCTGAAACAAAAATGACTTCTTAAACTGGGGAGAGGGAAGTCAGAGATCTAGATGAAAGGGGGAAGGTTACACTCGGGAACAGTCATCGAGAGAAGACGTTGTTTAAGGAGAGGTCGGTAGCAGCGGCAAGGAGCGCGCGTCGGTGTTGACTGGAAACCTCAGGATCAGTCGGGCAGGGATCGGCTTAAATATTTAAGACTCCGGTAATACCAGGAAGGAAATTCTACGGAAGGGCTCAACAGGATCGAAAAGAAAAAAAGTTAGGAAAAAACCAAGGAAAGCCTATTGACCTTGGGGAGAGGGAGGGAGGGTATTGATCCCCAGCCTTCCGCGGCCCCAAAAGCACTTTGGTAAGGGAAGTAGGGAGATCGAAGGGACTAAGAGTCAGCAAGTTTCGTAGAGGTAAAAACGAACCTCCCTTCCCAAGAGCCAGGAGGCACTGATGTGCCGGACAAACATCTCGTGGACGAGGATAGAGAAGCAAGAGGAAGACGCGGCACGTACCAGCGCTTCAGGGAACGCCAGAAGGGCAATAGATGGCAAACTCATAGGATGAATAAACATCTACAAGGGGTCACTGGCACTCAAAAGAGGGAAAAGAAAGAGGAAGGAAGGGCGGAGAACATGAAGCTTCTGGGGGAGAGCGCACGGAAAAAATATGGTAAACCAACCAATAGCGTTATAAAGTCGTTTCAAGACAATGGTGTATTGGGAGAGCAAAGTGGGAAGGGTGATCTCATCCCAAGAAACTCTTTCTAATCGAGTCGTCTAAACTAAAAAAGGTTGAACACATATTAAATCAAATGACCGAGACAGACAAAAGAAGGAAGAGGGGCAATCGGGAGGGGAAGTTGCACTCGGGGGGGGAGGGCAGAAGCTGGAAGGAAAAGCCGTTGTGGGACAAAAAGGTGTACCACCAATAATAAGGGAAGGGAATAGTGTGCAGACTGGGGGAGGGCACCCAAGAAGAAAGCGGAGCAGCGAAACAGTGGTACAATGAAAGGACAAAAAAAGGAAGGAAAACAGAAATTTTATAAAGGAAGTTTGATATTGAATGGAAGAAAGAAATGTAAAGGCGTCAGCACGGAAGCCACGATCAAATAGTTAAGGAGTCGCGAGAGGGGAATGATTGTTTGGGGAATGAAATAGAGGAGCAAGGTAAAAAGCAACCAGTACATTTTCTGGGCCGCTGCGACCGACTGTTTTTCCTTATCGCAGGAGGGAAACCGTTTTCAAAAACATTCGACGCAACCTAGAGTTTTTGGGTTGGGAGATGGGTAGGAGAGAGTGCAGGAGAGAGAGAGAGAAGAAGAAAAAATAGG
>Ga0179591_1289118_pt1 | contig 16385 bp, 16 predicted proteins | sample CZOMad2_1_08_16f_FD_182891 | JGI IMG/M metagenome (GOLD analysis project Ga0179591, IMG submission 182891) | Vadose zone soil fungal communities from Angelo Coast Range Reserve, California, USA - CZOMad2_1_08_16fungal (PacBio error correction) | ecosystem: Environmental > Terrestrial > Soil >...
ATTTCAAACGATGACACGAACGTGGAAAACCCTTCACTTAAAGCGATGATCGCCGACCGGAGTTTTGGAGGAAGAGAGGCGCTGCCGGAGTCAGGATTAGACCGAGAATGCAAGAAAGAAAGGAAGGCCAACCATCTGTTTGAGGAAAACATCGAACTGAAACAAAAAAAAAAAAAGGGCACACGAGTCCGGGGGACACCGAGCAATGGATACTCAAAAGCGAAGAAAATGGTCTTGGATTGGGGTGGGAGAAGAGTGATGGGTTCGGGGCGTATTGAGTCGTGGCGTCGCGGGGAAGGGAAAGCAGCGGGGTGATAATATGAAAAATCGCGGAACCAAACCTGGGGAGAAAAGAAGATACCACGAGTCGGGAAGAGCGAAAAGAAAACGACGACGGAGCACAGGACGAGAAACTCCTGCCCACACCGCCTAAAGGAAAAGAAACCGCCCAAAAAAGAAGAAGAAACCCTTGACAAACATAGCGCAGGCAAGTAAAAAAACCTCCCGTGAGTACCGGGGAGAAGTTTCCACCCCAGAGAAGGAAAAACCCTGAAGAATGCGCCGACTGTAAGAAGGGAGAGAAGGGAATGCTTGCAAGCGACGCCGAAGTTGGAGAGCGACCAGCCAGGAACGCCCTAGACAGAAACATACAAAAAAAACGATGCAAAACAACCCGCGAGCGACCGCCCGGGCTTAGGACGAACCCAAACATCCCGCCGCCATACAAGATCGGTGGGTTCATCCGTCGATGGGGGAAAAAAAGAAAGGAAAACTCGGCGACAGGTGAGACAGCGGCTCAAGCGCTCGTAAAGAAGAACTGAAAGGAAGGGAAATTGAGATTACGGCAACAAAAAAAGGGAGGTTGCGACGTAGGCAAGATTATCTGTGTGAAACTACTGCTCCCATCTCCCCTTAGTTGGAAGGGGGGGGGTGTCTGAGGTCATCAGAAAGGGCCGGGTTAACAAAACAAAGATTATCGTGATTAAACCAAAAACAGGGGAAAGCCGAGAAGGAACTCTCCAGAAACAAAATTCAACGTGAAAAAGGTATAGAAGGGGAGTCCATCCAGTGAAGGACCCGATTTAAATCCGCTACGGCTGAGGGGGAGGAAAAGGGGTAGATCGGGGCTTAACCGACGTGGGGAAGATGAGGGGGTCAGGGAGGCGGGACAGGAAAGAACGCGAAGGTAATTTTCATGCGCCGCGGGGAGCAAAAAGACCATCTCACATGCCGCTCAAGGAAAAGTCCGAGAAAAAAAAGGAGGAAATCACGCTAGCGGGGAAAATACCAAATACTCGGCTAGATTGGGGGGCATAATAATGAGGGGGAAAAGGGGCTCCCAATGAACCGGCAAAACCTAAAAGAAAAAGAGAATTAAGGAAAAAGTTGGGGGAAACCTCAATCAAAACATTGAAAAAGTCGGATTTTGTTAGGCGCGTCCCAAACAAAAAAAAGAAAAGGATGAACCGCCGTACTTGTTGCGTCATTCGGAAAAAAGCAGAACGGAGAGACCAAGATGAAGCAAAAGAGCCGCTGAAGGGGGATCCCATGGAACGGAAATGTCTAAACAGATCGCTGAAGCCATGCGGAGCAGGGTTGGGGTTTACAGGGTAAAGAAGCCGCAACAAAAAGGAAAAGGATGGGGGAAACACAAAGGCTTTGGCGCAGGGCCGTCGCCCACCGCGGCGGAAGGTGAGAGGGAGGAAGGGATGGGCCGCGAGCACTCACCCTTTTTGTGAAAACAAAAGACGCGCGTGGGGTTTTGCTGGGGGGGAATGTATAGGAAGGGGCCCGATCACAAAGAGTGCAATGCAGGGAGTGAATGATCGCGAAAAGGTCCCAAGATCATGCAGGGTGTCAGAGCAAAGTACCCCATAGCAAAAAACGTACTCCGGGGGGGGGGGGTTTGTGGGGGGGGGGGGGGGTGGGGGGGGGGGGGGGGGGGGGGGGTGGGGGGGTGGCCCTTAGAAATGTCTCCCAAGAGAAGGGGCATCAGGGCCAAATGTAGTACTAGCGCTTAGGGCCATGGGAACCAAAGGTGGAACTGATATAGTAGGGAAGCTGGCACCAAGAAGGTTCCTGGAAGGCCACTGAAAGATAAAAAAAAAGGCTAATTCCTTCGTGATAGGAGCACAGATTTTGGCCGTCAGAAAAAAAAAAGAAAACATCTTGCGAAGATTGTCGATCCGCAAGAGCAACAGGGACTGGAGGGCAGGGAAGGCAAAAAAAAATCACCTCGCACCTGTACCGCGGGTCCAGAGAATGCACCAAGAAAGACAAAAGGGGCAAGCGGCGGCATATTGGGCAGGCGAGCAAGTGAGGGGGGAGAAGTGACCGGAAGGAACCAGCTGTGGGGCTCAGGGAAGCGGATAGGCAGAAAAAAAGAAAAAGAAGCCCGCCAAGCAGTTTGGTTGTGGGAGCGCCCGCATCTTCGGTGAGCTGAGAAAGAGCCTTGGTTAGTGTCCCATCGCCGTTTTGAGAGGGGACACCGTGATACGGAAAGCAAGGAATCTATCAGTAGTGTTCCTCCGCCCTCTCCTTGAAAGGGGGGCAAGGGGAAGAGTGGCGATGGGGGGAGGGTCGTCGACTCCGAGGCTCAACTCGGGCGTGAGAAAAGCCAAACGGTGATGGAAAGGAAGGCGCGGGAGCGCGCAAAGAGAAAGAAGAGGGGACTCCCGAAAGACGTTGAGAAAAAGAAAGGCATGTTTCCATTCAGCAAACGAGGCAGAAAAACAGAAAACGACGAAGCATGAGTCCAAAAAGAACCGACCTCAGCGCCCACGAAAGAAGCAAGGAAAGGGTCTTCCACCAACCTCTAATGCATCTCTCAAACAAAAAAAAAAGAAAAGAAAGAGAGAGATCGCAGAAAAAAAAGGTTCCGCCCAGGCCGCTGTGGAAAGGAGGGAAGAGAAGGAGGGTGGGGGACAATTCGGTCGTTTTGGGGGCACGGCTGCAGCGAGGTGCGGCGATGGGAAACGAAAGGGAAAACAACGATTTCGGGGCGACGCCGTCAGTTGGGGAAGAAGAGTGCGCGACCAGTTGAAGTGAAAACAAATACCGTTTGCCCCAAGGAGGAAAAAAAAAACGCCCGAGCCTCGGTCAGAAAACAGAAAATCAACTTGAAGGGCTAAAATAGACGGAGAGAAACCTGCTGATGAAAAGGGGAAGGAAAGGTCCCGGTATAAAGAAAAGGGAGGGGAGCCCACGGATTTACCGCCGAACGAAGAATAAAAGGGCGGGCATCATATCACGAAAAGCCACTCACCTGAAGGGGAAAATGCTCTCCGCAGGGAAAAGCATATCCGCGTCCCACCAAAAGAAAGAAGGAGGTTCACAAAAAAGGCAACCGCCCCAATATGCCGAAGAGGCAATCGGCGCCAAGTGCCGGGGGCCCTGAAAGGAGGTCTCTGGAAAAGCGGTTACTTATTGAAACCTGGGTAAGCCCGCTCCTCCAAAGGGAGAGCCTCACACTATGACGAAAAAGGGGAACACATATTTCAGGGAGAGAAGCAACCGCGTGTCATCAGCTGCAAGAAGGAGGGAACCCCCCTACATGAAGAAGTTGATGATGAACGCAGGGAATAAGGAAAGAAGGCGGCAGGGATAAGCGATTGGACCAATTGCGGTAATGCCCGGGTGTTTTGAGAAGACATAAGTCTGATTCCCGAGGGAAAGGGAAAGAGGGCTCCCCAGACTCTTAGGGCCAAGAAAAAACGAAGGCCGCGGGGGGAAAGTGTGGCTGATGGCTGGGATATAGGAGGGGGGGCCGACCAATAACGAAAATCGAGCGGGAGCGGAGACTGAAATGAGGGAGAACCCCGAGGGGGGGCTGCTCCCAGGGGGGCCCTACCCCGTCTACAAAAAAAAAACCACCGCGCCGGGAAGGCAAAACAAACTTGCGGTTTAACGTAAAAATTTCTGGACTGGCGACGGCCCATTCAAAAGGGGGAACCTCGGAGGGGACACACCGCGAGTGTTGTTAAAAAGGTGACTCACGGCAAAAAGGAAACAGAGGATACCAGCAGATCTTGTGCGCATGTCAGAGCAAATTGAAAGGGGCGCCAACGAAAAAGAAGGCGGGTATCGAGCGGGTCTCGAAAAGTTCTGCGTTGTCTGCCTCGGGGGCAGGACAAAAAAGAGGTCGGTCGAAATTTTCGCGATTGGACGGAAAACACTGAAAAAACCACATCGCCAGTTTAAGGGGGGGAGAAAAAGCCCAAAGGAAACGAGTCTGACTGGGGCGGAGGGAGGGGGGGGACGTTTCAAGAGGGAGTAACTTTCACCTCATCGCTTTAACTTAAGACAAAACAAAGAAAGGGGGGGATGGAAGAAAGAGGGTTATTGCAGGGGGGAAATCGAGAAGTCCGGCTAGAAACGTGCGGGTATTTTGGAGAAAACTTGCGAAAGGACGAAGGCAGAACACCCTGCGCGAAAAGTGAAAGAACGAGCCCAGGAACTTAAGCGAAACCACGAACGGTCAAGCACAGAGGAAGAGGGGAAGTCTAGGACCGTGAGGTAATCAGGACCAAGGGACACTGGCTTGAAGCCAACCCTTTCCGCCGAAAAAAAACAATCGGTCGCAAGAATGGACTCTGGATCGGCGATCAGAGGGCCTTTAGGTCTCACTCTCCCGCTCGGCTTCAAAAAAAGAAAAAAAGGCGCTGACCTCCCGACACCACCAACGGAACCCAATAAGGAAAAGGGGGGGTCGCCGCCTCCGACAGAATAAGCCCGGACCGCCTCGTAGACTAAGGGGCAAAAACTTCTGGGAGCCGCCTAATCTAAGTAATGGGAAAGAACTGAAGAGCGAGCGCTGGCAGAAAAGGGGGAAGCTTCATGCGCCGAGTGGTGTGAGGACAAAAACCAGACGATAACCCCCCAGCCCATGAACCCAAGGCGATGGGCGCGGAGGAAATACTCGCCGGGAACATAAGATAACCGGAGGTCGATCGACCGCTGTTGGGCGATGAAAAAAACGGCTGCGGGGGAGAGCGTTTCCTGCCTTGGGAGAGGGGGAGGAATCGCGCAAGCATTCCTCGGCGAGATCGTATTGTCCCACAGAAGGACACATTCTTTCATCTCTCTGGACGGGCGGAGGTCAACGGAGAAATTTAAAAAATTCGTGGCAGGGTGTTTGGAAGGGGAAATGAAAGGGGGTTTGGCGTGGGTCTTCCTCTAAGGAGGAGCACGGAAGATGGTTTGCGGTCAAACGTTGTGGCCGCGAGTTCCGTTAGGGGAGGAAGGGCTCCGGCAGTTCTCAAAGACAGCGGTCGGAAGAAACTTGGTTATGCGGAAGGTGGAACACGTAGGATCCGCGATCCAAAGAAAAAAAATCAGGATACACAACTGCAGACTGGTCCTCATCCCAAAACTCACACCGACAAAGCACCCCATCACCTGATAAGACAAAGGGACCGAATCCCAAGACCCACTCGAGGGGGGATGACGCTCCAAGTAGCGGAATGACTAAGTTAAAAAAAGGAAAGAGACGCGGTCGGAAACAAACGAGGCCCATACCGTGCTCTTAAAGTAGAGGAAATCCCCAGCTAGAATCGGCAGACAGGAAAGAGACAACTCCAGGGCTTTGACGAGAAAAGCGAGGCAGTGACGGGCAGGACACTTTCTTTAAAGCGTCTGAAATATCTCCAAAAAAAAAAAAAAAGGGAGGAAAAGGAAAATATTTGGAAAAAACTAGTCACGAACGTGGAACCTAAAGGAAAAAGAAAGGCGCTAGCTGAATCGCCGCCCGGATGGGGGGTTGAGCTGAATTTCTTCCGCACGGCAGGGGAGAAAGATGGAAAAACGGTCAGGCAAAACCTAGGGGTCGATCCTCTAGGAAAGGGGAAAAGGAGTCGTAGTATTCCTCCAAAGGTGAACGTCAACTCAAGCCAGAAAGTGGGGTGATGCGGTGATTCAAATAGGGGGGAGGGGGGGAAACGGAGGACTGATCGAAGGAGAGGACCTAGAAGAGGAGACCTAGAAAATACAGGGAATCGAGGAAAAACCAGACCGGGTGGCGAAGGTAACACATAACAAATCTAAATCGCGCAATGATAAACAAAGAGAAAAAGACGAATACACAAAAAAAAGGGAAAAAAAGACGGGCGAAAAAACGCATGAAGAAAAAAGAAAAAACGCCCCAAGGCCAAAAACGCTCAGGACCAGGAAAAAAACACATCAAAGAAGTTAAGTTTCTCCGTTGAAACCGCACCTGTAAAAAAGAGGGCTACTAATCGCAGGAAGGGGTCAAAGAGGATCACCGAGGAATGCTTGCATCGGGACTCAGAAGTGGGCTCTGACCAAGAAGGAACGAACCCCGGAAAAAAAGCCATCCGACGAAAAACCCCGGTATCGACCTCCTGTCATGAGGGAGTAAAAAGACCTCCCGCGCCATAACCATGGTAGGTGGCTCTGGGGGGAGAAGCTGGGGGAGTGCAGTCACTGCCTTCAAAAAGGAAAATTGAATACATTCGTAAAGGCATCGCTCGCTCCAATGAAGGAAAGGGGGGCCATTGCTGCCTCCACAGACGGGTCAAGCGAGAAGAGAGGGGGGGGGGGGTAGGGGGGGGCGGGGGGGTGGGGTGGGGGGGGTGTGGGGGGGTTTCGGATAGATTTTCCGATCGTCTACAGTCGCCCTTATTTGGGAAGGGGGGGTGTGGACAGGCCGGGCCGGGTTCTTAGCCACCATATCGGGGAGTAACATAAAGCCCTGGAATCGCAGGAAAATCAGAGTCGACGAGCCACCCGACTAAAAAAAAAAAGTGGCTAAGCGTAAAGGTGGTAGAAAAGAAGAAGATCCGCTACTGCAGGCGAGACGCAGGATAGGGGAGGTAAGTAAACTCTATCTACAGTAAGTAACAGTGAGGTCGTCACCTTCTTGCACAAAGGGAGAATTTTTTAAAAAGAAACAAAATCCAATCGCACAGAAGGAAAGCTTCTGTTCGGGGGCACAACACTTCGCAATCAGATACTATACGGGAGTCCTCCTATCAAAGCGCGATTTGAGGAAGAGGGTGAAAGTGAGACCAAGGAGGGGGAAGGCAAACGTCCAGCACCGCTACCGAATGACCGCGCTGGGCCAAAGTATCAACCCGTTGGGGAAAAGGAAGGGAGGATGGTGCGTGAGCTCGGAAAATAAATTGAGCCACGAAAAGTCGAAAAAAAGATGGGTGCGGCAGGCTGGACCACGCATAACGGGCAAAACCGCCTATTGATCAACAAAAAAGCTGTTCGGGACCAATGGTCCAACGTCAAAAGGAAAAAAAAGAGGGCTGGGGAGAACCAGAAGGGTTTGCCTTGCGTAACTCTCAGGAAGAAGGAAGGGATAGAGGGTCGGTGTGCGCCGGGGTGAGTCGAACCCCCCCAAGCCCACAAAGAAGATGCGCAAGCGTTCAATACAAAAGTTAAAAAAAGCGGTTGTGGGAAAGGGGGTAAATTGATGATCGCCGCCTCAAGAAAGAGTGATCCAATGGAGGCCTCTCGGAGCAAAGTCTCTAGGTCCCTCTCCTGGTAAGTAAAAGAGAGAAACAGCCCATAGCAACACGTCCAAAACAAGGAAACAGGTCTCAAAAGAGACACAGGCAAAGTCGCACGGAAAAAAAAAAAGTACCAACCATTGGAAGCCGGGGATACCTGCCCGCTCTAGTAACACGACGATGTAAAGAAGGCCATCGTTGGACAGACAAAGAAAAAAAAGTCGGATTGCCAACTGGAACAAATTTTGGCAGCGGAATTAAGAAGAAATAGAAAAGGCATAGTTGTCGAGCCGCGACAAGCATACGGGAGAGCGGAAACAAAGCAGAAAAACAGGCCAGCGTTCCAGAGATGCAAGAGAACCAGAAAAAAAAGCGAGCAATCGGGAATATTGTAAAAACATGAAATTGAGAATGAAAAAAAGAAAGCGAGTGCGCGGATGGACGCAAAAGTAATGGGATAGCGATCGAAACCCCAAAGAAGAACTTGTGGGCGCTGGGCAAAGAAGACTTGAATCAAGGTTCTAAACGAAAGCCGTGGTTATGAAAGAGAAGGGGGGAGAGGCATACAGGGGATACGGGCCCTGCCTGAGATCGTCAAACGTGTCGAGAAAAAAAATCCACCGGCGCCTTCCTCAAGGGAGATGGGAAGAGGACTCGATGCGAGAGGGAACCTAGGGGACGTGAGGAGAAAAAAAAGGAAAGTAAAAGCGCAATCGATGACCCCCAAAAGAACGGAAAACGTATCCGAAAGAGGTCCCAAGCGTGGAGGAATGCACCTCGCTGCAGAACGCGAAAAAAAAAAACAAAGAAGCCCAAAAATAAGGAAAAATACAAAAAACTCAAACAAGCCGGAGACGAACCATGGTTCAAAAAAACCCAACCCCCCCCCCCCCCCCCAAACCCCAACCCCACCCCCCCCCCCCCCCCACCCCACCCAGAAAGAAATCGAGACAAAAAAAACAACACGGCGATGCGGAAAGAGGAGAGAAAGGAAAAAAAAACCTGTTAACCAAGACGAAGGAAAATGATCGACATTCAACTTTTGGGATCAATGATCGGTAAAAAGGGAAGGGTATCACGAGGTGCGGCATGAAAGCGCACCGTGCGGGACCTACGATTCTTGAAAGGGAAAAGGAATGTTGGGGACATCGATTGCGCCGATCAAAAACGGGGCTGGACTTTTAATCCCGTTTGGAAAAAGAAGGAAAACCCGCCCGAGCAATCTAGTCCAGACGAACAGGGACACTCGCAAATCCTTCTCCTGGAAGAAAGGAGAGGCGGAAGAGAAAATGAAAGAAAAAAAAAAAAAGCCCGTATCCCAGTAAAGACAAAACGGCGAGGGAATAACCACAAAAGAAAGGGAAGGAAGGAAGATAGGGCATAGGAAAAAGGAAACAAGCCAAGAAACATGAGCACAAAAAGTACGCTACGCCAGTTCCGGCCTGCAGAAGAAACCCAGCGCAAGAAAAAAGTCCGTTCACTTCTAAATTAACACAAAAAAAAAAAAAGAGGAACCCGCTTGCCTTCGGTCTGCTTGCCATGGACATTAGCATTCTCTGACCGCGGTTACGCTTTGCGAGGCATTTGGAGGAACGAGGACCACAGATTCCTGGAGTGAAAAAAAGACAACATGCGGTCGTGAAAAGAAAGAGGGGAGGATCCCGCCGGCAAACGGTCATATCTGGCATCAGAAAAAACTGGGAGGGAATCGTTGTGAACGCATGGCCTAAGACCGGCGGGAGGAAGAAAGAAAGTATCATTTGTGGACTGAAAAAAGGGGTTCCTTCCCTCGTATTAGAAGAGAAGATCTCCCCGGAAGCAAAATCGCGTGGGCAAGCCTGGCTAAAAATCTCTTCTGGACTTGGCTATGGAAGGAGAACTCGATCGGTTAAGAGCCCAAGGAGCGACGAAGAGTGATCGAGAGGTCCCTTCATGAAAGAATCAAAAGCATCTTTCCCACCAAAGACCCCACCACCCCACTGAGGGGGGCCAGGTCTGTATTGAAACGCGGGCAGGAGAGAGGGGACGGCAAACACAAGCCCTCGTGTTCACACCCCGGGGGGGGGAGGGTGCTTCGTTAAAACTCATGAAAGAAACAAACCAATCCGCAATGGTTGGAAAATCTGAGAGGGTGACAAACGTTGGCCATGGCCAAAAAAAGGAGAGGGGAGAATCTCTGAAGAAAAAAGGGGGATGCGTTTCAGCCGACAGAATACCCAGTCCGGCGGGTCGGAGGGTGGAGGGAAAAGGTCTTTGATCGACGCACGTCAACGAAAAGAGCTTCCGAAAAGGTTTTTCCTTGGAAGGGCCGCCCAAAAGCAGGATTGGAGCGGATTTAAGGGGGAAAAGAAAATCGTGAGGAAATTCACCTCATACTGATGACGAGGAACAACAATCCGAGGGGGGATATGAAATCCCGATATGCGTGTGGGGGAACAAAAAGTGGTTTGCGCAGAAATTCCGGCTACAAGGGCGTTGCTGGGAACACGTGGCGCATGAAGGAGAAACAAAGGCCGAAGAAAATGTGATACGCTCCCTGAACCAAGAAGGGGAGAAAAAAGAACCACGTCGGTCCTAAGCAGGTTCAAGAAAATCCGTGAGCAAAAGGGAAAGGGTTTGAGAAAGGAAGGGATTGGCGACACCCTTTCCGAGCGACGTCAAAACCAGTTATCCTATTGTCCTCCAGACGCGCTGATGGATCGTGGGAAAGGGGGCCTTCAGGGTTCATAAGACTTTTTTCCCCACCAGAAGGGGCTAAAGAAAAGGAAGCGATGAACCCGACGAAAAAGACCAAAACCCTTAAGAAAAAGAAGGGAGACGACTACTACAATGAAATCCGTCCGCCTCCAGCAGGAAGGTTCCCCGTCGTGGCGTGCCGCTAATCGATTCAGTGGAATCTGCCGGACTGAGCTAAAAAATCGAAAAGAACGTCTTCAATTGCGCCGAGTTTGGGGGGAGAGACAAGCTCCCATCGACGTGAAGGAAAAACCAAGAAACCAAGAGGGGGGGAGAGGGATGACATCTTCGCCACGAAAAGGAATCCCGGAGGTCCTATACAATTTTTCCTCTTCCTCGTGGGTGCTGGCTGAAGGGAGGAGAAGGGGAAAGGGTCAGCCTGTATCAACTTCTCATAGCGGCAGCATTCCGAAGAGAAGAAGATTGGGACCCAGTCTGCGCATTCGTCTAAAAGAACGCTCTGGCCGAAGAGGGGGGGGTGCAACGGACTGATCACGTCCGTGGGCGGGGTGGGGGAAGGGTGGTAAACGCGCTCAGGGGGTTGTGGACAGGGGGTCTTCTTGAACTTGTGTGCGGCGGACGCTGGTGGGGTCAAAATCCAGGAGGTCCGCGAGTGTTGATTATGGGGAGTCGTGTCGACGCGTCGCGGTTTCTCAAAAGGAAAGAAAAGGACAATGGTTTATGCGGATTTTTCGCCAAGGCTGATACGCGATCCAAAGGGTAGGGGGGAAACAGATCACCACTAGAGCAGGGAATCAGCCCGCAAAAAAGAAACATCCCCCCAGACACCCATCACCGATTAATAAACGAATCCAAGACCAAAGCTTGATGGAAAAGTGACGCATCCAATTTGGCTAGGGGGAAAAAGAGAGAAGGGAAAAAGTCGTCCAGGGGAAAGAAAGTGGTCAGCGGTTGCCTGAAAGAGAGCATCTCTTCTCAAAACATGCGCATGGCGGTGAAAGATTATGAAGCAAACTCCGTAGCGGTAGTAGAAAAAGTGTACGGGAGGGAAAAAGAGTCGTAGCGTCTGGAATATAGAGAGAAAAAAAAAAAGGAGGAGTAAAGGAAGATTATTAAAGACATCTCGGAAGAACGGCACGAACCGAAAGGACAACGGCTGATCGCGACCTTAAAGGGTGGGAAAATCGTTCTTCCGAGGGCAAGTCATTTCGGGGGGGGGGATGAGAACGGAGAAAAGGAAAAAAAAGGAAACCCGCGTTGGTGTAACCTAAAAAATAACGGGGGGACTGCTCCGGTAGTAGGGCTTACCCCGCAATGGGGGGTGAGAAACGCCAACAGATTGGTCTTTGTAGGAGGGGAGAAAGGATTGGGGAGAAGGAGTGGCGTTACGGGACTCGGAATGAAGGACCCATAGCAAAAGGGTATCCTGATAATAGAACGGGATCGCGGAAGCCCAGAAGGTGGGGAAAAGAGGCGACAGAAAAAAAAGGAGTCGATCGAGCAAAGGGTAGAAACCGCGAACGAGCACCAGACAATCGGAAAAAGAAGAGAACACAACCGCCGGAACGAAACAACGTCACAAAATCAGAAGACGACCCACTGCCAAAAAATCGAGCAAAATACCCAAGGAAACGAAGGGCCACGGGTGACAGGAAAAGGGCCACCCCTATCATAAGAATAGGAGAAAGCCTGTGTTCAATCGAGACAAGAAAAAAGCTTGGAGGCGACGGCCGAGTGATCTCAGAGGCCAAAAAGCCAGGGAAAAAACTATCAGAAGCAAGAAAAGACGAGGACTAGGCAAAAACGCGGTATCGACCTCCCGCTCTTCTTCGAAAAAGGAGAAAGAAACGCCATACGAGGGTATTTGAAAATGGTTCATCCGTCGATGTTGATAGAAAAAAAAAACTCGGAGCCAATTGAGATTCGGTACGGCAGCGCTAGGACGGGGCCGAAAATGACCTTGCACTTTTCCTAGGCGTCCCCAGTGACACATACACAATGGATCGAAGAGGAGGGCGGATTATCGGGTCCGAGAGAAAAAGCACCCTGATTGGGTGTACCTGGGGGGTGTGAGGGGGCAAGGAAGCGGGGCTGACCACCAAGCCACACGGAGCGGGATGACCAGACAACAGAAGAAACGCATCACGTCGCCAGAGCCACTCGGGACGGGGGGAAGAGAGGTGTAGCCAAGAAAGACAGTGTCCGATGGGACCGGGCTTCAGACGGATGAAGAAAAAGGCTTTAGGACAACTGGTCGGCTAGGCAGGGGGCCGGTAGGTCATCAAAGTCGTCGAGTAGTGAGCCCCTTTGTTCATGCGCCAGTAAGAAACCAATACAAAACCTCAAGATAGCCGGACGGAGAGAGGGAACAAACACTTCGCAATACACGCCGACCGGAGTCCCCTAAGAAAAATATTGGGGCGAATAGATGAGGGAGGAAGAAAAAAAACTTGAAAAACACCCCGTCAAAGCCGCTCCATAATTGCATTTGGGGCAAAAGGAAGAAAAAAAGCGCCGCGGAGTGGATGTTGCTGCAACTCAAGACGTCGCCACGAAAAGTGAGCGAAAGACCTCCTTAGTGTGGCGGCAGTCAGACCCCGGAACACGGGAGAGACCCGCGTGGAGAAAGGGATCCAGGCTTCCGGGAGAAAGAAAAATGACAAAAAGCGCACAGATCGCGGGGGAGAAATGAAGGGTTTTGCCGGGAGAAAAGCCGCAAAAAAACGCGGGTGTGAACGACGAGGGGTCGGAAAAGGAGGGAAGAAACCCGCCGATCTTCCCTAGAAAGGGGGTTTGTATCTCCGGCACGGGGGGGTTGGGAGGTTTAGGAATTGAGGCGACAAGGAGGAGTCCCCATCACGAAGGATAGCATCTGCTCCTCAGGATAAAAACAAAAAAAAGAAATGGGGCTGTTCAACGCGCTAGATGGACTGGGGGAAAAGGAACGTCCAACTCCTCGCCTTCGAATGTAAAAAACCCAAAAATACTCGACGGGATCAAAGGTACATAGTCAATGTGGAATACGACTCTGAAGGAATAAAAAACAGAAAAAAGATACCTGCCAGAAGGAGAAACTACGAAGGTCTTGAAGGGAAGGAGGAACATGAAGACGATTCAGTCCGAGCAGGAAAAGGGAACGCGGTTGACACTTGAAGGGAAAAGAGATCATCTACGACCGTCATAGTTTAAGGACGAAAAAAAAAACGTTATTAAGGGGGGAGTGGAACAAAAGCATCGCAAAGCCGTACCGCGTTCATATAAGAAGGAACAAAAAAAAGAAAGCCCGAGCAATCTGCGGCATATTGGGGGCATTCGAAACGTCAGTGCGAATTTAGAAGGAACCTAATGAAAAAGGATAGCAAGCGATTGACGCGGAAGGCAAAATACAAGAAAAGGGGCCGCAATCAGGTTGAAGGGGGGGAAAGTGTGACGCATCTTCTTGGAAGGAAGAAAGGAAGGATTCGCCATCGCGTTTAAGCGGTCAAGGGGATACGGACATCGCTGTAAAGTCAGTTTCCAGAGACTCAATCTCCGGCACCGGCTTCCTCAGGTTAAGGGGAGGGAAAAAATCGGACCGTAAAGAGAGGGGGAAAGAATGGAACGGTGAGAAAAAAGGGAAACGCATCGATACTCCCCAAATACGCGTGCAAAAATCGTAGCGCCAAGCTTAAATGGAGAAAACCCACCAAAGACGCGCAAAAAACGACGATTTATAAAAAATGAAAAGGGGACGCCCACACAAAACGATATGAAGAGTTCCCACCAGCGCATGCGTCTCTCTCAATCAAAAGGAAAGAGTATCGCATGAGATGGGGGTGGGAAACCAAACGGGTCAGAAATCCGCTGGGGACGCAGTTTCGTGAAAAAGGGTGTCAACGTTTTTTGCGCGGTCTGCACATTTTAGGCGAAAGAACGCGGCGGGACAAGACTAAGAGAAATCAGTTTGGGATTCAATCGATGCCGCAGAAAGAAAAAGGCGAAGGGACACCACCAAGCACACCGTTCCCCCTGCGAAAGCCCGCCCGAGCCTCGAGTCCGACAAAGACCAGAGGGGGAAAGAGAATTAGTTCAGTGAAGGCGTGGAGAGAAACCTTACGTAGGAGAAAGAAGGAAGTAGCCCCGGTATTACCTCTAAAATAAAAGGAGAAGGGAGAAAAAAATACGCGTGGAAAAGATTCACTAATGGAGGCACGCGCCAATGCAACTCAAAGTGAAAGCGCTCCCTAAGGGCCTCCTGCAGAACGAGGAACGCAGAGAAACCTCTGTGGAAAAAGCCGTTCACTTCTAAATTGACAAAAGGCAGAGAGGAAAAAAATGCAACGCTTCCTCAACTGAATCCTGGTTGCATGAAAGCAGGCTGAGGGAAAAACAAAGCGGGTACAGCTGGTGCGAGCTTGGGGGCGAAGAAAGATCCTAAAAGGAGTATGGCCGGCTCACCACGTCAGGGGCGGAGAGAGGCATTCAAACAAACAGCGGTCCTCCTCTAAAGAAGGGAAAAAGGACTTCGAGCGTGTGAATTAACGCTGGCCCAACCTTCGAAGGGATAACAGATAGGCAGGTACGGGGGGGAGGAATGTTGGGTAAACGGTCTTATTCACGCGCCTCATGGGAAAGAGGACCCTCGTCGGCGTATGGCCAGAGTGAGACCTGGCGAAGCATAGGGTTAAGTTTTGAATATGGGGGAGGGCTAAAGAAAAGGGACAGCCCAAGGAGCGAAGAGGAGAGAGAGAAGGACTCCCTTCAGGGGGATCAGCCGAGGGGATAGAGGAGGACGGGGGCATTTCAAGAACGGACCCTCCCCAAAAAAAAAAGGAAAGAGCGCCAAAATTTGTCGGGTAGTGGGAACGAGGGGGTCCGCATCTAAGGGCTAGAAAAACGGTCAAAAAAAAAATAAACCCTCAACGTTCACAAACCAAGCGTTTTTGGGCACAGTCAGGAATACGCACAGGGCAAACCCTCTCAGAAAAAGGTGTACCCCAAAGAGCGGGGTGAGAAGTCAGACGTTTCCCAAGTCGCCGAAAAAAAAAGCAAGTCGATTCTGTTGACAAAGGGGGGGGGAAACTCCAGTGGCATGCGTGTCCTGCCTAGGACCAACAACGAAGGCGGGAAATTTGTCCGTGGGCGAGATGGGGGACCGAGAAAGAAATCAAAAAAATCGCAGGCGGCCAGGGGTTGGGGGAAAGGGACGCCGCCCAACAGCGCAGACATGCTGAGCGGAGGCTGGGGGGGGGGACAGTTTCAAAGCGGAGAGTAAGGTCAACGGAGAGGATTAATCCAGAAAAATTGTGGATTGGAACTGAAAGAAAGGCGTGGTTGCGGAGGGCGCAGTCGAAGTCCGTCGTACGGCAAAAAAAGGGGAATTGTGATTTGAAAGCACCGACTGGCGCATGAAACAGTCAAGAAAAAACCGGCGCAGAAAGAGAAGAACAAACAAATTAACAAGAAAGTATAGCCGAACCAAAAGCTCAAAGTCAGAGCCAAACTCTATCGGGCCGTAGAGGGGAAAACCGTGCAGGGAGATCGGACAAAGGGGAACATATTGCCTACAAGATGACCGAGAGCAATTGTGAGACGATGGGGCAAAGGTGCGAGAATCGAGATTCCCAGTGGCCCTTTTTGTCTGGGGGCAGAGAAAAGAAACAAAGCGCTGTTGGCTCAGAAACCTGGAACCGGCAATAAAGCACCAAAAAATGAAACACCAAATAAGGCGAAGAGAAGAAAAAACATATAATCCGTCGCAAGGAAAAGACCAGGGAACCGTCTGTGGAGGGCCGCTAATCTGGAACGCGGAAATCAGAAGGTCATCTGCAAGGAGCAACGCTGGGCCAACGAAGCGTCTTCAATTTAAAGGAGGGGGGGAAAGGAAATGTGACTGGCAAAGCACCCATCGACGGGAGAAACCCAGCCCATACCCAAGCATGCATAGAGGGGAAAGAAAACATTAACGAAGAAAGAAGACCCGTGGAGTAAATAAACGCTGGTGTCCGAAAAGGAAAAATAGGAGCTGCGGGCTTGATCGGGCGGGAACAATGGGAAGGGAGCTATCACTTCAATCTATTCTCTTCAGAAAGCTCTTCAAAGCTCGATGGGACCAAACAGTCGCGCATCTTTCAGAGAGAGGGGAACTTTCAGCGGGGGTGGCAAACAGAGAAAGTAGTCACCGTCGGTAATGGGCCTTTGTTACTGACGCTGTTTTGAAGGGGGGGTCTGTAG
>Ga0179591_1331080_pt1 | contig 16385 bp, 15 predicted proteins | sample CZOMad2_1_08_16f_FD_182891 | JGI IMG/M metagenome (GOLD analysis project Ga0179591, IMG submission 182891) | Vadose zone soil fungal communities from Angelo Coast Range Reserve, California, USA - CZOMad2_1_08_16fungal (PacBio error correction) | ecosystem: Environmental > Terrestrial > Soil >...
ACCGGTCTAGGAATTTGACATTAAATGTCTACCGTAGGAGGAATGATGGAGGGGCTATACACGCGTACAACATTCAGGGAAAGTAGAAGTTGTGAAGTAACTACAGTTGGAGGGTGTTATATAAATTGAAGAAAACTTGGTCGTTAGTATAAAGGGGGACTTTACAAAGGGGGGGGAATTATAGCTTGACATGTGACAAATTGGGGAAAGAAAAAAAGAGACCCCCTCCTTATGCGACAGGGAGAAGAATGCGAACCAAAAAGACTAAGATAAGAGAAAAGTACATCTAGGACAGGGGAAAATGGAATTTAAAACAAAGGAAAAAAGTGGGAGGGGAAAAAAAGGGAAAATAGGTCAGAATGACTTCACATACTGGGGAGGTGGGAAAGTGGCTCAAGATAAGTTACGTTATGTGTATCTAGCCAGTCCCTCTAACCCTCGGAAGGGAGCTTAAGCTGTAAAGCTATAATAAAATTAAAAAGCCTGAGAAAGAGGGCAGTGTCCCCCCAAAAAAAGAGTAAGAGGAGAAGTAAGGGAAGGGTTCGAACTAGACGCGGAAAAAATGGACCGAAAAATTTTCTTCTGTGGGGGGGGGAGAAACACAAGTGGAAGTCAGGAAGGAAAAAAAAAAAAAAACCAACGTTACTCACTCAATGTGGGAAAAACGGCTCACTCTTTCGGGGACAAAAGTCTTTGTCCAAGGACGTTCTAAAAAGAAAGAGGATACGGAAAAGCAGTAATTTTGACTCACATAGGAGAAAGGGATGGAGAAACAATAATGAAAACCGGGGATTGAGCTATAGTCTCCTGGAACAAGGGGAAAGAGATTTCTCACATCCCCGTGTGGATAACAGGTCAGGAAAAAAGGAAGTACCTTGTTTCAGGGGACCCTCGTTATTTCATATGATCTGAAGGCTCTAAAAAAAAGAGAAAGGACGGGGGGGGGGTCTGCCTACTAGGCACGATCCGCAGAAGTTAATCGAAGGGAGGACTGAAAATATGGGTCCCGTTATTAAGTTCAGAGAGAGAGGGGGGTTTCGGACGTTTCGTAAAAACATAAAGGAGGAAGGTCTAAAAAAACCAGAGTCCTAAGCTCCTCGGGCGGGGGGAGTCAGAAGACTGTCCCTGCCCGCAAAGGAATAAAGCTCCAAAAGGATGACTAACGCGGCAGTGAGCTCTCAGGTTCTCCTGGGGGCAAGGCGGCTCACGCTGTGGGACTTGGACAAAGGAAGGGGGAAGAGGGAACCGCCCCAAGAGTAAGGACGCAGCTATGTACCCGGAGAGCTAAAATTCAGAGGGGGGACCATTATATCACGGCCCCAACGGAGACGAGAGCGGAAAGTTCGAGGAGAAGACTAACCAAGCGCGTGACGAACGAAAGGTACAAAGGAACGAGCACCCCGTTGGGCGGGGAGAAATCCGGGGGAAAGGGACGGTGCATTCAGGCCGAAAGAGGAAGGGGAATTAGCCTTTTCTCACACATGTGCGGAGGGAAGGGGAGAAAAGTTCTCCCACGCAAGCGCAGGGCGAACGATCATGGTAGGCAAAGGTGTGTAGCGGCCCGAGGGGCAAAGAGGGGGACCTGGTTGGGGACCAAAGGTGTTTGCGAGAGGGGCGTGGCAAAAACAACAACGGGTAGGAGAGAACTCTCGCAAAAAAGCAAGAGGGGGGAGGGTTGGATAAACCCCTGAACCGGGCGATGCCAAGGGACTACAGAACTTGGGAAGTAGGGGGGTAGTCCCTACGAAGAAGAGGGAGAACCGGATCCAAAAATTCCCGGAAACCGTGGGGGACACCTGAAAAAGGAAAAGCGGTCCCTCTCAAAGTGTGAAAGTAAAGAAAAAACCGGGGGGGACTTGAGGCAACCCCCTCACAAAGGGGCTTATTTCAAATTTACTCTGAAGGAAACACGCTATGGTGTATCTAACTATAAAAACGAAGGCGAAAGGTGCAAGAAAGATAGGGCTGCTCATAGCGCTTTCCATCACGGTAGGAGGGAGACTAAAAAGGGGGAGGGGCCACGTGACCCTTCTCGGCCTGAGAAAAACAGCAAACCGGCATTGCCACGAGAAACAGCGGGAGTACGTCGCAAGGTCGGGAAGCCTGGGGGTACTGGTATTCTAAGACAGTTGAAAAGAAGGGAAGGGACAAGGGTTAAGGCTAACGTACACCGAATAAGTAGACCGACTGGCTCTCTGGGTTTACCTCTAAGGGGCACTATGTTTACCGAACCGTCCCGAGAAGAGAGGGGTCTTACAAAAACTTACTACTAAACCTACTAGGTCTCCCGCAAGGGGTAACGGAAAAAAAAAAATCGTATCGGGCAGTATTGACACACAATGCTTGAAGAAGGGGGGAGGCTAAAGTCAAGGAAGAACTCCTACTGGAAAAAGAGGGGGTTTAAGGGCGGTGAGACCTCATGTCTTAACAAAGGGTCGTAGCGTAGTCAACTAAAGGGGACAGAGAAGCTTTTAAAAAGAAAAAGCGATTTGACCGTATCAGGGGGGGAGGGAAAGGTGTAAAGCAAGGCATGTGGCGTACATCACGAACGAACAGAACAAAAACTGTAAAAAAAAAAAAAAAAAAAAAAAAAAAAAAAAAAAAAAAAAAAAAAAAAAAAAAAAAACCAAAAAAAAAAAAAAAAAAAAAAAAAAAAAAAACGGATTAAGTAAGAGGATCGCCGGACAACCGGGATCCAAAGGAACACAACCAGACAGTGTCAGAAAACCATCTGACGAGAGGAGAAAAACTTTTAGTTTCGCGCATGAATACTATACTCTTGGGGTCCACTGATCGGTTGCTCGGGGTCAGTCATATAGAAAAAGTTACAAATAGAAAGCGCACTGTTTATCGGGGTAGATATTTTCAGGGGGAATAGGATCAATTCTCGGAAAAGGCACATAAACCTATTTCTCTTAGGAAAGAAAAAGATAAATCCACTTTAGGGCGAACTTTGTTTTATGAAAACTGGGTCAAGAAAGGAGGAACCTAAGGGAGGAGTGGTCTTATATTTAAGTTTTGGGGGGGGGGGTCGGAAGTGGTTATCGGATTAAAAATGTGGGATTGATAAATTAATGTTAATGGAAAAAAGAAAGTGCCATGGAGAAAAAAAGAAGTGCGAAAAAAGACTATTAAACGTCTAAGCATCCGTTTAAGTGGAAGGGAAAAAGGGGAGAGAAAAAAATCAAATAAATTACGGATTAAAGGTTGGTGAAAAATGGCATGGCAAAAAATATAAAAACAAGGGGGAGGGGATTGTAGGAAAAAGGGGATAAGGCTCATACCTTTGGCAGGATGCGTGATTGAATACGTTGAGATGACCTCAAGGGTCTAGAACGGCTAGAAGAGACCAGGAGGAAAGCGTATAACTTATCTAAAGTCCTGCACAATGGGAAAGGGGATTGAAACTCTGAACCAGTATATCAGGTTAAAGAATTTGTTTCAAGAATTTGAGGGGGGAGGGGTGGGGGAAATTTTCTAAAAGAATTAGACGGGGACATTATAAAAGTTTATGACTAGAAGGGAGGGGGGCACATCTTATATGCTATAGTAAAAATGAAATAGCACCCTACTTCAGGAGGAAAAACAGGGGGGGAAAAAAAAAGGTGCGAAAAAAGCATACTGAAAAATATAAGAGTGAATAATGCGGGAGCAAGATTTACATATAGTACACTAAAAGATGGAATAACTTTAAAAAAGTACGCAAGGGGGGGAAGAATTCAGGTTAAGAAGAGGTTCGAAAAAGGGGGGTCGTGGCGAAAGAATAATACGATGTTAGGGGAGGGGAGGGAATCGTCCTTGAAATTCTAGATAAAAAAGTAGAACATTGAAAAGACTGTCAATCGAAGATAACGGGGAAAAGTATTGCAGTGGAAACCCAAGAGTATAGGGAGCCATGTAATCTAGGGGGAATAAAAGGGACGAAACGTCGTCCGAGGTCTGAAAACTTGGGGGGGTTGACGGATGGAGACGAAAAAAATAAGTGGGGGCGAGCAACCCCAACAGGGTCCGAAAGGTAGGTCGTCGACTCGTGCGGGGGGAAAAAAAGGAAGTACGCCACATTTTCCGTTCCAAGGAGGCTAAAGGAAAACAATCGTAAGTTTTGTCAAGTTCAGGCAGGGAGAAATCCTTACCATTAGAGTGAAAGAAGCAAACATGCTCAGACTCAGGGGGGAAAATGATCCATGGGTTCTCAAGGGGTGTACGAAGCAGTAAGTAAGGACAGTTTTTAGGACCGACGATTCAATGGATCTTAGTCTACATGGGGAAAAGGCACAATTGGGGGGGGGAGGGGGGGGGGTAACGACTCCTGCACTAGCGCAGAGTAAAACTCAAAAAAGTTGCCGGGACAGAAGAGTAGGTTCGGGAGGTCACAAAAAGGTTTAGGAATCCAAAGTAGAACGGGTCGGTAAGAAGGGGAAATCAAGAAAGATAACAGTAGTCTAAAGCTCCGAAGGGGAAGGTCCGAAGACTACACTACCGGTCCCAGCAGAAGCTGCAGACAAGAACCAAAGAACGTCTGAAAGAAACGAAGAATCTGCTCTCGAGATGGTCTCCGTGGAGAAATCAAAGGTGGGGAAACAGCCAGACGTGGCCCCGCCCGGCCTTGCGAAGCTAGGGCAGGGAGGGGAAAACAGGGAACTTCGCCGGCCATTAGCTGTGCGAGAAGAGGCCGGACCAACAAAGGAACGCGTCCAAGGGAGTCAAAAGTTTAGCTACCTGAAATCATCAAACTGCGGCCTGAGTCCAGGGGGGTGAAGAAAAAACGTGAGTGCGGGGTTGACGTACGAATTTTCGGGGCAACGTTGGGGTGAGACGGTTCCGGAGACTTGAAAGAAAAGGTGCGGTCCAGGGGAGGTGGAATCCGGTTATCCACGGAAGGCATGGACGCTAAAAGGAGTATAAACACTTCAAGGGTTGGGGGGGCGCCCCCGAGGGCAATCGGGGGGAACAGGGGGGAGGAAAAGCACCAGCCTTGATGGGGTGGCGGAAGATCAACAAAACCACAACAACGTAGGTAGGAAGGGGGGAAAAGGACGAAGCAAACACACATCAAAGCTGGTGGAGGGGGGAGAGAAAAACCCTTTACGCATGGGCCGTCCTACAACTCACGGTTGGGAGTCGTAATACTTGCTCGATACAGGGGGGAGACTAAACGTCCACAGCCCCATGGAACCCGGGAGAAGGAAGAGAAGAAACCCGGTCCAGGAGAAGAAAAACCGACACCCACTTTGTGGGGAAAAACACCAACACACTACGGGGGGGGGCCTTAAATGAAAAAAAGCGGGCGTCACGCGATGTAAGGCAAAAAGAAGGGAGAATGCACAGGAACCTTCTCGTCTAGCACCGCTATGGCCGGGCTCACAACGGGGAAATATCTGCGATCAAAATGGGAGGAAAAAAAGTCTAAGATGGGCCCGGGCGTCCAGGGTTTCCCCGGGGGAAAGTGGGAGAAACATCTCGAGAGCAGATGCGAGGCGGGGTTGGAGCGGGTGCTGGGAGGCAGCCAGAGGAGCGGGGGAAAAAATCTTTCTGAATTCGAAAAAAATGAGGAATTAGACGACTGCTCGTGCCCTGCGTGGGAAAGAAAAGTTAAAGGGGGGTTCTACTAAAAAAAAAAAAGGAAACCGAACGTGAAAAAAAAAAACGAGAAAAATACGAACGAGCTCAACGGGGAACCCAAGAGGAAGGCCGGAGTGTCGAAAAGGTAAAGATGGGGCGAGAAAGATAGCATATGGGAGAATAGGGAAGACCTAACATTTCCTTATGAATGGAACCACTGGCTGGAGACTATGGAGTGCAAGATCCTTCGGCGAAAAAAAAGAACCGGTAATTAGTGTTCTCGCAGAAGGGGACTAGAGAAATTTTATCACAGCGAAAAAGGGCTATATCTGGGGATAACTTCCTGAAATGTGGCTAAAATCGAATCAAAAAAAAAGGAGGGGGGACCGAAAAAAGATGTTGAGTCCCGTTTGGTGCCAGACGGGAAAGAAAAAAGGTGAGGATCCATAAGGGAAACACACCAGAAAAAATCTAAAAAGTGCTCGACAAGGGATGGTAGGAAAAAAAGTACCTGGGGGAGGGAGCATGTTTACCACTGCAATAAGGGGGAGGGGATTGGATTTTTAAGTCCTATAGCGGGAACAGAAAGTTTCTAATTTTAGGAAAGATATTTCAAAGCGATACGATACAATCGTGGCTCGAAAAAAAGGAAGAAACAGTATTTCATTTTTGGGAAGTTAAGAGTATTTCCAAATTCGAACGGGTGGGAATTTTTATGAAACTTAGGGGTGAACTAGAGTAACGATAAGGTAGAAATAGTATATTTTAAGTATTGGGGGGGGAAGGAAGTGGGAATCTTAGTAAAAATTCTGTAAGTAGGGGGGGAGATTGGACTTGGGAAAAGGTTGAATATGTCCAGCTATAATCAATTGAGGAATACTTAGTACGAAAAGTTGTAGGAAGCTAAGATACTTTCAGGTGGATACCAAGGAAAAGTAAAAAATACCGTGAGTAAAATTATTGAAAAATGCTGGAAAAAAAGGGTATGGGGGACCGCGTGTATAGCGCATAATGCATGGGGGGAAGGGGGACTGGATATTATTTCAAAGAGAGTTAATAAGAAGGGGAGCAAACAAACTTATCTTATACCCAGGGGAGGAGCCAGAGAACGTAGCAAATAGAACTTGGAAAAAGAAAAAAACGGGAAAGTAGGGACTTGCTATAACATAAATTTTTTGCATGTCCGGAATTGGGGGGGGGTAATTGGAAATTCTTTCCTGTTTTGGGGGGGAGAGGAGGGGTACAGGGGAGATCAAGTTGCATTCTACCGTGGGGGTACTAATAAGGCATTGATTCTAGAGGTGGGGACATTAGTAAAAGGGAACAAAGACTGGCAAGAAAAGGGGGGGGGGGGACTAGAGAAAAGGAAGAAGACTGAAGGAAAATATAAGACTTAGAGATTCCAATGGGGAGAGTACACTAGGTGGAATAATGGTAGAGAAATGAAATCAAGGTGGAAATAATTTTTTTCTCAGGGGGGCAATATAATATTTCAGGGACCCAGGGGAAAGTGGAAAAGGAGGGGAGAAGACCTTGAAATACTAGAATAAAATTGAAAGGACCGAAGTTTCTGGAGGGGGAAAGCTATATGACTTAGACACAGTGAGAAGCAGTGGAAACAAAAAAGGGGAGTAGAATCCGCGGTTAAAAAGAAAAAAACAGTCTGAACGGGTGTCTAAGGGAAAAGATGAAGGAAGAATGTTGCTTCCCGAGAAGCAATAACCTTCCGAGCAGGTTGAAACTCTTGATTTAGAACACATTGGCCGGCCTCCAGGAAGGGAAGGGAACAAACCCTATTATAAAGGTCCAAGAGGAAGGTTGCAAAAGTTCGGAACCGCGGGCTGGATAAACGGAGGATTAAGGTTAAAAAAATGAAATATGCTCGTGACTGGGGAAAAAGGAAGGGGGAGCACAGGAAAACGTGGAAAATAAGCAGGGTAATTACGCCTTGAGAGCCGACTCGTATGACATAAGAAGGCCACAGGGACATTTTGGGGGGAGGGCCGCGATCCGCCGTGATTACTCGACCAAAGGGGAAGTGACAAAAGAGTCATGTCGGAAAGCGATGCGGGAATGGGGCGGACGTTTGGAAAAAAAAGAGAGGGAAAGGGTGATAACGGAGGAGACAGCTTCTACCCTTGAAACGGACTACAGCCTGTCCCGCGGAGCCGAGAAAGGGAACATCAAAAAAAAAAAATGATTACTCTACCTGGGCTCGCGGGAGTAACGGGGGGAGCGTGGGCAATAAACGGAGAAAGAACTTTGACAAACAGGGAACGCCGACGTGACCGCAAAAGGCGTCTATGCAGCTATTACCAAAGGGAAGACCAGCGAAGGCGCAAAATTTAGCGTTCTCGCTCACAAGTATACGGCGTCTAAAAAGGGAAGTTAGACGTAGGAAAATAGGAGTCCTCATGAGGGGACGAACAACCAGGAGGGGAGGGGGGTAAAAATCCTCTACTGTCGAAACAGTGGGGGGCTTAAAAACGGCGAAAGGGACAACAGAGAACGAATGTTGAAGCACCAGGGGAAGGACGGGGACCCTGTGGACGGGTGGACGAAAAAAAAAAAGGGCGGAAAGGGATGGATCTGACGCTAAAGAACTCAGGGGAAAAAGTGGTAGTCAGACCCCTAGGGAATAAGAGTACCGGGGGGTTAGAGAAAAAAAACAAGATGGGGTGTGCCGAGACTTCCGGATAGAAGAAAAACACCAAAAAAAAAGGATGATGATGAAAAAGGGAGGAAGAAGCAGCAGAAAACGCACACAAAAACATCAAGGAGAGAAACCAAAAAGGCGATTGCCAAGAAGCGGCCGACCCCTCCCTTTCATTTAAGAAAATCTACGCCAGCTAGAGGCGGGAACCACAGAAATTGGGAAGTGTGGCACGGCCGCTCGAACAAAGACGGTCAGAGGGTAGCCTGAATGCCGACCCATAAAGCGAGGAGGCAACCACGCCAAAAAGAGTGAACGTTCCTCCGAAAGAAGGGGAGAGGTAGCTCACTTTTAATCAGAAGAAGAAGGGAGACGGTGGTTCCGCGAGAGCGCCAGGAGTCGCTGGCCAGCACGGGGGAATAGCGAAAGAAGTCCATGGGCGGGTTCAAAAAAGGAAATAAAAACCTTGCGGAAGGGAAAAAAAGACGGGGAAGCATTGCCCACGAGACATCTAGGGAAGGGCAAGTAGGCGAGGAAAGTCACCTTTTCGGGAGTGAGGAAAAGGGCGGAGCCGGACAGGCTGTGAGGGGGTAGGCGAGGTCAATTAAAAGGGGGGGAATCCCTGCGGAAAAGAGCAAAGGTTCTACTATGATTTACAAAAACTTCCGCAAAAAATGGGTGCTGAACTCGGGGAAAAGAAGAAACATACTATGAGTCCAGCCTGGGGTCAAAACGCGGATCGTGCAAGCGGCTACAAGGACACCCCAATTCGTGCAGGCAGCTATATCATAGAATCCGAGGGGAGGGAAGAAGGGGGAAAATTTACTTACTGTCAGTTAGGGGGAAAAGTGGGAGGGGGAAGAAAAGCCATTTCTTAACCTTAAGTCCGGGTAGTGGATGGTCACCTATCAAAAGGGAATTTTTTTCGGGGACTCGGGGAAGAGCTTCCAAAAAAAGAACAATAGGTAGTACGTCCTGCAGCCGGCAGGGAAAGGGAGAGAAAGCGGCGGGCTCATTTTCTGAAAGCCATAACAGGGGGTTTGAAAATGTGCGTGCATCGCCTGAGCGAACACGTAGTGGAGAGTCGGGGGGGGGGGGGGGGGGTTGGGGGGAGTCGAAAAAGCCCAGACGATTTCATACCGTCTGACTCGTGAAAGGGGGACGTTGGAGTTCGTAACCCTATTACATGCTAGTTTTCCACTGGCAAATCTTTTATTTGGGGGGATAAACAAAAAAAAAAAAAAATAGACGTGTAGAGGGGGGCCGTTGATAAGGTGTATCTTTAATTGCCAGCAAAAGTATTATCTAGGGTGACGCCAGAAGTTCATGTTTAAAAATGGGAAGTAAAAGAAGGGAAGGTACCGGTTTTTTTTAAAGTTATAATGAAAAAAGGAGTGGGTTACTGAGAGTGAGAACTTCTAAGTCTTAGAGTGTAAGGTCAGAGGAAGGAACCTGGGGGTATATTAGAGGTTCTTGAAGGGAAGGGGGGGGAAGGGTTTTATAATGTCCAAATATAATCAAGAAAAGATGATAGTACATCACCTTTTTATAAGGCAACGTCTAGACATTGAACAATTCTATATAAAAATCAAATAATAATTAAAATTAATGAAGTTAGAAAGGCCTTGTTTAAAGGGGAAAAGGGAAAATAAGTGCAGGGATTACTTTAGATAGATATGTTCAAAGGAAGGGGGGAAAAATACCGAATCTGAGACCAACAAAAAGGAGAGACAAAAGAGGTCATCTCACGTAGCTGGGGTGACTATACTCTAAAGCAAAAACTGAGGCCTGGGAGAGGCAAAAGAAAATTTATTTTTTCCATCATTAATGAAAAGGGTTAGAAAGGGATTTACTTTGATTGTGGGTTAGGTGAAAGGGCTTAGACCGTTGCAGAGAAAGGTTCTTTAAAAAAAAAGGATAGGGGAATTATTTAAAAATTTAAATAATTAAATCTCACAAGGAGGGAAAAAAGGGGTCACTAAGATCCACGGAATGCGACAAAAAAAAATATAAGAAGTAAATGATCGCAATAAGGAAGATAGAAAAGGGAACTAAAAGGGAAAAAAAAATAAGGGATTTAATCATATTTTCAATGAAAGCGGGGGGGGGTCATGGACCAAGATATAATACGTGTTAGGATGAAAAAGATAAACTTAAAAACTTTTCGAGAAAGCAAAAGATTCCTTCCCCAGGGGAATTATACGAAAACAGGGAAAAAAAAGGGGAACATGAGGGGGGGGTCGGAAAAGAAAAACCGCGCACGGGTCAAAACTGATGGTTGGAGGGGTTGTTGGTATTGAGCCTAAAACATGCAGAAACCACGGGACTCAAAACCCGTGGAAAGGGGGGGGTCGGAAAAACTCTTTCTTTCTAGATGTAAGGAAAAAGGGACGGCTGTCCAAGGACGTTGATCAAAAATGATGGGGGGAAAAATTAGGGTTGAAAGACAGTAAGAAAAAAAATGGGGGAAAACTTCTAACCATAAAACAATACCCAAAACGCACTATCAAGATCCACCATGGGAGGGTCTCACAGAACCCGTGGTAAGGGCCGAACGGGGTGAAAAAAGGGACTCGGAAGGTTTCATCTGAGAGAAGGCCACCTTATAGAAACGAAGGATGGAACTACGGGGGATGAAAAAGTGTAACAGAAAAACGCCCTAGGGGGTTTCGTATTAAGAGGGGAACAAACCCATATAGGGGGGGGCTGGATTTTCGGCACCGAGGGAAGCATTGTAACACGCTGGAAAAAGCCAGTCGCTGAGAAATCCAACTAAAAATGAAAACGACAATCAAATGGGAGCGAAAAAAAAAAACCCTCTCAAGAAGAGAAAAACTCGCGTACAGACTGCTCAGCTTCCTAGAAAGAAACGGGCTGGGGGGGGAAAATTGACGTCACCGAGCAGGACGCGCCCGGCCTTTTCGGTAAATCGACAAAGGGGCGGAAAGGGGAGGAGATCGAGCGGCCCCAACGTTTTTGAGAGGCGTCGCGAAGGAAAAAAAAAGAAGGAGAGCTACCAGCAGCGGTAACACGAAAAAAAAAAAAAAAAAAAACAAACCAAAAACACCACACGTGAAGAGTAACCTTGAAGGATGTGGCGGGGGTTCCTAACGCGAAGGAACAAAAGTGGGGGGGTTGGATGCATTCACGGGCGGATGGGGCGAATGTGCTCACAGACAGGGGGGGCCTGTGATCCGGTCTCCCAACGAGAAAAAAAATGAGGGAGCTTCCCTAAGTATACGCCGGGGTAGGAAGGGGAGCTCGCGGTTAAGGGTGTTTTATCGAACCTCACCATCAAAGGGAAGGGGGATAGCGGCTTCTCTCTCTCAAAAAAGAAGGGAGGGGGGTAGGAAGGAAAGCTCATCTCGCACACAAAATCAAGGAGGAGCGAAAACCCCCCGTTACCGGGTCCCGAGCAAAAACAAACTGGGGCCAAGGAGAGTCTTGTCGAGAAGAAGCTACCGTGGAGCCGGATCAACAGGAAAGAACATCAAAGGTTCCAGCACCTCTCCCGGAAACAGTCGTCGCCGGAACACCGACCCCACCGTGGGTGCACCTGAAGAAAAAAAACAAAGAAAGGGGTGTGAATGCGGTTTACGACAGAAAAGGGGAGGCACGAGAGGGGGGTAGTACTCCTTCTTTGAAGACACGTCGTTGGGGCGATTCGAGCACCGCTAATGTTCGGACAAAATCACATTGGGGGAGAGAAGACCGACAAAAAACGGCTCGGCCCTGGCGTCCTTCCACCAAAAGAAAAATGAAAATGATAACAGCTCAGAGCAGATAGAGGACTGGACTTTTGAGCGGGGTGTTCTGGGGGGGGGGGGGGGGGGGTTGGTGGGGTTTGGTTTGGGGGATAAAAAGTTGAGGCCGGCGGGACAGAGGTTCGGCGAACGGGAAAAAACTAAGAGCCCTGCAGAATCAATCGCTTTACCGAACCGTGACCAGATAACTGCAAACGCCAAAAAGATCATTGTGCTGAACGCGGAACGGAAAATAAGCCCGCACTGTCGAGTAACCCGGAGGGAAGTGCCGGAGGCTGCAAAAGAAAACCCCCATTCTTCAAAGGTGCGAACAATGAAAAAGTCGGCTCCACCAGGTCCGGGAGGAAGGGGGGCAGTACACGGGCTGGGGGTGAACGCATGAGAAAGGGCCCGGGGGAGAGCAGGATGTGGAAACTACTCAGAAGTATATTGGTTAAAAAAAAAAAAAAAAAAAGCGAAACGACTTTTATTCAAACTTACGAATGGAGATAACGAACTTGGAAAACAGACGGCATGGCAAAAAGGGTCGAACGCAACTACCATAAGAAATGGGCGCATCGCCTGACGCCAATGAAGGGGGGAAGAAGTCCATCCGCCAACAAACATCCAAGACAAGTTGACATTAAAAAAGTGCGGCGACCGTGTAGGGGACGAACTACGGGACTAATACTGTGGGGGAAGGAATGAATCAAGTTATTTAAGTAGAGGGGGAAAACAAGCGAAATCGAATTTTTATCTTTAGATAGGGCAAGGAGATTGCGGGGGGTCTAAAAATTCTGAGAGAGAGGGCAAGGGAAAGAAACAGCTGGATCTTATGAACATCTGTAAGAAAAGAGGAAAAAAGGAAGGGAGTGTTGGGGGGGTTCAGTGCTAGGAATGGGGAACTCGGGGGGACTATATGTAACTAGGTAGCAGGAAGTTAAACTGGGGAGGTTGAGATTTGTTCATTAAGGGGAAGTTATTGTGTGAGATTGGATTAAGTGGGGGGGGGAGAGCAGAGATGAAATGTCTTCAATACTTAGTATAAACGTCGACCTTATAGTTTTAGGGAACATGAGACAACCAAGGTAAATGAGTGATTCCCTTAGGACTTGGAAGAGGGAAAAAAAGAGGGATATGCAAAGGTGTCCGCGTGTAGAGCAAGCATAATAATACAGTGTGGGGAAAAGGGGGAAGAAGTAAGGGTCCACAGCTACGTTGAAGGACAAGGTCAGCCTAAGAAAAAAAAAAAAGGAGACCCTGTCTAGGGCATCTCAAACGTACTTTGAAAGATAAAGAGAGAGAAGGGAAAAGGAATGTCATTATGCTTGCTATCACCGGAAAAGAAAAGGGGGGTTTGGGGCATGTCCATTAATGGGGGCAATAATTACATGTTTGAGTTTTTTTCGAATCGGAAAGGGGGAAAAAGGGCTTAGAAGGGGACAGTTAAGTGGAAAGGGAAAATAAGTGGGCCTTTATTCTAGCTGGACCTTGAAAAAAGGAAACACATACGTATTAAAGAATTTTTACGTAAGAAAATGGGGCTGAAAAGACTTAAAATATAAGACCGCCGTAAGACCAAGGGCAAATAAGTAACTAATTTCCAAATTATAGTTAAAAACGGGAGGGGGGGATAAGGGGGGTAAACTCAGGATTTTCCAAGAATGAAATAAGGTGAGAGGGGGCGAAAAAGGAGAATAACGATTTAAGGGAAAGAAAGAGTCAATATCTAAAGAACCTGAGGATCATTTCGCTGTAACAGCTAACTTAAAAGAGAAAAAAAGGTCAGTGACCCCAAGAGTGAGATCAGGGGGTTCGAAACTACACTCCCGCACGTAGTGGAGGGCTGGGTTTTGTCAACTGGGGGAGGAACGAAAGGAATCAGGCGAATGCGCCACTGACTGGAAAAAGGAGGTTAGGCGTTTCCTAAAGGGAGTCAGCAAGGGCCGCTGGTCCAAGTATCCAAACATTAGGGGTTAAGTTGGACTCAAAGAGAGAGAAGGAGAACAATAATGAACGAGGGGAGTTATACACTCACTAGAAAGGGGATCCGGGAGTACCATTTATTTCTCACATCCCCTTGGGAAGGGACCTGTTCGAGGCCGCGGGGGAAAAGAAAATGAGCTTAGTCTCGCCACCGGAAAGTCGAAGAAGGTTGAAAGACCCTCCGGCACGAGACGCATGGAATTTCGGGGGGACCCTATAGGTCTATGAAGGGGGCACACCGAGAGATTTTGGCGGTTCGGGGAAAGCAGGGGGAAAAAGTAGGAAAAAAGGGTAAACTTTTTTGATAACACGGCTAAAATCAGGGTACCGTTCGCCCTACATCAAAGCAAGGGAACGAATCCGCCCCGGAGAAAGGGAAAGAGAAAGACGCCTCGCGTCTCTGCTCAAAGCTGTCGGGGAATGCCTAGAAGACTGTTTTGGGAAAAAAATGAAGAATGGCCGGCAGGTTTCCTCTATCGCAGCGGGGGGACATGTTCCCGATAAGGGGAGAGCCATTAAAGAATACGACTCGGCCCACGGAGAAGAAGGAAAGTAAAAGAAATAATCTACTACCATCGCGGGGCCCAGTGAGTGCCGAAGGACAAAAGGTCCTGGCGTTGAATCCCAGGACGGTCGAAACGTTTGGGAAAAGGGAAAATTCCAACGGGGGAACCTCGGTTTTAACCAGGCACAAGGCGGTCCATGGGGCCTGGGAGACCGGGGGTCTCCCAACGATAACGAAAAAGACTTTAGAAAGGAAAAGAACCGGCAAAGAGTGTAGAACCGAGAAAGAGGAAAGGGAGGGTGGTGTAGCTCACCACACACCTTGATGTGGTGTGCGAAAAGGAGCGAAAAACAGAGGGGGCTTCTTCCCATCGAGATAAAAAAAGGCAAGGCGGGGAGCTACCCCAAAAAATTGACTCGTATGCCCCGGCCACGGCGGGGTACTTATTTAGCGGAATGTTACTACTAGGATCACCAGGGAAGAAACACAGTGGGAGCAAGGCGGCTCTCCGGACCAGCAGGGGACCCGAAGAAAGGTAAATGCGGAACCCCACGGGGGTTGGGAGGGGAATAAGGCAACCAAAACCAAAAAGGGGACTTCGTGCATCTCATGCCACAGGGGAAAAAGGGGTGATTATCAAGGAAAAAAGACCGGGGGTTCTAGGGTCTAAGAGCGGAGCGCTGGCAAGCACAGGGAAGAACGAAACGAATCTGGGGGACTAAAGTGGCTGGGGGGGGAAATGTGTTCCCAACCGCGTGGCAAGAGTCATTGAAAAAACTCCAGAGCAGTGGTACGCTTGAAAGGCCTGGTCAGAGGGGGGAGGTGCAATCTGCATGCCAGTGGAATTTACAATAGTCCGCTAACTTTAAAACCGAGGATCTTGAGTCAAGGAGTATAAATAGCTTAAAACGCTCCGGTGGGATCCGGAAGAAACGGACCTCAAAATCTCTTTTTGAGGAAGAAAAGGGGGAAGAAATAAGCTAGGGCGGTCCCCCAACTGGTCCTATACTTCCAGAAGGGGGAGAGCAAAGGAAACAACCCCAATTCTTTCGATAGGTGGTGGAATTATACGAGTCGGCTCAAAAGGAAAATGGGTCCTCTACTGCAGTTATGGTACGGGGGGGAAAAGGAAGAAAGGGAGAGGGCGTGGGGGGGTCCCCCCCCAAAAGAAGAAAATAATATTGTCTCCACATCACGCGGGTCGACTATGTGGGGAAACTAGGGGAACGTATCATAGGAGGGGCGTCAATGTGGATAAGGAACTCAGAGAAGAAGTCGAAAAAAAAGACCATAACAGCTACGGGCCGTTGGAGGTCGCACTGACGCCACTGGGGAGGCTCAAGAGCCCCCAACAACACCCAGGCAGAAAAGAAAGAGGGGGAAACGTGGAGTTTCGACCCGAGATGGAATGGAAAGAAAAACTTGGGTCACACTTCCAAGATACTTTGCACGGTTTTTAAGTCATGAAGGTTAAAAAGGGGTTCTAAAAAATTTATCGGAGCTCGGAAGAAGGAGAAAAGAAAGGAAGTATATCTCTTTTCCAGAACACGACCTCAACATATTTCATTAAGGACATTATTGCCAAATTTCGGACTTTGGTTTTAGAATTGACTTACTTTAAAAAAAATGATAAGTCTTATTTTTAAGTATTAGGGGGGGGAAAAAATTCCTTTTGTTTCGAAAAAAGGGGATGAGAGGGGGATAATTATTTTTAAGGGAAAAGTCAAGAGTAGGATGGGAAGGAAATAGTGAGAAGAACAGTTCAAACATGAAGATCAGGATAAAGTTAAATGAATTCGATGAAAAAAGAAAGACATAAGGAAAAAGTATTGCCAAAGGGATGGGGGCCAAAAAAATCAATGATAGGCACGGAATCAGACAAATGCATAAGGGGGTGCAGGGGAATGAAGTTATTGTCAAATAGAACGGGAGGGAT
>Ga0179591_1232873_pt1 | contig 16384 bp, 15 predicted proteins | sample CZOMad2_1_08_16f_FD_182891 | JGI IMG/M metagenome (GOLD analysis project Ga0179591, IMG submission 182891) | Vadose zone soil fungal communities from Angelo Coast Range Reserve, California, USA - CZOMad2_1_08_16fungal (PacBio error correction) | ecosystem: Environmental > Terrestrial > Soil >...
CAATCACTAAAAAATATTCATTTTGACGAGGGAGGAAGATCAGTAACGTAGGGGCGAAAGCCAGAAGGGAATTGGACTCCTAGATACCTCGCTGTAAGAAGTGAGATCAGAATTCGTCCTTGGGATACACTCCTCTCGGGACTCTCTAAAATTAAATTTATTAGCTCAGAGGTCCAAGCAAGAGAGGAGAACTACCGGTCAGGATGAGAGCAGCTTGAGCTCTTGTCCGGTACCATCGAAGAAGGAAAGAGGGTGCGATTGACACCTGCCTGGGGTTCATAAAGAGAGACCTCAATCTGAGGAAAAAACAATAAAGAGGACGCCGTCCTTCGTTGAGGGGTTCGCGAATATTCTCGAGCCATCCCTCCCTCCTTTGCCGGACCGAATCGGAAGGGGAAGCATGAAAGATTCAGCCTAAACGTGAATCAGGGGGGCGAGGAAAAAGACCCTTAAATCGAAGGTTCTACGCAGGAATAGGCTCAAGATGACGGGACGAAAAAACCAGTTTCCTTCGGCCACAGCACATTTTCGAGATGGGAGGGAGAAACGGGAGACTTGCCAAGTATATCAGCGGGACTTTTGGTGGTCACCAGAAATTCAGGGACGGGGTCCTAACCGGATGACTAGTAAACGGGGATTGCTTTTTTCAGGGGGGGGGGGGAACCGAATCGGTGAGAAACAAAAAACCAGCGAAAGGGGGACATAGGGGAGGGCGAGATGTTCTGCCCTTAGATGAAATAGAAAGACGATTTCGGCACACTTGTTTGTCCAGACTTTCACATAAAGCCATTTCAGGAAGAGAGAAAATGGCAAAAGAGGAGCAAAAGGAGAGATAGGATCCTTCCTCTGCAGGGCCGTATTTCAAAAGTGGGGAAGCCTGGTCCTATCCTCGTCCACGGGAAACGGAGGACGTCAGAATAGAAGGAAACGATCGGGGGACTGTCACATAGATTAAGCAGACATAACTTCCCAAAATTAAAAAGGCGGCACGGTCAAGTCCCGGGGAGGTACACACCGTTGCGAAAACATACATCTATTCTTCAGAATAAAGTTGGGGGGGGGGTGCGAGGCAACAGTTTCCCGAATCAATAGGAAGAACGCAGCAAGATCCGGCGGACAATGGCCTCACTCAACGCTGGGGTTTGTTGAAAAGGCAGGAAGATAAGGAATGAAACAGAACTCGTTCCACCAACTTGGGGGACCTGGCGCCTCATTGCGAAGAAAAGAGTCTCCCCGCTTGCGCGCACAAACTCTCATAGGGTTGGGACCGGGGTGGAGGGAGGAATGCGTCAGAGGGTTAAAAAACCGTGACTGGACTCAGAGCCAGATCACCTAGCTAATCGATCTCCAGCAAGACGCCCCAACAAAGACGTAGTAAAAGGGAATGTCTCAAAAAGCAAGAAAGGGGGGGACGCAATCGACTAAAGAAGTCCTTAGATCTCAACTCCATTGTGTACCTTCCCTGTCAAGAAAAAGGGAAGACTGGGATTGGCTGGCAATGGAACCCCACCACTCGTCATTGAGTGTCAAGAAATTGATGGTCGGTAGGGCAAATGGTGAAACAGAAATCATCGATGACACCGAGACGGGCGCAAGAACTGAAAACCGATCCGAAAGGGGGAAGATGAAACGGCAAAAAGTTACTAATGCAACTGCCCGATCTAATGAAGAACGTAAGGTGCAGCTTAATCTTGTGTCGGGAGGGGGAAAGCATGCAGGCGATATACCACTCGATACTAGGAAAAGAATTGGGAGGTACGGGGGGTGACAGGATGGGCACATGTGGATTCTTTGGGGAGGGTCATGGAAGGAGACGCAGGGAAAAACCACAAAAATTTCGGGCAGCTTTCAATTAAATGGGCCGATCTCATCTCAGAAGATTTATTGCGGGAGGGAGAGGCTTAGAAGGTAAAACATAAAAGCGCGGTGGAAAAGTTAAGACCAAGGGGGTGAACAAGCCTTGGAAGCAGCTTCCAACCTGAAACAACGCCACCAAAGGGGTGGCCCAAAACTCGATTCGGTATACCGGGAAAATCGCCGAGATGGGGAAGGAAGTGCGGCTTGATAGGGGTTTGACCGCTCAGATCTCTCCAAGCAGCAGGAGGGGGGGAAGAAAAAAGAAAGATGTAGGAGCTGAAAGGCCCGACGAAAGTCTATTGGGCGAGGGAGAGGGAAAGAGCGCTTCCCCATAGAACTTTTGACTGGAAGGGGCCTGCGTTACCAGGTGGGTCAGCCCGAGGGGGTTTTGAAAAAAATATCCGACTTGATTCAAAAACGCAGTTTGAAAGGGCAGCGAGGGCTGACAAGGCAGGAGCCAGCGGATAAAAAGTAGCCGAAGATGGCACGTTCAGATGAAGTCCAGATGCGGTGCATCAACCGGTAGGGTTGGAAGGATGCAAAAAAACGGATTGGGGGGGGCCAACTCAGATGCCCAGAAGGAACTCGAATCAAACGTTGGAATCTGAAGACTGAAAAAAAGGTGGGGTAACAACATCCATCTCAGACAGCACCCGAGCAGATGAGCACCTTTGGTCCGATCGTAAAGCGTCAGTAGAAAATGGCCCCTTGCAGGCGTAATTTCGCGAAAATCACTCCGGGGAGGGGAAAGAGGGGAGGGAAAGGTCTGGGTCGCGTTCTCGGACGAGGGGTGGAGGACATTCCACGGAAAGCGCCAGACATGTGGAGTTCTAGGCGAGGGTCCAGGCCCGCGGTCACCAGGATACGATTTCTGGCCGGTGTCTGGGTTAAAAAAGGGGAGAAGGAAAAGAGGGGGGAAAAGTGTGGTATTGGCCATGTAAGGCGGGTTAGCCAGGCAAGCAGAAGGAGTTTGGAGGCTCGTGGGAGAATCTAGTCGTGCCACTTGGGTTTGGGACGAGGGGCGGCCAAAGCAGAAAAAGCAGCTGGGAAAAAAAGGTTGGATTTCATGGTGGTTCATCGGTAAAACGACTGGCTGACTGAAGACTGAGCGGTCCAAGCATAGAAAAGAAAAAGATAAGCCAAAAGGGTTGAGCAAAAGATAACGAAAACCTGTATGCATTGAAAAACGTGAGGGTCAGAATGAGGAATCACTTCCTCGTTAACAATTTCGGGGGAACAATTGTAAAAAGTAGACTCCCAAAGTAAACCTCGGGAGACACCGGGTGGGGGGGGGGGCCTCAAGACAAATTATCATAAGAAGCCTGCATCTCTGAGAAGGAAAAGACGAACTGGCTGAGGAGAAAAAAAGGGATTTACGTGAAGGAGAGACTGGTTGGCGAGAGGAAAGCGGGAGAAAAAAAGCCAAGATCGTGCGAATGGGGATCAGTCTTGAAACGCGGAAAAATGTGGACTTTGCGGGGAGAGGGGGAAAGGGAAGCCGGAATAACATATTGTACCGGATCTTCCTAAAATAAATATGCCAAAAAAAGAGAAGCAGGGGGGCTGATATTTTGCATTTTTATTGTAAGAAAACGCGGATCAGAGGAGATTGCTCGCTGACCGCGCCGAAGATTGTACGACATCATCAATGCAGAAAGGAAAAACTCCTCAAGGGAGACCTGTATTTTCTGATCTGGTGCAGGTAACCGCGAGAAAAAGGAAGGAAGACTCATAATCCATTTCTGAAAAGAAAGGGTGTTCTAAAAATCTGAATCCGAAGGGGATTCACCGGTTCTGCTAAACTTCTTCACGTGTGACCTAGAAGGTGGCACATGGAGGGTGATTTCAACTGGTGGCAACCTCTCTCGGAGATAATTGAGGTTGATCAGGGCGGAGGCCGTCAAAGACTTTCAGGTCAGCGGCCGTGCTGTCTCACGGACTAGTCAGAAAGAAACCCGGAAAGAAACTTAAAATGCAAACAACGAAGGAGTGCCGCTTGGCCAAACCGGACGATCTCCGAAAGGGGCACTGGGAAAAGGCATCCGGTAGTTGGCAAATATAAGTTAAACCTGGGGGAAGAAAAAGCGAAGAGTTAGAAGGGGGCTGCCGGGAGGCGGGAGCTCCAGCATTCTCTCTTCCAGGAGAGCGGGGCTCACAATTCGAAGGAGAAGCGGGGGCTTCACCAAGGGGGAATATATTCATCAGTGATCAATCGCATACCGAGAGTCCTGGAAGAAAGACACTCTTCCAAAACGACCAGTCCAATCAACCCGGTTGAGCTCAGAAAAAACAACGGAGGAGGGTAGATATATCGGGCTCTGGATTCAGTTAGAGATAAGAGAGAAACGGATACTTAAGTTGCTACACAAAAACTGAATGCTATTTAGACAGGAGAAAAATCCGCTGGTGCGAAATTCTATAAGGGGGGTAAGACGCAGGTCTCGAGGAGCGATCGCTTGACTCCAAAAGGGGGTAAAATCCAGGCGAGGCGAATGACACCGGAAGCCGGAAATCAGGATGAAAGATATCTCCTATGTAGTGATAGTGACAGGAGACGCCGGGAGGACAAGTCCCGTTGCCCACCTTTCTCACGATCAGCAAAGAAACGTCAGAGTGGAAAAATAAAAAAAAGGTTTGTCGAATCGGGAAGGCGATGATGAAAAAGGCAGGCTCATAGGGAAGGACGAAAGGGGGCGAGTTCCTCTTTAAACGCCAGGAGCTACGCCATAAATCATAAAGGAGGGAGGCAGAAAGAGGGGCAAACTCCTAACGCGGGGACGTGGCACAGGGGGGAAGGCTGAAGAAAGTTTCGGAAGAAGGTTTTTCGCATATGAGATGGAAGAATCCCAGATAAGTTTGGTAGAGGAGAAACCCTTCCGGTGCTAAAGTGGTGCTGGGGGGGGCAGACCATCGGGGGAGAAAAAAGAAGAAATCCAGGAGGCGAAATTTTCAGTTATTGCACATATTGATTTCCCATTGGTGAAAATAGTCAAAAAAGAGGGGAGGAGAGGTTTGGCGTCCATTCTAGAAATCTTGCGAGGAAGAAACAAACCAGCTGAAATAGAACGAGGGGGCTGATATTTGTGAATATCCTTTCTTAATAGGTTGAATTTAAAAAATCGGTAAATTAGGAAGTGAAATCGGGACCTACAAGGCAAAACAGGGGAAATACGATCTGGGATTGTTCGACAGAGGGGGTAGTATATGCCCTCACCATTAAGTAGGACAAGGCAGGAAATTTGCAAAGACCTCAGAACTTCGAAACAAAGAACGAAGGCGGCTAAGAAGATGGGGTTAATAATTAACGCCAAAAGGAGGCCGAAGGGGCCAGGGGGAAACGACGCATCCTTTTACGGATTTTGTGCCACCCAGGCTAGGGGGTCAAAGATTGTTGGATCGAATTCGGGAAACGAGTGGGAAAGCTGCACAATGGTGAGGAAAGACTTACGTCCTCAGGTGCATATATATATCTCTTTAACGATAGCTCAAGTGCGGGAGATGAATGGAAGGAGTCAATAGGGGAAACAAAACAAAAAAAGAAAATAGTTCAACAAGAAGGCTGACCTGGCTGCAATTTCGCGGAATTAGCAAAAAAAAGGCAAAAAGCCTGGGCGAAATCGGGCGAGGCCAGCATGCGCGGCCTCCAAAACACTCCTAATCGCCACAATTGAAAAAAGGGAAGGGGGCCAAAAGAGCGGTTGCGCTTCGCCCTGGGGGGGAAGAAACGCAACGTCCTAAAAGCGCGATAATTGGGGACCGCTCGGGAGTGGACCCAGAGATGAAAAACAGAGACCTGGCGCTCGGGAGGGGTCAGATCATCGATGAATAAGAGGGGAAAGATCAAAAAACCTTCGAAAAGAGGGTATAATGAAGAAGTAGACCAGTCTTAGAGGCATTCAGGGAGAAGCAGCTGGAAACGAGGAACGTAAGAGCTCACGATATCGTTTAAGAAAGAAAGGAATCGGGAGGGGAGGGAAATAAAGTTAGAGGACTGGGAAGATTTGGAAGGTAGAGTGGAAGATGTGAGGGTCTTATTGGGGGGGGGCAGGGAGGGAGGAAGAAGTTAAACACACACACCTCATTGGGAAATCGGCATGGGTAAAAGAGAATTGGAAGATCTCGTATCAGCGCGAAGGGGCCGTTTTTATTGGGACCTCATGCAGTATAAGGCAAAAGAAAAAGAAAGAACAACGGGTTGTCCGAGATGGGGGGAAGTGTATCAACCAAATGAACCCTGGGAAAAGTCTGACAAAACGCGAAGAACCACAGGTCTTGGGGTACAACCGAGTGAGGGCCAGACACCCTGTGCACGGGACGGCTGAGCTTGGATTGGGGCAGTAAGCTCGACATGAGCTCAACAAAAGACTTGGGGGAAAGAGAGAGTTCAGGGAGGATGCCCGCCACCGAGGTCTATAGCCTAGGGTCAGGAGAAGAGCTGAGGTTTTAGAACAGAAATTGACTAAGGTGGGGGCCGCCGAGGAAAAGGTGGGGTGGCCCGATGAAGAAGGGGGAAAAATAAAAACGGACTGGCCCTTACTCATCTTCGATAAAGAACAGAGCACCCGCTACGAAAACGGTAAATGAGGGGGAGCAAGCTATCTTCACTGGAATCGAGGACAAGAAGGGGTGAAAAAAGAAAGGAAATGGATGGGTTGTGGGTAAGGATCGCATAAGAAAGACATCACTCCGACACCCACCTTCAACCTAAAGAGACGTGTGAGAGTGAAAAGGACCATTGTAGCCGAGACCATATGAAAGAACGACCAGCCAAAAAAGAGCTTAGCAAGGGAACTGGAATGAGGTATGTAAGCGCCTTCGACATCACTGGCGAGGGTCGCAGGGGCTAAAGAGGGATCATCTGTTAACTGTCAAGTGAAGTTATTTTGGTGGAGAAGGTCGAGTGGGTGATCTTGTGTATAGCATGAAAATAAGCGCAGAAAAGGGGGGGCTGTGGGGTGAAAAATTCTATGCGTCATGGACCTGGCCGCGGCAGTGGAAGATAGCGAGTTAGGACCGTGGGTGGGTAAAACAAAAAGAAATAGCGAAACAAAGTGCTCAGGGGGGCTTGCTGGCATGGAAGGGATTTGGACATTAACATAAGCGGCGGCTGGGGTGGGATTCACCAGGCGGATTCTATAACATAGGGAGGGGGGGAAAGACTTTTCTCAAAGAAAAACCTAACAGGCGCATCTTTGGGCCAAGGGTTTTTCAATCTGGTGCTGCACGGGGTCTGAAGACCGGATCGAGGCAAGTCACATGAATTAATTGAAGAAGAATATATGGTAGGATGGGGGAGGGCGGCACGAAGATTTGAACCGAAGAGAAAGAATGAGTGGAGAGCTTTAAAAAATCGGAAGGCGGGAGGCCAAGGGGGGTGAAGGATAGGCTACTAAACATGCCTAGGGGGAGGTGCACCTTGGACTGGCACAATGCCCTTCTTGCGTCAGGCTTCTGGGGTCGGAACATATTAAAAAAAAAGGGAGGCAAACTAAAGGCAGGGTGTGGGAAAAGTTGGCGCGACTAAACAAACAATCGTGCGAGATATTTTACAATCGGCGAGGGAAGAAAGGGGAGTTCGGAATCTCGAGAACATCGGACCGCTTTGGGTCAATCCTAAAAATGCGCGGGAGAATCGTGCAAGAGCAGAAAAAAATCCTCTGGTGCAAAATTCCGAGCCGGAGGACGGGGCGAACGAGTGGGGGGGAAATCGGCTGGGCAAACCCTACAGGAACGAAAGATTGAGAAGAAATTGAGAATCTGGACATCATATGCTCAAAAAATTTCGTCCGACTTTTGATTGAATGCGGAACAGTGAAGGGACCTGAAACTAAGAAGAAGATGAACTCATTTCAAAGGGGAATCGAAGGGTGTAGAGCCAAAAAAAAGGAGCCTGCTGATTCCGGCAAGGGGGCTAAGTAGTTGAGGTACACTGCGGTGCGAAGACAAGGAAAAAAGGCAGACGCAAGGGAAAATACAGGGCTGCAGCTATACAGAGGGATTTTTCTGGGGGGGGGAGGGGTCGTCGCCAACTCTCTTAGGTCTAATTCCTAAAAAAAACAACTGGGAAAAAGGTCCATTCTGAGAGAAACTATTCTTACAGTAAGAAGAAAGAACATCGAAGAGGGGAGGAGGATGCTAAAAGAACGAGACTTTCGTCTCGCCAGGCAGGATAGTCATCGTTTTCACAGGGGGACTGGGTATTAGAAGGAAACGAGCGAACATCAAAGGAGCGGTGGCAGTGACCGCTTGGACCGAAGAAAGACCCGGGGGCGGGGAGAGGAAAAGGGGGGGCGTGGCTGCGCACCAATGCGTGAGGGACGTAATTCAAACCAATTCAGACTCTAAACAAGAGTCCTCGAGACGGAGGGAGGAAAACTTACGTCAGAATCAGGATCAGATAAAAAGGAAGAAAGATCCACTACCCTTTGACCTCTCTCAACAAAACTATGAGATAGAAAAAAGGGGGGGGGTGCTATGATGAGGGGGCTGTCGACTAGCGTAATGACGGTGAGCGCCCCCTTAGATGTGTTGCTCGGGGGGAGAAAAATGCCTGAAGCATAACTCTCTGCTGGTTGCCTGCCTTCGATAAGGCTCTGTCTCACCAACAACAAGACGCTCAATGAGGGAAAAAAAAAATACGGGGTCGACCTGCGTCGGACATCAAATATTCATAACCGAGGGGGGAACAGGTTCCGTAATACTCACTATGATAAAGATGCCAGGGTCCTGAAACCAGGGAACCAGGAAGATGTCGGCGGCCAAGAAAGACCGGAGTAGGAGGGACAGAAGGGTGCTATCGGCCGAGGCAGAAGATGGGTTTCTTCGGGGCTTCGCTTAGTAAAGGGTAGGAAGAGCGCTTCTACGGCCGAAGGCACACCACAAAGAAAAGAGAGCCATTAGTGCTGCAACCTATGGTTTGTCCAAACACCCGGGTGACGGGAAAAAGGGAAAAAGGAAAAGCACTTCGTTCTAAATCAGGGTGAATGCAAGGAAAAAGGGGACAGGAGATCAGCATGATCGGTTTGTAATCCCCAGTGCTAGGAACGCCGGTCAGGATAGGGGGGCTTTGTTTCGATCGAAACCTAGAAATCCATCTTAGGGGGGGAATAAGGGGCGCGAGTGGAAAAGGTCCATTGAAGGAGGAAAGCGTTCAATCTCTTTCGTCTAGGGTTGCCAAGGGACAGTCAAAATTCGGCGAAAATACCAGGATCACTGGTAAAGGCTAGAGGCTGCGGCACGTGAAAATTCTTTAAGCCTGTCCGAGCATCGGTGGAGGAAAAGAAAAAAGGGACTGGAGAGCTCCTGGGGATCGCCGACAGAAGGCGATCGGGGGAGGTCGCCAAGACGAAGGAAGGAAAACTTCTTCGGGACAGACCGGTGCGCAGGCTTTCGACATACGCGAGGAGGAAAGCTAGATTTTGGTATTGGCTGGTTGTGCCGCTAAGGAAAAAAGCGGCGCAAAAAGAGAACGGGGGAACATGCCCGAGTGTCATCACAGGGAATTTAGAAAAAGGAGGACATCAAGCTTTTACATCACAATTTGGGGGGAAGAAAATTTCGGAAAGTGGGAGGGGGGGGGATAAGTCGAGACGCTCGACCGGGAAGGGGTCGAGAGAAATCCGGGTCCCGGCTCGTAAAAAAACGAACAAATGGAACGATGATCTGGCTAAATTAGACCCGAGCAAACAACCTTAGGTACTACGCGCCAATAGAGCAGCCAAAAATCCGCCGATGAGTACTTTCAAACGACGGCCAAGAAAACTCAAAACTAGAGGAGCGTTGAAGCTTGGGTAACGAAAAACTGGTCGCATCCTTGTAGGAGGGAGAACACTGACCGCAATGAGGAAAGGGAAGAAAAGGCTAGGTATGTTGCAGGGAATCATAAAGAGACGATGAATCCGTAAAGGGGGTGACCGACATGTACTGAGGCAGGACTAGGAATCAGTAAAAGTTAAATATAAGAGGTAAGGACAGGGAGCTAACAACAGGCACTGGCGTAAATTTGATGTACTACGCCTGGGGGGTTAAAAAAAGCGAGCGCGGGCTGTCAGAGGCATCTGAAAGAAAAAAAGTTTCGAGGCGGGATAAAAGGAGGAGGGAGTTGGACCGGAGGGGGCAGTGTCGTGGGGGGGTGCGTAGGGGACGTACCATAAGGGGAAAAACAAGAAAAGCCGAATCATACAAAGCTCGGCAATTTTCAGAGAAATGGGAAGGGAAGGAGAGGATCGCAGAGCTACGGGTGATGGAGTCTTCTGCGGTCTGAGAAAGAAGAAGAGGCGACCGTGTGCGGGTGATGGAAAGAATCAAAAGCGGTCTAAAAAAACGGGGAAAGCAAAAGGCGGAAAAAACTCCTTCGCCTTCCCCAAAAGTAAAACAGGGAGGTCGACGCAGATTTTCCATAGGATCTCTTTTACTTGCGGCGGGGTCATGCAAGACCGCTCCCACACAAAAACAAGTATGGAGGGAGAAAGAAAAGTTATCAATGCCCGACTAAGGCACGATAACTATGAGAGCAGGGAGTCAGGGGGTCGGATACGAGCAGAGTTTGGTACAGCCCTGTGTCCGGGGGGGGTCAAAGGGGGTGGCCTCAGTGGAAACTTTCCAGTTTTTAACCTTGATCACTGCAATAACAAAGGAGTCATATCTCTTGACACTAGACGGAGCCGCAAGGAAAACTGTATCGTCGGGGGTAGAAAAAAAAGTGGGAAAAGTGCAGAGGGGAAACGGCGGTAAACAGGGGGAGTGGTGGGTTTGGACATGGGAGCAAAAAAGAACCAACCCCGACACCTGCCAAGAAGGGACCTAGACACAAAACGTATTCAGACTTAAGCGCCATGGTTTTGTTAGAAAAGCACAGACCTAGGAGAAAAAAAGCCCGACGAAACGGAGGACCACAGTTACGGCCGCGACAGCTCCGGAAGAAAGGAAGTGCCTTGGCAGAGAAAGAGAAGAGGTAATTCATATGTCAGGCGGGGTAGGACGAATGTGGTTGGGACAAAAACCGGAAACGAGATAAGGGGGAAACTTTAAGGCGAAACAAAAGCTTGGTTAGGAGGGGCTTATTACGAGAGGGGGGGAAAAAAAGGAGCGAATTCGTACATTTGGGGGGAGCGGGGCGAAGGAACGAGGAGGAGGGCGTGCTTGGCCATGCTGGTGTGATTCTCTTCACGTTTCTTAACGCTGCGGGCGATCGATTAGAGGGTAGTTCTAAAAACCATGTAGAAGGAGAAAAAATCCCTGCAGGCTGGTCCCGCTGTTTTCATAGGAAAAAAGGGGGCGACGCTTGAGGGAAAAGGGATTAGAGCTGGACCCAGCCCTCTAAGATCGGAAAGGGGAAGTATGATGCGGGGGGAGGTCCACAAAGATTTCGATGGGGACTCCTTAGGTCTAGGAATCTATCAGCTTTAAAATCCCTAAGGAAGAGACAAAAGGGTAAAAAAAAAGATGAGCGCACGGTACATGGGGCGGACGAAACCAGGTTAGGAGAGGATGCGCTTGAGGGGGAGGGGAGGGATGCGCAAACAAGGGATGGACCGTGCAGGGTCATTTGCCAAGTGGAGCGCCGAACAATCAGAACGAATGGCGGAGAGCGCGCCGCAAAGCTGGTACCCTCATAGCAGGTCTGAAGGGAAGGTTTGACGACCGATTCGCAGAAGCTAAGAGTAAAAAGATCCTACTGTTCTGAAACGGTTTGCCATTCATCCTAAAGGGTTAAAAAATCGGAAGGGAGCGCAAACACGTTGGGAAAAGAGGTCATGCCAGAATCAAGGTACAGAAAGGCATCCTCAGGGACGGGGAAGGGAGGGATGGTGAGAACCGATTCGTGGGAAAATCAGTGAACTTGGGGCAGAAGGGAAATGGAAAGGAGGGTTATCGAAAACCGAGATTGCTTGAGCTCATCAGTTCGTTAATTAAGAAACCTTCTTCACCAATGTGCATTTGGGACCTAGGCCAAGGTTTGGGGCACACGTTCAATCAAGATGTGGAAAAAAAGAAGGAGAATCAAGCAGGGTTAGGGGAGCGAATTCAGGGAAAGACGCGCTCCGTGACCGGGACGCGGAAAGTCGGGTCGGCCAACCAACCAGGGTCCACCTATGAGAACGGCGAATGGAAAAAAAAAATGAAATCGGACGGCGAAAGAAGGGCACGAGCGGTAAATCTCACATCAGGGGAAAATCACGCTGGTCATCGTAGAAAAGAGGGTAAGGAACGAGCTCAACAAGTCGGCGCTATGAAATCACTATGTAAAGTCCGTCAGGGAGTTGGTTAAAAAACCAAGAAAGAAGGGAAAAGATCGGGGCTGAGAAAAAAAAAGAGCGAGAATGCGGCACCTTTGACTATCAATTCATCGGGTGCCAACATCCATGAGGGGAAGGGGGGAAGCACTGACGTCATTCAGGCGCGCGGCTTTCAACACCAAACCAAGTGATACTCAAAAACAAAGGAAGAAAGGGGAGACCGGGTATGGTCGGGTGTCGCTCAAGGAAAGAGATTTGCTGAAAAAAAAGCATCGAGGACGCGGGGGGAGGAAAGAGGGACGATCATAAACCTCGTCGGGTCACTAAGGAGGGAATGTGGCAAAGAAAAATAAAAGAGACCCCACTGAGAGTTGACCCGAGGCGCGCCTATTCCATCACTACATCGGAGGGAAAAAAGCAGGGAAGAGGTGGGGTATATCGGTGCCGTATACTAAGAAAGCCTATGGAAAAACGTTACAAACGGGCCTGTTCGATCGACACGAGACGGAGGGAAGGCATTCCATAAAAGATTTCGGAAGGTTGCAAAATAAAAGCTTTCCAGCCTGATATCCGGGGAATGCTAGTAGGACCGAAAATAGGATCTTAAAATCCGGGAACACGCTCTCGGACCATCCTCCTGAATCTGCAGAGATATGTGTGGCAAAAAGCCTCTGGGAACTTTCATACCACCATTGGAAGAGGGGAAAAAAGAACTTGGCGAAGAAGGTTGGTCGACATACGTCGACTTTCCGGGGTATAAGAAGGATAGTTTGTGGAAGGAAATTCAAAAGACGTTTTGGAGCTGTAGCCGTCAGGGGGTCAACTGAAATCGGTATAAACATACAGAAGAAATTAATAAAGGCATAGGGAAAAAGGGGAGGCCAGGGATGAAACAAAATGGGGTCGGACGGGTTTTGGTGAAGAAAGGAAAATATCAGGGAAGCCCGCGGGAGGGCCCCTCCACGAGGGCAAGAAAGCGTTCTTGGGTGCGCAAAAAGAGTCTCAAATGTTCCGAAGGAATGGACAAAAACCAGTCGAGCAGACGAAGGCGGAAGGGAACCAGCGGGGGCTCTGCATCGTCAGCCTGGGAGAAAACTTTTCTGGGTTGCCGAACCCACGGAATTAGAAAGCGCACGCCAGAACTGGGACGCGCATAAGTTTCGAACCAGAAGGGATACGGCGACGAGAGGGTGGGATTGAAAAAAAAAGCCAAAGGGAACAGGGAGGATCATCAGCTCAGGCGACGGGGTCCCCCAAGGAGAGGGGTTTAGCGCGAATTCTATAAAATGATGGAAAAAAAAGTTGAAAGAAAAAGAAGGACGTGCAGGAGGCGGGGGGAATTTCAGTCAAATATATCTAGGAAGAATCATATCATTGAGGGATGAATTGCCGGGGAGGGAAGGCGTTCCGAAAACAAGAGGAACAGATGCGCGAAGCTCTTAAGGGAGCCTCTAAAGGAAACCGGCACAAAAGTTACCAAGTATGGACGAAATCGATCGCAGCAGATCTCACCGGGGGAACTATATGGGGGGAAGGGGGGACGAAAGAGCTAAATGGGCAGAGAAACAACCTATAAAATCGCCTTTACGAGAGTAGAAAAATAAAACCACGTTGAGAAAATTCTGGAAGAAAGGGGGAGACCGCAGTCGAATGGCCTCGTCTGGGGAGGGGGGGTACACCAGCAAAACGAGGAGATGAAAGAGGGATCAGAAAATCATCGATAAATCCTTCGGCAAAGAAATGAGGAAGGAAAGAAGGAGTACATATTGATCTACTACCCTGCATTCAGCTAATAAACTAGGGAGACGATTAAATTTGAAGAGCGAGCGCGGTGGGTGCTCTATCCTTCTTGTGATAAGAAGAACAACATTTTGGTTAGAAAAAACGTTAGGTCCCAGGGTAGGGGGAAAGGTGTAGGTGGAGGGGGCTGTGATCGCAATCGGGAACAACTAAAACCCAGCAATAAAAGTGCTGGGAAAGAAAGAAGATGGCATTCATAGGAAAGTGGGGGCCGATCAGAGATCGGCGCTTGACTTGGGGGACACTCACTGCTAGGGGGAGAAAAGAAAAGGATACCAGGATTCGTTTTACAAAGATAAGAAAAAAACATAGGTCTAAACACCAGGTCAACAGGAGGGAAAAGGCAACAAGTGCTGGGTCATACACAAGGAAAACATTCTTGACTACCCGCGACGGGGTTGCCGATGCGCTGATTTAAATGCGGGGCAGGGAAGAAACGAACGACATCAAAGAGAATACAACAAAAACACGAAAAAGATAGAAAAAGTTACCTCCTCATTACACGATTCAAGAGAGTAAAAATCGCGGGAGGGGGCGGGGATACAACGTGGACGTAATGGGGGTTAAGGGGAAGTCCGGGTGGAACTAATTTGCTCCAAGGGGTTTTTCGAAATGTGGGGTAAATCCAGCTGAAATTAGAAAAATGGGTAGCAGAGGGAAGCGTCTCCGGAAAAGTCCGAGCACGCTTCATAATTAACGCGCGATCGTCGTTGCAAGGGAAAAAAAAGAAACCCGGAGGAGGGGGACATAAATGAATTTAGTGGGAGTGTTGGGGTACATATAGCCTAACCCACCGAAAAAAAGAGCCAAGAAGAAGAGGGGGAAGCAAAATTAAACATCATCACATGTAGGCCTCACTCCTATTACAGCCAGCGCTAGATGAGGGAATTGACGGCCTCGTATAAAATAGTCCGACATCAGGAGGCATAAAGGAACATCTGAGAAGAAGGAAAAGGAGGGGATCGTAGGGGGTGAGCACTGAGCGGATTGATATTATTTTTCAATCTCCAACTGAAGGAGGAAGGAAGAGGTTTGGAGTACAAAGGCATGTTCCAAGGAGGGAAGGCCACCACGGGAGGGGGGTTACAGTGTTAGCGGGTCAGAGCTAGAGGGGTGAGTCTTGGCAATTGACTCGGGCAGGGGTTTTAAAATCGGAGGGGAGGGTAGGAAAAAAAAAAAGGGGGAGGGCGATAAGTCAGGAATGGGGAGTTGTTGGCTGCGTCTACATTTCGAAGTACCGGAAAGAGCACATCGGTTTTCCATGACTTGGGTGGGGGCAAGACTTTGCGACTCGGGGCTCTATGGGAAAACCGGGGGCAAAGGTCCCGGGGAAAAAGCGGATGCCGACAGAAATACAAAATGCGTACGCTAAGGTCCCCTTTATTCAGGAAAGCGCTGATGTCAGAGTCGAGAAGGAAAAGGGAAACCGCGGCCTGGCATGGGCAGTGGGGCACTCCGGACCCTATACAAGATAAGGGTTGGGCGGGCAACCACGTCGTGAAATAAGCATCTAAGATTTTTGCGACTGATGGGAGCACAAGGGCTGAACGGTTCGCATTCCGAAGGGGTAGGGGGGGGGGTAGGCGCAAGAGGAGGACAAAGCAAATTCGGAAATGGGGAGGGATCAAGTGCGCGGACCTGGGGGGAAAGGGGTCGTGCATCTCGAAGGAGAGAAAGGGGTCTTTTGAAATACGGCAAAAATGGCTCATACTATATCTAACGCAGGGTGTCAGTTAAGAACATGGTTAAAAAGGGAGGCGCCCTCGTGTCACACGCGCAAAGCTGTTGGAGGGGAAGAAAAGGGAAAAAAATCTTGCCCGAGATGCCATTTATCCGATAAATGTCAAAGTAGGGGGAAAAGGGGGTTCCGTAGAGCAAAGCGGCATCAGCGTTCTAGGAAGAGGAAGGGGGAAGAGACAAAACGATCAAGCGGATTCTAACTGCAAGTCAGGAGCGAAAAAGGATTAATCGGGCGGTGAAAAGGGGAAAAGGGGGTCTCACCGGCAATTTAGGTGGCAATACTGCTAACCGTAATAATCGAGGGGTTGTGGTGAGTGGGGTCGGAGAGAGTCTGTCGGAGCCCCTCGGTCGGCGGGGATAGGGAAGGGTAGGCACAGACGAAGGGAAAAAAAAAGAGTCTGACGGACAGAAAGATCGAAAACAGAGGTCGTCGGGAAATTTACTTAAAAAGCGAAGCGCGCAGGGAGAGCTCACTCGAAGAAAACATTGGAAATTAAGATAGAATAGCAAAGACATCAACACTCTACTTGCTGAAATCATGAGTCCTCCATTCGCGACTCGTGGTTTAAAGCATAGAGAGAAAAAGAAAGGGCGAGTCCGCCGAGATTTCTTAGCAGTCACCAACCCCCGCAAAAAATCCCCCCCCAAAGGTAATTCGGGCCAGGGAAGGCAGAGGAAAAAAAAAAAGCGATACAAGGGCGTCAAGGCCTGTGGCCGTACACTACCAGAAGAAAGACCAAGTGAGTCAG
>Ga0179591_1263563_pt1 | contig 16382 bp, 42 predicted proteins | sample CZOMad2_1_08_16f_FD_182891 | JGI IMG/M metagenome (GOLD analysis project Ga0179591, IMG submission 182891) | Vadose zone soil fungal communities from Angelo Coast Range Reserve, California, USA - CZOMad2_1_08_16fungal (PacBio error correction) | ecosystem: Environmental > Terrestrial > Soil >...
GGTGTCTCCCCAAGAAAACACCTGAGACACACCTAATCAAAGGAAAGAACTACCGGAAAAGAAGGGGGAAAAAGGCAAAAATACACGCCCCTTCGAAGGGGGGGGAAAGTTTGGGGTCAAATCCAAAAAAGAAAAAAGGGTTTAGCGAAAAAAAAAAAAAAAAAGGAAAAAAGAAGAGAAAAAAATGGATAAGGGGAGGGGGGGAATTTGGGCAACAAAAGGGAACAAGAAAAAGCAGTAAAAAGAAAGCGGGGGTAAATGGGGGCAGGTAATTAAGGATGGGGGAATAAAGGAGAAGGTGGCGGGTAGAAAAAAAAGCAAAAAAAACTTCTAAACTAATTGGAATAGGTCACTGGCCCGTGATCGTAAACGACGTTTCGCGCAGTGGAAACCTTGGGAGAAAGGTATGAAAGGGGAAAAAAAGGGAAGAAGGGGAAAGGCATCCTGGGGGAAAGCAGATGGGGGTTACCAACCGATCAAACTGTCGGGTAAAAAATGGATTGGTAAAAAGCGGAGGACAGGGGAAAAGGTTTGGTATTCTTAAAATGAGTTGGATTCTAAAAACAGGGGTATGAAGCTGGGGGGGAATTGGGGAATGGCGTAGGAAAAGGGATAGCTGAAGAATTCGTTGGTTGAGTATAACGGGTGAATTTTTTTAAGGAAAGCGCAAGTCAGGAAAAAAGGGCCGCTTGGGATTTGACAGTGGGGGGGAAGAGCCACGGATGGAAAGAAGGTCTCGCACAGTCGGTAGAAAAGAGAGGGGGGTGGAGGTGTCTGAGGGGGGTCCTAAAGACCGGGCCAAGCATTTGGGGGGCCAAAAGGGAAGACGTTTACAAAAAAAGCAAGGGCACTAAGATGACAAGAAGGGGTCAAGGGGAAAAGACCGGGGCAGGAGAAAATGGGGTGAGATACACGAAGGGGGGAAGTTGAGGTGCTGGGGGGAGAAAAACAACAAAAGAGAGATAAAAGGGGAAGACCGAAAGCTATTTCAAGTCCTCACTGCAGGGGTCGAACGTGGGGTAGGGAAAGTTTAGGGGGGGCAATCAAGCCGGAAGGGGACGTAACGGAAAAGGGGGAATTCCCGGAAACCTGGAGGAAAGGGTTCAACGGCGGGAATTTGGGGGGGGGGAAGAAATGTCAGAACAAAGAAAGGAAAAGAAAGAGCAGAAAAGGGGAGGAAAGTTGAAGTGTAAGGGGATTGGTATTAACGGGGAACGGGGCAGAACCATCCATTTGAATGAGGGGGAAAAAGTTGGAGCAAAAAATAGGGAATATTCCTTGGGTCACGCAAACGTGAAACGGGGGAAAAAAGCTGAAGCCAGGGGAAAAAAGAAATAAGTATAGGGGGGAGAAAATACGCGTAATTGTCCGACATTTATAACTGGGGGGACGGGAAATGGCAAAAATGAAAGAGGAGTACGTTGGGGGGGGATTGCGAAAAGGAATTGGGGTTGGGAAACGGAATAAGAAGGGGAGTGGTCCTAAAAAACGTTACTAAAAGACTCAGGGGAAAAAAGGAAGGGGTTGGCGAATGTAAAGGTAAAAAAAAAGAATGGGATGGGAAAACCTGAAGCCCCTTCCGGGGGGGAGAAATGCTTAAAGGAATGAACTTGTATTTGACCAGTGGTTGGTGCGGGGAAGGGCAACCGGAAAAGGGATCGGGATTAAGGGGGGGTGGGAAAAATCGGGGAATCAATGGGTGTTGGGGGGGAAAAGGGGGGGGCCACAGAAATAAGTCCAGACAAAAAAAAAACACATGAGTGGGGGGGGGTTTGGGAAACAGCCAGCGACATAAAAAAGGGTACCGGGAAAACAGAGGGGAGAAGTGAAAAACTGGGGGGGGGAAAGAAAACAATGCAGGGAAGTAGGGGGGGGGGATAAAAGGAAACACTCGCGTTTTAAGGAAAAGCAAAAGGGCTGGGACACCAAAAGGGATGGGGGGAGGAAATCGTGGGGGGTCCCGGGACAAGGTCAAAAAAAAAAAAAGGGGGAAAACTACGGGAAGGGGGACTATGCCAGGTGGGAAAAAAGCGGAAATGAGGGAAAACGCCCCAACAACCTAAAGGGAAAAAAAAAGGGGGGGCACGGAAAAGGGAAAAAAAAGGGGAAAAAGGGTAAGGGCCCATATTGGCAAAAAAAAAAAAACCTGCAGAAGCTCTCATAAAAACGGGAAAAACCCAGGAAGGGAGAAAAAATGAGGGAAAATTGTGGGGGGGGGGGATAACTAAAAACAATGGGAGGTAAAACCGAGGGAAAAAACCGTTAATAAAGGGGAAGATCGATAAAACACAAAAAGGGGGGGGGGGAAGGAAAAGAGGAAAGAAAGAAGAAAAGGGGAGGGAATCACAGGGGGTTGTGTTAGGGTAATCGCGAATCGAAGCGAGTGGAGTACAGGAAAACCCCGGTTGCAAGTGGGAGAATGAGGGATTTTTGGTCGAAGTAGATGAAGCTGAACAGGGGAAAAAGGGGGAACGGCATCAGGGGGGGGGGTCAATTGTTGGGTGGGGGGGGGGGGTGTCTTCTTGGTGGGAGTGGTAGTTCACGATTGAAACATTTTGTCCTGGTGCACTGGGTAATAGAGGGGACAGGAAAGGGTCAGGGGGTTTCCGGAAAGGCAAAGCCCTTCTGGGTCAGAAAACTAAAGGTGTGACATGAAAGGGAAACAGAAAATCTTGTTCTTTGGTGGGGGTGGAAAAAGCAATAGGGGGGTGGGGATGAAAATAAAAGGAGGGGGTAAGTGGCAAAAGGGGGATTTGAAGAAAGGGGGGGAAGAAAAAGGAAAGTCGCGGGGGGGGAAAAGGAGAAAAATAAAAAAGGGGGGGGGGGGAAAAAAAAGGAAAAATTCCTGCCTGTTAGGGGCAAGCAGAAAGGAAAAGGGAAGGCTCCTAAAAAAGAAACAGAATTTTTGAGAACAAAATAAGAAAACACAAGAAAGGAGGAAATAAGTCCTTGAAAGAGAAAGCCACAATGGATGAAGCCAATGTTGTAATGAAAAAAGGGGGGAGGTGGGGAAGGGCCAAGGAAGGGGAAAAGATACAGGGGAAAAGGGAAATAAAATAAAAAAGAACACAGTGAAAAGGCAGTAATATAGGGAAGGGGGAAATTAAAGGGTGAAAGCGGGGAAATACGGGTGAAAGGGGGGCAAACCTGGGTTTAAAGAAGTCAAAAAGGAAAGAACAAGCAAGGAATAAACATAAAACTTAATGTCTATAAACTTCAAAAAAACAAAATGTCAAAAAGTACGAATGGGGACACACTTCCCAAAAAAAGGTTTACCGCCTCTAGAAATCAAGGGAAATCCAGGGAACGGGTTTGGTAGGAAAGCAACGGGGGGGAAAGCTACGAGAAAGGATCAGGCCGGAAAACAAAAGGTGGGGCAAACCAAGAAAAACACGAAAAAGGGGGAGAAAAGGGGGGGGACAGGTGCTAAAATAACAGAAACTGGGACAGTGGGGCATGGTAACGCCGGAGCAAGAACTAAAGGAAGGTGGGACACAGCCATTGAAAAACTCAAAAACGCAAACCTAAGGAGAACAACTCAAAAGAGTAAAAAAACTGGAACTGGGACAAGCAAGGGGGAGAAAAGTTCAGTGTTCAAAAAAGATCAATAAGGCCCCTCCTACTGAGTCAAAATCAATACCAGAAAAAAGGGAAGGGAAAGGATGGGAGGGATGAGAGAAAAGAGGTCATCACTGGCTTTACTAACATCACCAAGGTTTTTGCAAGGGGGGGAAAAGCCCATGGGGGGGGTTGGGGTCACACATTGAGGGGGGGGGAAGCATGAGAGGATACAAATGAGAAGAAAAGAGACAGAGGTACCAATTGAAAAAAGGGAAAATGCTTTACCGAATGGGAGGGAAGGGGGGAGGTGGGGAAAAACACGCACTGAAAGACCCCCCCTTCGACCAAGGGAGAGAAAAAGAAGGTGGCGGGCCCCAAAAGAGGAGGAACCACCAAAAAGGAAAAAAAAAAACGGCAATAAGCCTAGGCGCGGACCAAAGGTGAAAGACAAAACGGGAAATTTTGTAAAAAAGGGGAAGAAGGGGAAAAGGAAAAGAGCAAACCGGGACAAAAAAAAAAGAAAAAAAGATTGACTAGACCAAGCTGTGAGGGGACCGAAAAGGTAGGAAGAGGCAACAGGGTAACCAATCCCAAGGGAAGGTCCCAAAGAACAGTGAGAACCCATCGATACCCATCAAAAATTTTGAGTTTCCAAAAAGAAGCAAAAAATGTGACAAAAAAAAACAGACAAATGAAATAATCCCAAGGGCATACAAACCACTGGTACGAAAAAGGAGGGGACAAACGGGGGAAAATAAACATAGGGGATCGGTGGGGGAAAGCAAACAAGGGGACGGCTTAAAGCAGAGAAGAGGGGAGCAATGGGGGGGGGCCAGGCATAATAGGGGTAAAGAAAGTGGGAAAGCGAAAACGTTAGAAAGAATACTCGACCCAGGTGAAAATGTACTAAAAAAGGGTTGGGAGTGGGGAGGGTGAGGGCCGCAATACAGGAAGGAAAGGAAAAAATAACAACCAAAAACGGGGTAAGCAGTCAAGAAAAGTGAAAGAACGGGTTTAAGGAAACTACCTTGGTCCCATCGCTTCCTTAGAAGGAAGAGAGGCCAAAATACCGGGGGGGGTTTGAAGCGGACTTGGGGGTGTGCTGTGGGTGTGAGCGGAGGGGGGGGAAAATGGGTAAAAAGGCGTGGCAGTGACCAACCCGAAAAAAAAAAGCTAAAAAAAAAATTGTCGGGGAGAAAGGTGAGACGGGGGGTACATTTAGCAAAAAGTTAGTAGACAAACAAAAAAAAAGGGGAAAGGAAAAAGGGGGGGAAAAGAAAGGGGGGCTAGGGTTAAGAAAAAAATGAAAAAAAGAGGCACGAATGCCACAGGTGCTAAACGAAGGCCGGGGTGTGGAACAAGAAACCGAAGAGAAAAGGGGGAAATGGGACCAAGGACACCATCCAAAAAGCATAGAAAAAATTGGAGACTGTAGGGGAGAGGGTGGGGAGAAAGTGATGGGAAGGGGGATATGGGAGGAAAAAAAAAAGAGAAGTATACCGCTGTGGACTGTACTTGCAAATTGTGGGGTGGGGGGAAAAAAAGAGGTAGGAAAAAAATCCAAAAACTGAAAAAAGGCTGGGAGAAGGGGCAAGGGGTCCTCCGGGGATCCGGGGCACAACGGTTTACAGGGGGAAAACAATGGAAAATGGTAACCGGAAAGGAGGAGGAGGGGGGAAAACATTTAAGAAAAACAGTATTGCGGCCAAATTCGGAAAAAGATGGGGGGGGGGAAAAGTACCAACGAACACGTTCAATTGTGAAAAAGCAAGGGAGGAAAAAAGAAAAGGGGGTAATATCCGGGGGTAATCGCCAGGGGGGGCAAGAGCAAAAGGAAAGGAAGTGGGGTGGGGGGGGGGGGAAATGAGAAAGCTGAAAATAGGGAAAAGGGGGGAAGGAGAGGCGGTGGTGGTGATGAATGCAACGAGTGGGTTTTTTACAGCAGCGGAGACAAAAAAATTAAAAAAAAGGAAAGGTTGGGGAGTTGAAACATCAGGAAAGCACCAGGGGAGGGATATGGGGCGAGCAATCGTGCCCGGGGATTCTCTTGTGGGGTAATGGGGAGCTGTTCCCTTTGGAACGGAAGGAGGGGGGGGGCAGGGGAAAACAGTCTTTAAAAACAAAGGACACAGAAAAATAGGAAACAGCCTGTTGGGGGGGACAGGGTTAGGCATGCAAATCAGCGGGTATGGGAAGAAAAATAGGGGGGGGGGGGGGGGGAAAGGGGGGGGCATTGGGGGGGAAAAGCAAAACCTATAGGTAAAAGAAAGAAAGGAAGACCTATCGAAGGTGTCAATAAGGAATGCCATTTGTCAAGAACCGGGTAGGTTATGGGAAGGGGGAAAAGGGAAAACGTGTGGAGTGGGGAGGGGACGGGGAGAAGTGGGTCAAGGAAATGGAAAATGCAGGGGGTAACAAGGATGTGTGAGGGGGGGGGGGGAAAAAAAAGGGTGAAAAGGAAAAAAACCAGGCTTCCATCATGTGCGGGGGGGGGGGGTCGGGGGAACTAAGGAGGAAACTTTCAGGCAGGGTAAATGTATGTGCACGAAAGGAGAGTAGGACAGAAACGGGAGGGGTCAATTCTGAAACAAGGGACAGAAGAAAGCCATATAGCAGTCATTCTTTAGAAACAACTGGGGGCCGAAAAATACGTTTGAACCCAGGGGGGGGGGGAAAAGGTAAGGGAAGAGGTAAAGAAAGGGTGAGCGGGGAGGGAAAAAAGGGAGGAAGTTTTTATTTGCCTGATAAAATGGGTAGAGCAAACAAGGGAAACGAAAGTAAGAGGGAAAGAGCAAAAAGGAAAGCAAGGAAAAGGGGGGAGGGGGCTATTTGTAGTAAAAAGTGAAAAAACGTAGTGCGAAGGGGGGACAAAAAGGGGGAAGAAAAATGAGTGAAGGCCAAAAAACTTGTCTGCCGGGGGTCGGGGGGCCCAGGTGGACATTGGAGGGGAAGAGAAAGGGGAAAAATTGGGGGTGTATAAAATGGGGGATGGTGGGGGGGAGGCAGTCAGTTTTTTTTGAATTGGGGGGGTATTTATACAAGGCACCCCAGAAGCAAGGGGGGGGGGGGGCGCCAGGGAGAAAAGAAAGAACCAATGACTGTTAGGAAAAAAGGTACTTCAATTCAAATTGAATCGGTTAAGGGTTGGGCTCTGAACAGAAAAAAATGAGTTGTGAAAAAGAAAGGGACCCCGAGCAACGTGCCCCTGTCACGCATTCATTGAAAGGAGAAAAGAGGGGGGGGGGACAAAACCCCCGGGGGAAGATGGGAAGACCAAGGGAAAAGTCAGGACCTAAGGGGAAGAAAAATAAAGCGTAAGTATTGAAAAGAACAGAAAAGAAACACAAAAAGTAAAAAAAAGTGCCAAAACAAAAGGAAAAAAAAAAAAAAAAAGGAGGTCTGCAGAATCACAAAAACAACAAGATGAAAGGCCACATTGGCGAACTGGACGGAAAATTAATATATACAAGCGAAGGGTGAAAGAAAAAAAGGAAAAAGGGAAGGGGGAAAAAGGAGTTACCAACGAAAAAGGTGAATTGAGTAAGACTCAGAAAACAAAACAAAAGGGAGGACAGAAGAGAAGGAGTGGAAGGTAGACAGGGTTGGGAAACAAATTTGTAGAAAGAACAATGAGAGCCCTCGAAATGTGTCAACGAACCCAAAAAAAACACGGAAGTTGGGGGAAGGAAAAAAGGGGAGTTTGGGGGGGGGGGGTTTTGTTTGAAAAAAAGTCAAAAAGGAAAGAATGGAACGACAAAAGTATGGGAGTACCCCAGTTGGGGGGGTCAGTTGGGGGGTTTTTGGGGTGTCAGGGAGTGGGGGAGAAAAAAAGGGGAGGGGGTCCAGGACTGGTACTGTGAAAGGTGGGGGGGAAAAACCCAACAAAGGATATAGCCAAAAACCAAAAAAAAAAAAGTGGGAATTGGGGGGGGACAGAAAAAACCATTCAAAGAAACACTTTAAAACTGAAAAAAAAAAGAGGAAGGACCCCGCAACGCTGTTTCCAACTTGGGGCATGGGTTTAAAAGCGGTGGTTGGGGAAGAGAAAAGACACCACAAGACAAAACTAAAACTTGGCGTTGCAAATGGGGGTAAAAAAAAAAAAGGGGGAAAAAGACAGTGGGAAAGGTGAAAGGCGCCGCTGCCTGAGTAAACCAACAATAAAAAAGGGGGGGGAGAGGGGGGCGAGAGGTTATGGAAAAAAAAAAGGCAAAAAAGGGGATGAAGAAAATTGTTTTTCGCACCAAAAACCCAAAAAGAAAAAAAATCAAAGAAGAAAAGGGGAACAGAAGCAACCAAATGAAAAAGGCAAAAAGAAAAAAGCAGGGGGGGGTGAACTTACCAAGAAAAGCTTGTAACAAACCAAGTGCAGAATATAAAGGATAAACGAGAAGGCGAAAGGGGGGGGAAAAAAAAGAGAGGAGGAAAGGTCTCAGGTAAAAAGCGGGGGGGGGGGGAAACAAAAAGGGGGGGGGAAATTCACGAAGTTTTGGTAAAAAAAAAAAATAAACGAAGAAAGAAAAAGACGAGCAAAAGATACAAAGGGGGTACTGTCGAGGGAGTCAGAACAAGGGGGTTACCAAGTAATGTGAGAAGCCCTCCCAAAGAAAAAGCAAGAAGAAAAGGGAAAGAAAAAAAGGGAAGAACTAGGTGGGGAACAGTTTTAGCCTGGGTGAAGGGAAGAAGAGGGGGAAGAAGATGGGATCACGAAGAAAGGGGGAAGCATCCCTAAATGGGGAGGATCCATTAAAAAATAAAGTAAAAAGAAAGGAAAAAGGGAAAAGTTTAAAGCCGAAAGAGACGTAAATGAAAGCCCCATTTCCAACCAAAGCCAAAGTCCAATACATGAAGGGGGGAAACCTTCAAGTTTCCCCAATCCGTTTATGTTAACCAGGGGAAAGCAATAAAGGAATAAAAGGGAAGGAAAAAACAACTAAAAAATACAAAAAAATAAAGAAAACCCAAAAAAATTGGGGGACAAAAGAATGATTGAAAAATAGCATTAGTAGACGGAAAAGGTTAGGGAAGAGCGACAAAAGCAAAGGACCAAGAGGGGGGGAAAATTGGTTTCCCCACACACTTGAAAAAAAAAAAGCACACAAATGACGGGGTTAGCAAGAAAGACAAATGAAGAGGGAAAAAAAACATGGAACCTCTTTCCCAGTTTGATTGGGCTTGTTCAAAAACTCTGAATGCAAAAAAAACAGAAAGGGGTCAACCCTGTGAGAACGCACTCAAAAGGAAAGACAAACAGGATTCTCCACACCTGAACGGTAACGACATCAAAAAATTCCGGGGGGGAGGGGCGGGAGAAAATGGGTCAATAAAAAAAGTGGGGGGGAGAACAATTTCCAGGTAAAATAATCTGGGTGGGAAAAAAGACTCAACAAAAAAAAAAAAAAAAGTCTATATCACCCTGGGTAAGAGGAAAAAAAAAAGGAAGAAGGTAAGGAACATTGGGGCCAAAACCAGGAAAATAAAACCAGTAAAAAAGGGGAGGAATGTCAAAAACGCCGCCAATTCAAACCACTTGAAGAAAAAAGGGGGGAACTGGACGAAAAAAAGGCTGAAAAAAAAAGGTCAGGAACAGAGAATCGTTGGGGGTAAATCCCAAGGTCGTTGGAAAATCAAGGAAAGAAAAAAAGTCTTTGGGACAAGGGGGGGGGAAACTGAGGGAAGAAAAAGGGTGGGGGGGAAAAAGACCATTATTGTTCGGGCGAACTTTAGGACAAGGGGCCGGGAAAAAAGGTGGGCAATTAGGGGAAAAAAAGACACCAGCGGAGGAGGAACTCTGGAAAAAAAAAATAATCCATTCGAGCCCTAAAAAGAAGGAATAAAGAGTACAAAAAAAAAAACAGTTACCGGGCCGGGATAACGAGTCGGGAGGAAATAGTGGAAGTGGGGTTCACCCAGAACGAAAAAAAGGATAATTAAAGGGGGGAGGAGAAAAAAATAAGGGGGGGGTAGAAAACTATTTCGGGGGGAAAGGTGGGAAGAAAAAACGGGGGAAAGTGGAAAACAATGTAGAGTCGGCAGTGACGTGGGAACTAAACTGCGCAAAAAAAACGGAGGAAGGAAAAGGGGGGGGGGGGGAACGGAGTTTATCGGGTGGGTGAGGGGACGTTTCAAACAAACCAAAAATGGGGTGTGGGGGGGGAAAAGTAAGAGCGTAGACAAAAAACTCAACGGAGTATGAGGAAGAGTAATAAGGGAAGAAACAGGGAAAATGACACAAGTCACTACCCTCCGCCCCACAGTGGGGGCCCCAACCGAGGGGGGTTGGCAACAAAACTTTGGCCGGAGGTGGAAAAGAAATGTGGAATACAGAAGGGGGGGAACGTGGAAAACATGACATAACCAAACTCAGGAAAAGTGTATTTGTGTTAGGCTAAAAAGGAATGGGAGAGGAGAAGTGAGAAATAAAGAAATTCAAAAAAGAAAGGAAGGGTATAAAGCTTGGGGGGTTTCCTGGGGGGACGGGCGGTGGTAAAGCAAGGGGAGAGAAAACAAAGGGAGGGAAAATAAATTTGGGTTGTGAAAAGGTTCGACGGTATCTTCCTAAAAGGTGGGTTTGCATCGCCATATTGTATTGGGGACACTGGCAAGAAGGAATTAGGAACAGAAAAAAAAAATAAAATTAGTACCTGCAGATGGTTAAAAGAGAGTCTTGAAAAAAGTCAAAAGGGGTATGGAAAGGCAAAGAAGGAGGGACAGGAACAAAAAAGGGGGGGAGGAGCAGTGGGGCACGTGAGATGTATTCTCTGGTAGGCATTGGGGAAAGGGGAGAGAGAAGGACGGAGCAAAAGACTTATACGGTTGGAAGGGGGTGGGGATGATGAACAGGGAAAGGTGGGGGTTCAACATAAAACCCTCATGCGTTACAAAATTCAAGGTTTGTCTTGGGGTTGGATCCGCGCCGGAAGGTATATTAAAGGGGGAAATCAGGTGAAAAGGGGTGTTTTAATAAAAAAATGGGTGAAGAGGGACGTTCTCCAGAACTTTTCTTCAAGGGAGGTGTAAAAATAAGTAAAAACAAGAAAAAGGAAAGACAGGAGTACCAGAAGGGGGGAAAGAAGGTTGAGGGCGAAATTTGGGTAGATGTAATAAAAAACCGTAAAGGGGAATGTTCATTGGCGGTAAAAAATGCTAAGAAAAACTCGTTGGAAGTAAGGGGGAAAGGAGGACCTAAGGGGGAAACAATAGGGGGGGGGAAAGAAAAACCGGGGGGGGAAAAAGGGAGGGGAAGTTGGGAGCACGGGCTGTCTTCGACAAAAAACCAGTCTAAAGAAGGGGGGGGATCCGGGGGACTGGAAGGTTTTGGGGGGGGGGGGGGGGGGAAAAAAAAAATGTGCCGGGACGTAACGCAGCAGGGGAGAATTGAAAAACCATACTAATTGTGGGAGGGGCACGTCACTGGCAAAAAGGACTCAATGCAAAAAAAGGGGGTGGGAAAAAAAAAGGGGGGAAGGCCGATGATCACAGAAGGGCCATGACAAGCGGGGTAACGGGGTTGAAAGGCCAACGGAGAGAAAAAAGTGAAGGAGAAAAAATATCGCCAGATTTATCAAGGGAGAGGGGTGGAAAAGCAAAATGATACTTGGTTGTGGTGAGTTGACGGGAAACGAAGTAATGGAGAGGGGAGGGAAAGAGGGGGGAGTTTGTGGGGGGGTGAACTGAAAGAAAAAAAAAATGAACGATGAAAAGCGAAAAAATTAAGCAAACTCAATGTAAGGGATGTGGGGGGACGCTTAAAGGGGGGTAAAGTGAAAGAAGAAGGGGGAGATTGAAACTGGACAAACCCCCTTCCAAAAGTGCGGAGAAAGGGGGACTTGGTATTGGGGAAACAACAGGTGCTTTGCTTGACCAGGGAATAAAATGGGGGGGTTGGGAAAAAAAAAGAGTCGGGGGAGGAAAACAGGAACTTGTTGATGGGGACCAAGAAAAAACCGCGGCAAAAGAAAAAACAAAGGGACGGGTGGGTGGTCGAAAGAAAACAGACGATGAAAAACACAATAAAGGGGAAGGGGTTAGGGGCTGTGCAAAAAGGGAAAAGTAAGGGGGGGGGGGGGGAGTCGATTAAAAAAAAAGGACCAAAAAAACAATCACTTTTTTAACGAAGCAAGCAAAAAAAAGGCGGGTGTCAAGGAAAGGGAGGGTTGGGGAAAGGAAGTTTTAAAAACAAAAAAAAAGGGGGGGGGGCAAGGCACACAAAAAGGGGGGGACCAACGACGAAATGAACGGAAAAGGTACAAATCCGGGGAGGGGGGTGGAAAAAAAGAAAAAGAGAAAAAAAAGAAAACATTTTTTCAAAAGGGGAACCCAAAAGGGGAGGTAGCGGCAAATAGGGAACACGCAAACGGTCAACCAAAAGGTGGGAAGAAAAAGCCGGGAAGATATAAAAAAAAGAGAAAAAGGGGGGGTTGGTCGGGAAAAAAAGACCCTAAACGGAAAAGGGGGAAAGAGGCACTGGGGAAACAAGGGGAGTTAAAAAGCACAAGTTAGATGAAAAAAAGTCAACACAAAAACAAACGTAGGGAGGGAAAAAAAGAAAGGGGGGGGAGGGATTAAAAAGGGGGCATTTGTAAGCGTAAGGGCGGGGAGAGCGCCAACCCCTGGTCCGCATTTGTAAAGGGAGGAATTGCTTGTCAAGTAAAAAGAGAAAAAAAGGGCGCGGGGAACTGACGGAAACAGAAAACACGAAAAAAAGGGGGGGGGGGGGGGTAAATTGGAATTGTGTGTTTTGAAAAAAAGGGAAAGTGTCAGGAAAATTGGGGGGAGGGAGGGAAGAGGGACCAGGGTGTCAAGGGGGTTTTTGTTAAAACCCATGGGAAGAAAAGCATAATGTTCACGTGGTAAGTTGGCAATTAGGAAAAAAATGCACCCAAACAACGGGGGCAAAAAACAAAACGCACTTGCGAAAAGACATTCATTCAAGGGGGAAACAAAGAAACGGGGGATTGGGGGGTTTGCGACCTTGCGCGGGGTTAAAAAACCAAACCTTGGAGGTGCTAGAAACAAAAAAGAACGGGGGGACCCTTCAGGGGGAGGTTAAAAAGGGCAGGGGGGGGAAAATAAAAAAGTCGACATCGTTCAGTTTCGAAGATTTGACTAGGGGGACAACAAGTCCACCGGAGGGGGGAGAGGGGGGGGGCCAGAAGGAGTGGGGTGTCTGTGTCCAAAACCACAAATTCAACAAAAAGAAAGGGAGAACAGGAACAGAGGGTTCACTCGGAACACAAGCAAAAAGTTGGAGGAAAATCCCGATAGGGGACGCCGAAAGCAGTCAATAAATAAATGAAAGGTGGGAAGGAAAAAAAGGGAGGTCCGCTTGTCACCAAGGGCGATATGGAGACGGGTGGAATAGAAAAGAGAAAAAAAAAAAAAAAAAAAACCGGCGAAAGGGAGGAAAGGGTCAAGGGGTGGTACAAAATACAAAAAAGGCCATTTGATCACTGAATTTTGGGGGGTCGAAAAAAAAAAGAAAACAAAGGGAAAGGCCGCAGAAAGAAAGGGGTCGGGAGACAAGGAAACAGGAAATGAACAAAAATGTCCGGTCAAAGGAAGGCTCACAATTTAATAAAAGAGGGGGGGAAAAAAAAAGAGAAAAGCGTAAGGGAAAACGTGGGTTTGACAGGGGGTCAGGGGGAAGACTTACCGGAAATGGGGAAGTCACCGGAACCCGGGAAAAAAAAAAAAAAAAAAAAAATGGAAAGGTATCCGACGACAAAGAGAAATAAAAGAAGAAGGAAAGAACTGGAATTTCACTCAGTCTAAAGTAGGAAAAATGGGGGGGCCGTAACGCCCCAGAAACCTAAATCAAACCCCGCATGGGAAAAAAGACGGGGGGGGGGGTAAATGTCCAAAGGGGGTCAAATAAAGAAAAAAAGAGGGGTAAACCTCAGAAAGAACCAAATTGGAACAGAAATGCAGGGGGGGAAAGGGAAAAATAAGAAGGGACAGTGGCTTTAAAAAAAATCCCTAATAAGGGGGGGGGGGGGGGGGTACGCCATGTCCCAAAACAGAAGAAACATTACAGGGAGCAAGAAGGAAAAGGAAAAAAAAAAGTTAGAGAAAAAAAAAAAAAGGGTTTGCAACCTGGTGGGGGAAAGGACACTGAAGATTGGAGGCGTGGTTGACAGATGGCATAAAAAAAAGGAAAAAAGGGGGGGGGAAAAAAAAAAAGAGAAATTAACCCAAACTTGGAAAAAGGGGGGGGGGGGGGGAAGAAAGAAAGAAAGGGAGGAGAAGATTAAGCCACCTGATCCAAGAAAATTGAAAACAAGAAAAAAAAACCGGGGATTTTGGGAAGGGGGGAAAGAGAGGGTCTGAAAAAAAGCTGATAACAAAAAAAGGAAACGGAAAGAAAGAAGGCCAGTGACAGACGGAAAAAAGGATAGAGAAATGCACAAATAACCTTCAAGGACAAGAAGCGAGAACAAGCGGGGGAACTTTTTTGGAAAACCAAAAGGAATAAATGAAAAACCTTTGGACATCAAAGTAGGAAAGTACAAAAAAAGAAAGGGAACGTGTGGGGGGTCCACAAGGATCTGGGCGGGAAAAAAACAAGCAGGTACTAATTAAAAACAACTGCAGAAAAAGGAAAGGGAAGAAGGGGGGGGGGTTAAAACCACAAGGGGAAAAAAATCGGGTCCAGCAAAGGAAAAACAGGTTAAAAGGGGAAAAAAAGGAGAGAGGCTACAACGTTGGTTGGTTGGAAGGTCGCAGGGAATGAGGAAGAAAGTGGGAGGGGGGGAGGGAAGCAAGGAAGTAACCCCGGGGTCAGAAAAAGGAAAAGTGGGAGAGAAAAGTAAACAACAAAAAAAAGCGGTGGGGGTCCTGATGGGAAGGGGGGGAAAGGGAAAAAAAATAAAAAAGAAAAAAGGTGGGGAACCCGACTAAAAAGCTAATTTTTGCTAAGGCTTGTCGAAAGGGGGGAGGGGGGGGGGGGAGGTGTAAAAGTGAGACCAACTGGGGAAAGAGGCCACGGGGGTAAGGGTCCCACCAGTCCCCGCGTAGCAATTGTGGGAGGGGGAAAGTATCGGTGTTTGACCAAAAGGGTGGGTTGGCCAAAAAATTGTCAAAATGGGGGGGGAGTGTAAAAAGGGGAAAGATTCAAAAACGCTCCTCACAAAAAAGAGGGAAGGTAAATATAAAAAAAAAGAAAAAGGAAAAGTTGAAATGCCCAGGAAATTACAAAACGGGAGAAACGACGCTCCATTAATACTCCTAAGCAAACCGGTGGAAATGAAAGGAAGCGAAAAAAGGGGGGGAAACGTAACTTTAACACCATCACCATATGACAGGGGGGGTAGGACTAAAAAAAAAGGAAAAGGGAACTAGGATAAGTGAGGGGAATATCCCTTAAACAAAGTTTTATACCGCTGATTGGGGGGGGTAATTCTAGAATTGGGGAAAATAGCCGGAGTTCAACAGCAAAGGCTTGTTCGGAAGGGGGGGAAACCGGGGGGAACAAAACCAAAACCGTGGATTCAATGTTTTAAAACCAAGACCTCCTATGGGAAGTAAACGGGCGGAAAGGAGAAAGGAAAAAAAAAATGGAAAGAGGGGGGACAAAGGGGGACCTATTGGGGGGGGATGGGAAAAAAGAAGTTAATTGAATTGGCAGCATGAGAGAAACCGTTAAGAGGGTGGGAAAAAGGGGAGAGGGGGGGAAGGGGAGACGCAAGGGGTAATTCGTGGAAAGAGATAACTTGTCGAGGAAAGGGACTAAAGAAAGTATCCATGTTCTTTTGGGGGGAGTAAAGGCACTGTCTTGGGACCAGCAAGTAAAGTAACAATTGAAAAGGGGGGGGGAGGGGCAATCAGGGGGGGAGGTAAACTCCGGATGGTTCAGAGGAACAGGGAACGGTGAAGATGGCAGGTTTTAAGGGACAGGTCAAAGGGGAAAATTGGGTGGGGGAGTGGGGGGGGCAGAAAAGGGGAGACTTTGAAAAAGCATGTCACTAGAAACAAAAGTTTGTAAGAAGGGGGGGAAATAGGCACACTTAGAACAGGTTTGGGGGGGGTTGACACACCGTAAGGTTGAGCTGAAAGGGGAGAAAAAAAACCGAAAAAAGGATGTTAGATAGAAGCACCAGGGAAAAAAAGAAGAAGGGAATTTCAATCCAAAACTGGGCCTTGTCCGAAACGTGTTATTTGATTGAGGGGTGGGAAAGGAGAGGAAAATGGATGAAGAAGCCTTCCCCAAAAAAAAAGAAGGGGGGGACACAGGCATGTAGTATTTTTGTTGGAGGAAGCCAACTGGACACGGAAGGAAAAAAAGGGGAACAGGCAAGGGGAAGGGGGGGGTCTTCCTTCCAAAAAAAAAAAAACTAGCAAAAGGGAGAGGGGGGCCAAGGTGATTTGTCCGAAATTGAAGCAGCAACTCGGAAAAACCGAGGAGCGGTCAGAAAAAAGGGTGAAAAATACAGACCAGGAGAGATCCCAGACCTAAAGGCCAGGGAGGGGGGGTGAGGAAAAAAAGACAGGAGACGTTTGGTTGGGGAAGGTACGATCATAAGACCAGTAGGGGGGGTTGGGGGGTGGGGGAGGGGGAAGGGAAAGGGACGGGGGAGTGTATTTGCATAACCTTAAGGACAAAGGAAAGAAATGAAAAAAGGGGAAAAAGGGTAGCGAAATAAGAGTATCCTTCCAAATGGTGCTAAGGGGTTGGTGACCACCAGGGGAACAGGGAAGAAGGAGAAATGTCAGGGGGGAAGCCCTTTCCGGGGAAAAAGGAGGAGGGGGGAAAGGGAGGTAGTGGGGGGAAAAAAAAAACATTTGGGCATGTGATGTCCGCACGGGATCTGGGATGATTAATG
>Ga0179591_1372061_pt1 | contig 16382 bp, 18 predicted proteins | sample CZOMad2_1_08_16f_FD_182891 | JGI IMG/M metagenome (GOLD analysis project Ga0179591, IMG submission 182891) | Vadose zone soil fungal communities from Angelo Coast Range Reserve, California, USA - CZOMad2_1_08_16fungal (PacBio error correction) | ecosystem: Environmental > Terrestrial > Soil >...
TAAAAGAAGAAACGAGGAGACCCTCGCGGCTCAGGGAAAAGGAGGGGGGACTCTGATATATGAGTGATCCTGACTGAGGTCTAGAGGGAAGACGATCGTTCTACTATCTGAAACGTAATTTCGTACAGACGAGTCAAAGAGGAACTTCACCGTCCTAGGCCCTTCAACAAGTTCCGGGGCCCTTGGGAGCAAAGGACTTCCTCTATCTAGGAGGGACTATGAGCCGTGCCGTCTGGGAGGGCAAAGACTACGCTGACGCAATAGGGCGCTTGCTTCAAGAACGACGGCCTTAAAGCTCGCGATGCAAGGAAGAAAAAGAGGGAGAGGCCGAAGCAAAGAAACATGCTTACCAAAAAAAAATACGAAGGTCCTCCTCTCGGACGGAGGACTACAAACTTCTATGGAGCGTCGCCGAAAAAAACCGGAGCGGGATGCAAAGCCGAGGCGCTTCGGCTTGGGGGGGAGGGCTACTGAAGGGGGAGAGAGCTTTTTTGAAGAAGAGGAAAGGGAGAACGGACCGAGCCAATCGGTAAAGGAATCTCTTTCAGATACAGAAGAGACCACAAAAAGGCGCTTCTCAAGATCCGTCTCGGGAGTTGAGCTGCGGCAATCAAAAAAGAGTCGGGGGCGTCATTGGTCTAAAAAACCAAGAGAGCTGAGATAGGTCTAGACCACACAAAAAAAAAAAAAAGCGTCGCTTCTAAAAGCGCGGGGATCAGTAGCCCGAAGAGATCTATAAAAAAAGGAAGGTAATCAGCAAGAGATTCTTCGGCTACAGGAAGGCCAGTCGACGTCACGCGAAAAGAAAATACGGACAGGCGTAGGGGCGGCGGCGAGACTCAACAAGGAAAGAAGGGGAAAACGGAGAGGAGGAAAAGGGAATGTCTTTTTCAAGAGTAAGGGTGCGGCTGTCCGAGGGCTGCGGGAGATTATCTGGAGGGGACGGGGGAAGGGCGCGGCAAAGAACACTATCAGCTCGGGGGGTAGTCAAAAGAGAAAGGTCCTTCTGAGGGGGGTGCCCTGCGGGGAGTCGAGACGGCATCGATATCTGGAACTGGAATGGGAACTAAGATGATTGCTCGAGAGAGAGAAAAAAAAAAAGACAGACGAAGTAGAGGGAGCACGGGTGGTGGGGAAAAAGAGGACTCTCTCTTCAGGAAGGGAGTTTCCTCTGATGGGGGTGGCTATGAAGGAAGACCTTCAAGACGCAAGCGACGGGAATGTGGCTTGCGACTTAAAAGGACCAGTCTACAAGGCAAGCCCGATCTGAGAGAACGTTTGCGTCAAAGAAGTGGGTTCGGCAGGAGAAGGAGCCCGACGTTTAGAAGAGGTGGAAGGGACATACGTCTCAACGAAAGGGAGAGAAAAGCCCCTCTTTGGAAAAGAAAATCATTCCCGTAGGGAGACGCGCCGTTAGGCGTGCAGGAGGTCTCGGAAGGATTAGAAGTCCACGAGGGAGAAGAGGGACAACATCAGTAAGACCACAGAGGGGGAATGCAGCCGTCTACGGAGAGAAGGCTCTTGCTCAGAAAAAAAAGAATTCAATTGCGATCTAGCAAAAAAAAAAGCAAGCATCACCGTCACTGCCTGAAAGGGAGAAAAGATCGCTAGCGGGGATAGCAAGATCACTTCCTTAAAGAACAGTCACTCCAACGATTATATCGCAAGGTAGGGGACGCTCGGGGAATCCCTCTCAAAAGGAGGGGAGGGGAAAGATAGACGAGACGTGCGAGGCCGATCGTGATCGAGGTAGGGGGCTTGCATTCAAGAAGTTCAGGAAGTTCAGAGGCGCCGCCCGCGATGGAAAGGGAAAGGGAAAGGGGGAAGGGGGGGAAGTGCAAGGTGAGGGGGATAAAAAGGAACGAAATTAGTGATCAGCGCTTACCTCTCAATTAGAAGGGATACTTTCCTTCTGGAAAACACCGACAAGAAAAAGAAAAAAAGAAGAAAGGGGAGATGCGACCTCCTCTTCCATGAGAGGAGAGCAACCAATAACTGCAAAAAGACGCGCCACTTTAGGAAAATATCTCTGAGAACTCTATGGGTGCTGGAGTACCGATAAGCTCTAGTGCTGAAAAAGAAACTTCTGGGTAGACTAAAATCTCTTGCCGAAAAGCAAAGGCTCGGGGCGAGAAACATCTCGGTAAAGGAGAAAGTTCAGCAAGGAGGGGAAGTCCTGAGCACATTGAAAAAGTCTCTTCGAAGCTGTCAGTTCTAGGAAAAGGGAGAGAACTGAAAAAGACATTCGTAGAACTGCCCGATGCCAGTAGGAGCCGGGAAACCAGTCTCTGAGAGTACGTCATTGCCGAGGCCTGAAAGTCGGACACAAAAGGAGACGGTTGGCCATTAGGATGCTGCCGAGGACTGAAAAGAGCCCCTCTATATTTACTAATCAGGTGGAAGGTCAGCTTCGATGCCTACGAGCTGGGAATGAAACTGGGGAAAGAAGTCACCTTCCAAAAGTCCCGCTGAGACCTCGTCAGTGCAACCACAAGAAAAAACATGCCATACCGGTAAAAGTAGAAAAGGTAAAAATTGCTTCACCACTGATGAGTAAGAAGGGATCTCCACCAGTCCCCTGTCCGTCCTGGGAGGGGGAAAGACGCACGGGCAGTAAGGGGAAAGACGAGGAGGGCGCGGAGAACAAATGGTGATATATCTCGTCGTGCGTGAAGGAATCCACTCTAAGTGGAAAAGACTACTACTCTCAGAGCTAGGAAAAAGGCCTCAAGCGCTGGTAAAGGGAGCGACACGAAGGTCGAAAAAGGAGGGGAAAAGGGGCCCTCGACACCGAATAGGATCTTGAGATAAATAAAGAGAAGGGCTGCTTCTATCATGCAGCAAGGGAAAGGGGACGTATAAGTCTCTCTCGATTGGGAAATCTCCCCCGAGAGCTCAAAGACGAAGCTTTCATGAGAAAAAAAGGAGAACCTGGACCCCTGGAAAGGAATTAAAGCCCGTCGACGCTCATTCCGGAGGAAACGTGGGTCTTCCTAAGGGAATTCGGGGGAACATCTTGAGTAGACCATTTGTCTGAAATGTCCGAGACCCTAGGGGGCATCGCCGAGCAGGCTCACGCGGTCTGAAAAATGGAGGGAGAAGAATGCTCATCATCTTCGGAATCACCCCTACGGACAGAGAGGGGGGGTCCCCCCCAAAAAAGAAATAAGGATCGCTATGGAGTTTAGCTCGTAAAAAAGCAAGAGCAGGGGGGGGGAGAACTTCAAATAAAATGAACCAAACGAACTCTTAAAAGAAAAACTCTAGGAGAGCTGCCCTTCTAAAGGCAGCTCTACCGTAAAGAAGCAAGAAAACGCGACCGTCTTATTCAAGGAGTATCGACGGATCTAGAAAAAAAAAAAAAAAGTGGTGGGAAGGATGAAAAGAGGAATAAAAACGTCAGTCAACCGATCACAAGGGAGAGGGCTTACGTCTCGTTCTGGGGCTTCTCCTTCTCGCCGCGACTGAGAAAAGATCTGTGGAGTGGTCGTGCCACTGGGGAAAGACTACGTCACCGTCTAGAAAGGGGGGAGGGGGGACCCATGTTCGAGAAAAACAGAAACCTCGCTATAAGAAGGAGTTACTTTCTCTTTCAAGTGGTCAAAGACTACGCTTCTGAAGGAAAACGAAATTCAGAAAAGAAGAAGGAAGTAGAAGAGAGGAATCCCTAAACTCGTAAAAAGGAAAACGGGAAAAGCCAAAGGGTCTCCATCTCAGGGGGAATGGAAGCTCTACTTCTCACGAAAGTAGGCCCTTCTCAAAAAAGGGAGTCGACTCGGGGGAGGGGATCAAAGGTCGCCGCTAAAGAAAAGCTGGGGAAGGGATGGCTAAGGACGTCTATGCAAACGGATCATCGGCTTGAAAAAGAGAATCGCTGCCTCGAACCGATCTCCTGAAAAAGAGGGGCTTCTGGAGAGAAAAACTCTCTAGGAACAATATCCGGCTCGAGATTTGGGAGGCGTGAGAGCCAAATAGGATTTATTTAGTAGTACAACGCCCGAAAACCCGAGAGATCAAAGGAACTGTCCGAAAGCGTCGTCCTTCAGAGGCAGGGGGAATCAGAAGAGGCCCGCAATCTGAGTCCTTCGTCCTCTAGCACTCGGCGACTACCGAACTTCCGGGGGAACACGCTATTCTCGGAAGGGGCGATCGCGGCAAAACGTGGTGCGTCAAGAAAAAGGAGGGAGAGAGTCTGGAAAAGCGGGGGACTTTGGGTGTTTCTGCAGCCGATGTGTGCTGTCTCCTTTATAGTGGGAAAAAATGCATTCGAAAGGTTTCACGTATCGAGTTCGCGGTCGAAAGGCAGGGCAAAAAAAGGAACGAAGAGAGGGGGTCCACTTATTGGGAAGGATAGTGAAAGATATACAGGGCAAAACGATCTCAATGATTATCGAACGAAGAACGAGCATAAAGGGACGAAGGTACGGGGAGGCCGTTTTTTGGAAAAAAGCACCTCGAGGAATAGGGGCAGGGAGGGGGGACCTCTAGGAAAACTGTGGCTATGGGATAGCCGGGCTCGACCTGCCAAGTCGTAAGGGAAAAAAAAAGCGCAGGGAGGAAAGGGGGAGTCCTTACGCTTTCCGTAAAAAAATATCACTCCCCTGGATGATCGCCTCGGCCTTGGGGGGGAGCATGTCGTTGCTCGCAGAACCTACGTGAGAGGCGTTGAATGAAGAGAAAGGAGGGAAAGGATTTTTCATCGGGAAATCGAGGTCTTAGAGGAGGAGGCAAGGTCCAGGGCAGCGCCTGATCCTTTTGAAGGATTCTCCTGGCCGTCGTGAGGGAGGGGCAACATCTCGTCAGAAAACTGGGGGGAAATTCAAAAAGGAAGCCTCGAAGGTCTGGAGAGCGCTTCTAGGGGCTGGCGAGCTGGAGATCACGGAATCAGGCACTCCAGGGGGGGAAAAAACCCGGGGGAATCGCGAAGACCAGCCCGCCTAGCAATGAGACCCGCTCATTCAATAGGCAGCAAAGGCGCAGGCCGCCTCAAAAAGAATCTCTCTAAAAAAGGGGGGGGGGAAAGGGGAGATCCGGGTTCCTGAGAAAATAGAGAGCTCTTTTTCGTTCTGCGAATGAAGTGCTCGGCGATAGGCAGGATCGTTTGTCGACCGACGGCGTTTAAGGGACCGAGCTGCGAGACGACATGCACTTCTTGAGCAAGAGGGGAGAAAGGGAGAGTCTGCAAAAAAATTCAAGGGAGGGAACTCGAATTTTGAAAGAAAAATTAGAAGACGCGAGACCGGCTCTCGCCCTCTTCCGCAAAAACTTTTGACGCGAATATCTAGAACCTCGATGGGTCGAAGGAAGAAAAAGAGGGGAGATATTGGGCCACCATACTTGAGGGAAGAAAAACTCAGGTCCCTTCCTCAAAGCGAAAACTCGGGGGAGGGGATAGGGAAAGTGAAAGGGAAAAGACGTCAGAACAGTTTCTGATCTCCGGGGCCGTCGCTCAGGGTAGGAGGAGAAGGGGAGAGCCGCTAAAAGTAGTCGTCCAATTCCGCGAAGAGAGGGCCTGACAAAACCACCGTGCGCCTTTTACCTGTTCAGGGGGGGGATTCGAGAGTAAGTTCTAAAACAAGTAGGGGGGTGGCCATTTCATAAGATAGAGATCCAAAGGCAGAAGCACATCCTGAAGAGATCGTGCGGGGCCTTTAACGTCGGGGGGAAGAGGCAAGACCTGAGGGGATGTAAGGAACCTTTGCAGCAGGATCAAGGGGTACCTCACGATCCGAGCATCCTTAAACATCCATCAAAACCCTAACTCCCTTACAAAAGGGTCCGAAGGGGGGGGGGGGGGGGTGGGTTGTGGGTTGGGGGGGGGTGTTGGGGGGGGGGTGTTGTGGGGTGGGGGGGGGGGTGGGTGGGATTAAGTTCCATAGGACCGATCGCCCCCTCCTCCTGAAAAGCGAAGACTCGTGTAAGAGGGAGCTTCGTCGCGACGCGAACGCGGGCAGGCTGTTGAGGATAGTCGGGCGTCGAAAAAGAGAAAATCTTGAACTGAAGTTACAGAGGCGCCTCTCGCTGGTAGGGGAGAAGGTACACGAACCTAACCCCCCAAAACCATTAAGCGCGCGCCTCCAGCTCCAAAGACGAGGCCGGATTCTTAAAAGACGAGAGTGCTCGTCGAGCAGAAAGGAGCAAGGTTACTTCAAACACGAGGAAGGATGAGGAAAAAGAGGGCCACCCGAATGGCTGGATCTCCCGATCCTTAGCCCTGAGAAGAAGCAGCTCCTCTTCTAAAAGTCGTCGCGCTCGAAGGAAAAGAGAAGGCCTAAAAAAAAAAAAAAAAAAAAAAAAAAAACCACAACTCCAAAACATCATGTATTTTAAGAGGGGAGGAAACAAGGGGAGTTCTCTAAACAAATGTTTAAAAGGAAAAATTTTGGGGACCTAAAAAAGCTTTAAGCATCGCCGAGCATGAAAGAAAAGGCCTTCGTCCAGGCGAATACCCGCGGTCACGCTCGGCCGAAAAAGGGGAGGGGGCATGAAAAGACGTCCCGAGCATCAGTCAAATAGAAAGGAACGGTAAAGAGGGGGGGTCTAGCCAGTCTAGCGCGACCACGGGAAAGGGTGTGTACGTGCTCTACGGGCGCAATCTGCGCGCTCCATTGGGGCAAAAGAAGAGAAAGTCTGGGTCCTGCCTCAAAGAGAAAATGAACGAGAACTAGCCATATCACGGAAATCATTACAGCGTTAATACTAATAAAGGAAATCTCTCAACAAAAAACAACGTATTATTATGAAAAATCCGTCGATCCAACGTCGGAAAAGGAGACAGAGGGAATCTCTGGGAGAGATTACGTTCGCTCTGTGGCGATCGCAGAAGAAGGTGAAGGAGAACGGGAGCCTCGGTCCGAGGTCTTGGGATCTCAGAGGACGTCCTTCACCAACGTCCCAAAGGGTCGCCCTGGTCGCGCTAACTTCACCAATCGCAGGAAGAAAGGGGGGAAGAGTGCTTTACTCGAAAGGACACGTCGGGGAAGCTAACGCGGAAATCATCTGGTAAAGAGAAACGGCAGGGTCGGTCCCTGCTCTTCGGAACGAAGCAAAAAAAGGTTCTCCTGAAAGGGGGAAAACAAAACCGGGATCCAAAAACTTGTGGCTCGAGGGAAAACGGAACTCCTGACAAACTGCGATCGCTTTCTCCGTGAAGAAGAGGCTCCGAGCGTGATTCCAACGCCGAGGCGAGGGGGGGCGAAGGGGGGGGGGAAACGATGCTAACTAAGGGGAAATTGGAAGAGAATCGCGGGGAACTCAAAATCGGAAAAGCCAGGGCTGCTGCTCGTAGCCCACTCTCTAAGGAGCGAAAGGACCTGCTATAAAAAGGGACGTCTGGCACGAGGTGTCTCCCTTAAGAGGAACGCACACCATCTGCGGGAGATATGTTCCTACCAGGCGTCGTCCTTAGAAAAGAGGCGCGTTTATCATGAACGAAAGAGGATCTCGAGAAAAAGGGGAGAAGGGTCCGCGCGCGAGAAACGAAAAAAAAGTCCTGCCCGTTCGAAAAAGGAGAGGAGGACATTCTTAGGGTGACGGAGGGGAGTAGAAAAAAAGGGGTTCATGGGAAAGGGGAATGCCTCTCAGGACCGGCACTGCTTGGTTGTCCGGGGGGGTGCGGCTGCAGAGAGGGATGAGGAGATTTCGGGAGGTCCCTCCGCTTCACCTGGTCACGTATCAGAGAAATCCTTTCAATAGGCCGTTCAATCAAGAGGGGAGAGGAAAGTGGGGGGGAGAATCGAAATTATCTGAGAAGGGGGTGAAAAATACCAACAAACGAAGGGCCTGCTTGTCTTCAGAGTACGAGGCATTACGGGAAGATCCCCGGGACCCTTCGCCTCCGAGCGGGGGGGGGCATGGCGGGTCACGAGGGGAGGGGGAGTGCAGTAACACTAAGAGAGCGAACTGCGAGGAAATCTCAACGGAGGCGAAAAGGACTTCCTTAGAGGCTACCGCGCCCGATCCTGATCTCCGGAAGGCGAGGGGGGGTCCTAGTGGATTCGCAGAGACCGCGTTTACTTGAAGGAGAGGCGCAAAAAAGGGAGTCAGCTACACTAACAGTTCTACTAGATCAAAAAGTCAAGCGCGCCGTATGGAGTCAGGATTGCGCAGAGAGGTCCGCGGAGGGCGCAAGCGGGGAGGGAGGACTATAGGAACCCAAAGCCTGGGTGACAAGTCAGGCCTTCTAAGAATCAAATGGCTCGGTAGGAAGAAAGAAAGGGCATTAAACTAAAAAAAACGGAGAGTAAAACGCCGGAGGGTCAAGAAGCGGAAGGACTGCGAAAGCCGGAAGGGAACCTAAAAGAAAGAAGCACTCAACTTAGCGAAAGAGCAAACACGCTAGAAGCGATTCACTAAATACCCTAGACACAAAAGGGTCGGAAGAAGAGATCGACGTCGTGCCAAGAAGAGGCTGGGGGGATCGATAGAGGCTTTTTCGAACTTAGCAGTCCTGGCGCGTATGCTGCTGTGAAAGAGAGTTAAGGTACAAAAGGGGGGGAAAGGGGAAAGGGCAAGTCTGCAGAGGGGGAAGGAAAGGAGGTGCTACATCGGACCGGAAAGTCTATTCTCTTCTAAGGAAATGGGAACGCATGCCTGCACTAGAGAGACGCATGTTACGTAAAGAAACCTACGCCTTCAAGGAGAAGCGAGGAAAACTCCTGCAAGGGAAGTGAGGCGTAAAAAAGATCTGAGGGGCTTGTACGATTAACTGCGGAGTCTCGATTCCGTCACGAGAAAAAACGTAGGGGAGATTAAAAACTCGTCTCACTGTGCCGAAAGGCGATCAGCTCGGTGCGTAGGGGGAAAGGGGTGGACTGAAAGCCGAACATGTACTGAAAATAAGGCCGTCTCTCAGGTCAGGACCAAGTTCGACTGTTAAGCTCACACAAACATCTCTGCACGAAGAAATAAAAACGAGAAGTCACCACCCGGGCTAAAGGGATACCTTGCATGCAGATTCGGGAGATCGAAATCATTCGAGAGGGGCCATTTGAAGAGCTCGCTAGACAGCAGGGCAAAGCGGAGAGAAGGGGGAAGATCTAGGACCCAGAAATCAGATCTGAGAAGGGAAAAACCGGGCAGAGTAATTCACAGCACTCAAAAGAACCGTGCCAGGGGCCGCCCTCGGCCAGCCTAGACGAACAAAAAAGGGGCCCTGGGGGCCTCTCCTGGAAGGAAGGGGGTAAAATGCAAAAAAAAAAGAGCTTCTCGCCTCCAAAGAGGACTTTCCCAAAAACTCGTCGTAAAAAACTTGGGGAGTTCGCTCGGCGGACGAAGCGACAAGAAGGATGGTGAGAATCATCGTCAGGGGCGTTAGGGAAGGGCCACGAGGGGGAAGACGACTACTCTTTCGGAAGAGACGGGGCCTCGCGCTGGTATAATGAAAAAAAGGTCGAAAAAGAGGTGGATGAGCGCTCAAAAAAGCGCGGCCGATCTTGACGGGGGTTATCACAGAGAAATGTCCGGTTGACTAGCGAAAGGGACTAGGAAAGTCGCAACACAAAAAGAAAGCGCTCCGCTTTCAAGGGCCCTCCAGTCAAAAGGCCGCAGCTAAGGGGAGAACCTCAGTCGTCTCCGAAGTAGGGAAGGGGGGCTACGTTGTTCTTCGACGGAGGAAAAAGAGGGTCTGGAGCTCCATGGCTGGGGAGTTTTCCTAGCCAAGAGTGTCTTCATCTCCTGATGCAAGGACAAAAGGAAGGGTTTAAAAAAAAGAGGACCAAACGAAAAAACAAAGAATGAGCTACAGCGTCTTACGGGAGGAAACAACCTACTTCCCTATCCGAAAAGAAAGGAGAATTCGCGCTTTGACGGGAAAAGCCCCACGGGCCCTAAACGGTGGGGGGAAGGGGGAGGAGGCCGCCGCTGGAGGAAAAAAGGGCACGAAACAGCCCCCGAGAAACTGCAGAAGATGAGACCGCGCCTCGCGCAGTTTGACGAACATTAAGCTACGATCCAGAGGACCGGGACAGAAAGAGGTTATACAGAAAAACTCTCACCAGACAACAACGGGATTAAAGGGGGGGAGAGAAGGGGGAAGGACTATCAAAATAAAAGGGTCAATTGATCGTTAAGAAGAGCTTATCCTGCTCGGGGGGAGGATCGGCGACGGAGGGCAAACTGTGACGCTGGGCAGGAGGGACGTCACCGTCTAGAAACCAACCAAAGGTTTCGGGACCCGTGGTACGGGGAAAAAATCACCAGCAAATCCGGGGAGAGGTCTGTTACGATTCCGGTACTGGGGGACGGCACAAAGAGGAAAATCTTAGAGCTCGAACGCCGACTTCGGAGGAATGCTCGGCTGATGACCGAGGAGAGGCCCCAGAGCCGAGGAAGCACAGAAGCTTTTTCCTCCTAGACGAACAGACCTTCGCCTTCGCAAGTGCTCTATCGCGCCGAGGAACAAACTGAAAAAGCGGCTGGTGCGCTGAACTAAAAAGAGGGGGACTAGCGGAGAGAGGGAGTTAAATCGTCAATAGAGGAGAAGGCAAGGAGGCATCGTCACAAGGCCTAGGCGTGGGGATAGACGAGAAAAAGAGCTGAAGGATGGATCTCCATAGAAGGGGAGGTGGGATCGAGGAAGAACCGCTAGTCGGGGAAAGGAGGAGGGGGGAGTCACGCCCCACTCACTAGATGTCCTACCAATCGGAGAGGAAACTCTTTTCTCGTGAAGGAAACTCCCTACGCTCTAAAAAAGAAGGATCTAGGAGCGCCTCTTGAGGAGAAGCGAAACTAAAGAGCTTGAAGCGCGGGAGGAGGGGGATAGGGGGGTCCTATCTGGAAGAAGGAGAGGGGGTCAGAAGGGTAACTTCTCGAGGAGAGTCCCCGCCGGTGTCCGTTGGGATGGGGGGGGGGGCTGGGGAAGGGGGGATCTCGTTGAGTGAGTGACTGTGAGACTCTTCACCTTGGGAAGGAGCAAATCCTAGGATACGTTCAATTGGAAGGGGGGAACTATTCGAGTTCCATGAGAGAAAACGAGATCTTCCTGAAATTGCACACTACTAGCTCGCGATCATCGAGAGGACGAGTCATGAAAGGAACGCGGTTCTCAAGGGGAGAGGGGGGGGGTCAAAGCCCTAAAGTTGCCGTGGCCGAGTCAGGGGTAGGAAGGGCCTACCCGGCTCGACCTGCAGCGGGAAAAACGTATACAAGAAAATGGGCGTACGGAAAGAAGAAAGGACCGCGTGCGACCCCGACTCACTCCCAAGATCGCGAGGAGTTGGGAGGAATGTCGATTTTTGATTCGAAAGAGCCCTACGTTCTAGGCTGCTTTTCCGTCAGGGCCACTAGTTCTGGGAACACGCCAACGAGGTCGCGCTAGATCAAGGGGAACAAAAGAAGGAGTCCTTTTCTTTCAGGAAAAAGTGATTCCGAAAAGGGGGCCGCATCGTTCAACGTGGGACGTCCATTCCTTGGCCATAAAGCGGGGGGGGGAGAACTGAAGGGAGAGGAAAAGAAGAGGTCTTAGTCGAGAAAGAGACACTGAGTCAACGCCTGACCGAAACTATCGCGACGGACCGCGTCGCAAAGATTCACAGGACCGGCCCAAAAAAAGAGAGAAGAGTCGCCCATAGGGAATTAAAGAGCCCAGGAGAGAAAAACGTATGGGTGGATTACATCGTAGAGGCCTAGCTATGGAAGAATATACTAGGGTAGTTAAGGAGAGTATTAGCATTAAGTTCTCTGCGCTTCCGCGATCGTTTCCTAAAAGGGGGAAGAGGTTTACGGGGAAGGGCTCTAGCTCAGAGAAGACACTTAGGGAAGCGACTACAGCGGACCTATCTATGTCAAGGAAAAGGCCTGCAATTTCCCATCCAAAAGAGACGCGATTTTTAAGGCGCCTCCTGGAAAAGAGAATCCGGAAAAAAAGAAAGAGAAGACTTAACTACTTTAAAAAAAGGAGAGGAGGAATACCTCTATGGAGGGAGCTGGAAAAAAAGACTAGAGAGAGACAGACGATAAGTCGGGGGATGAGCCGCCGAACCACGAAACGGGAGAAGGGGAAGATGAAGTGCAGTCCGATGGAAAAGGAAGAAGGCTCCAACATTTTCTCTTGAAGGAGGAAGGGACTCAAAGAGACTCGGCTACGTTCAGGAGCCACAGAAATGAGGGAAAAGAAACTTCCGAGAGGGATTAAGTGTTGAATAAAAAAACTGTATCCCTTGAGACCGAATGAAGCCATTCCTGGAAAGATCTTTCGAAAAACTCATGCGCTCGTGGCAGGCCGAGGAGTGACACGTCAAGCGAGACAAAAATGGGGGACGATTCGTTGAGGGACGTCCTCTTCGAGAAGAACCTCTAGCAAAAAAAAACCGGGAAAAGTCAGCCGTCCCGCACGAAAGGCGCCGAATCGAAACAGAAAAAGTCGGCCCGTAAAACCATCGAAGGGCCGACTCTCTCGGGTAAAACTTGTCCCACCTACGAGCTAACGGGAAATAGACAAAAAAAAATGTCCCGTCCTCTACTCAGTGGACTCCGAAGGAAATACGAGAGGCCTACTAACTAGAGTCTATACCTTAGGAGATCTCGTGCTGAGGAAGAGAAGGAGAACGCGAAGGAGAAGAGCTTTCTACATCGCAGACGAGATTGGTAGTTAGGTACCGAAAGTTCTCCCCTACCCCAAAGTGGAAGGGACTCAAGAAAAGACAGCTCGAGTCCTTAGGAAGAGAAGCGCCGAGATTGGGAGGGAGGTATAGCACGCGAATGGCCTGTTGAAGAAAGGGGAGGGGACGTGTGAGATTTCTGAGAGGAACGCAGAGCGGAGTAGAGAGTGCTGAACGGTATCCCCACAGCCCAATCCTCAGCGAACGAAAAAGGACATACCGCTCGCTCTGAAGGAAGCGCGCGCAGGCCGATGATGATAAGTCGAAGGACAAAGGGGAATTTACACTTTGGGAAAGGTAGGGGGGCCGAGACCCTCTTAGGAGAGCACTCCGATCATTAAAGACTGGAAGGGCTTCAAAAACGATGCGCAGCAGGGCTGCCGCCCCCCGAGCGGGAAAGTAAAAAAAGAGCCTCGAGAGAGGGGGGGATCGCTAGAGAAAAAAAAGAAGGGGTGACTTTCTCGACGGCCTAAGAACTTCTCTCTCCAGAAATCTTCCTAGATCGTTCGCGCTCTCGAAGGAAGCTCCGCGCGCAGCTCTCAAGAAAAGGAAAAAAAAAAAAGATTACCGGGGGGTAGGGAAGAGAATTTTAGAATTCTCGAAGAAAAAAAAAAAAGAGGATGAAGGGGAAAAGAAGTATCAGAAAAAAACTTCTTCTCACGAGAAACGGGCACGCTCTTTGAGAACGCTTTCCTGTTAAGAGCGCGCTGGAAGGGGGAAAGAGGAAAAAACCTCTGACAAAAGGAGCGCAGGCCTCTTCGTCACAAGGAAAAACAAATTTCGTCGGGCAGAGCCTCGACGACTTCAAAGCGCGTGAGCATTTGAGGGAGGGACTCGGAAAGGGTTCGGAAGAGTATAGCTGGAATAAAGGTCGGGCCTTCGGAAGTCTCTTCTATTGGAAGAAACGTTCCTCACGGACCTCCGAAAAGAGACACAGTGTCCAGGTCCATCGAAAAGGGTATGTACTCAAGGAAGTTCGCGCGACAACTTCTAGGGACTGAGAGGTCTCCTCACTAGAGGGGGGGTCCCTTTTCGCCGGGGGGAGGGGGAGGGAACTTGAAGCTCCGGGCTACCCTCGGGGATGAGCTAGAGGGGGAGATCCAAAGATCGAAAAAACTAAAGCGTGCTTGGGAACTGCTCGAACCTAAAAAAAAACTATCGGCCTGTATCTCTAAGATCAGGCGGGAGGGGAGGAGACGGGCTCGTGAAAAACAGGGGAAGGTGGTCGAAACCTTCGGAACGCACGACCATCTCCAGCGCTCTGTCGCTGGAGCTGAAAACCAATAGGGGCGCTTAGGGGGAAACCCCGGACGAGAAAGAAAAAGATAGTAACCGAATAGGCGAACGAAAAAAAGGAGGCCCGTTCAACGGAGAGGAAAGGGGGGAGTACATGAGGGAGATCGGTCTTCGGACCTGGTTTCCTGGAGAACGGCGCTCGTCAGGGGGGGGAAAAGGGCCTGCTGGTTGTCTTGAGGGGGGGTCGGGGGCCGAGGGCGGAAGGCAGGCTGGGAGGGTTTAGGGCCTTCGAAACTGGTTTCCACGGAGCTCAGTCTGCGTGAAGGGAGCCGTAGAGTAACGATTCCCATGGGAGAAGGACTGCCAGTCTTAAGAGGGCATGAACTTGCACCAGAGGCGGCTGCTCGAAGGACGATGGCAAAAGGGACGGTCTCAAAAAAGGGGTTGTCAACAGGAGAAGGGAGACGGAGTTCGGGAAAAAAGTATGCTGTGGGAAGGGGGGCCTCGGGGGTCTCCTTTCTCAGGCTTCAGGAAAAAGGAACTAGACCTGATGTGCTGCGAAGGGGCGTCAGGGAAAGGAAACAGAAAAACCTGGGAAGCGGGACTCGACTTGTGAGGCCGGAAGTGTTGGAGTCTTCTCAGCACGTTCTCTAGGGAATCATCTGCTCAAGGGCGCTTTCAATAAAAATAAGAGGTCTTCGAAAGAGATCGGGAAGTTCTTCAGGGATTCAAAAGGACATGGCGTCGCGCCGTGATGCGGGGGGACGTCTGATTCTCATCTGAAGCGGGACGAACCGCTAGCTTCAGAAAAAGGAAAACTACGGAGACTCTAGGGCTCTGGGGAAACAGATAGAAAAAAGAGTTCAGGGCTAACTCGAGTCACGGCATCAAGAACAGCAGTCTTTCCCGGGATCGCGTACTCCAGGAGAGCACTTCCTGCCCAACTGAAGGGCACCAAAGAGAAAAGAACTGAACGTTAGAAGCGGGCACTGAACATTCCTCTCGCCACAAAGTATAAAAGAGATAGGGATGCCTATGCGAGGAGGACTCTATGAGTATCTCGGGAGGGGGGAGAGGTGTCCGGAAAAAGGCTCTTCTAAGTCCATCGATCGTTTAACAGCGGCGGGGGACGGGTGATGCCGGGGGGGAGGACGAAAAGCCGAGGAGAACTAGGAGAAGGCTCGTAAAGCGTAAAGGGAGGGAAAAAGGAACATTCCTGCATGCCAAGAACGAGATCTTCTACTCAGGAGGCGAAAGCCAATACTCCGGCTCTGGGAGACCGGAATACGTCTCGCAAGGGAGAATTGGAGGAAAAGAGCTCTAAGACAGAGGGGGAAGACTCTGACCTTGTGCGGGGAAGCACGAAGAAAAACGTGCTGGCTCGTCTCCCAGAACCAACTCTTCACCTTCCGCGGAGATCAGCTGGGTGCTTCTAGTCGTCAACATCGAAGCCGTCTAATTCGCGTCCCAGGGGGAGGAAGGAAGCAAGGGAAGAAAATAGACCAGAATCTCGTCCAAACCAAAAGACTCGGGAGGCGTTTCCCACAGGAGAAGGGGGAAAGAAATTCTTCCCTCTGATCGTTCGTATAAGGAGGCGTCGCGTCTACCTTAGACCCAGACGCAAAGAAACATGCCTGGCCCTCAGTCTTTACCTCAAGGAAAAGTGATTCGGGAAACAGACGACCTCTATACTTGAAACCTTGGGGAAGGGTCCATGCGAGGAAAACGCCTTCCGAGAGGCCATCCTGCAACAAATCAAAGAAGGCCTGTCCAAGGACCCGTTGCAAAGACAAAAAAGAGGAGGTTCGAGAGGGGGGGGAAGGAAACTAAACTGAAAAAACGTGAAGTCGCCACGGCAGTACGTGATCAGGACGGAAGATCGGAGGAGGAAACACGGCTTGGGGTCTTCGGGCGTTCCAGAAGAAAGGGGAGCCCTAGGGGGAACGAAAAGGGAAAGGCTACTCCTCTCGGAGGTGGAAAGTAACACGAATTTCTCCCCGGGAGGGTTTGATTCCAAAACCAACTAAGAGAGATCCGGATCAGCCGCCTGAGTCGTCTAGGCAGCATAAGAAGGTTGAGAAAGGATCGCGGGAGGGCGATCTCTAAGGCCACTCGGGGAAAAAATGAGAGGCGGAGAAAGCTGGGGGCCCTAAATTCGCACCATCAGACGGAGGACCCTTTCATGAGGCGCACGAGCCCTTAGAAGTCCGAGGAAGGGTGTCTTCTACAGATAAAAAAAAAGAACGCTTACCCATTTGGCAGGGACGATACCCGCTGTTCAGAGGCTCTATCATGAAACAGGCTAACGTTCGAATCAAATCGCATCAGCTGGGAAGAAGGCACACCAAGCCCGGACAGGAAAGAGAGAATGTCCGATCTCGATTTGGGGCTAAAAGGGACCCGAAAAAATGTGGGAAGTGCTCTGACTTTTACTGAAAACTCGCTCACATTTTCACTACCAAAAAGTCGCCGCTCGCTTCCAAGGGCGGCTCGTCATCGCGAATAGAAAAAGCCGAGCCAGATCAAAAAGAGAAAAAGAATACGTTT
>Ga0179591_1235492_pt1 | contig 16379 bp, 22 predicted proteins | sample CZOMad2_1_08_16f_FD_182891 | JGI IMG/M metagenome (GOLD analysis project Ga0179591, IMG submission 182891) | Vadose zone soil fungal communities from Angelo Coast Range Reserve, California, USA - CZOMad2_1_08_16fungal (PacBio error correction) | ecosystem: Environmental > Terrestrial > Soil >...
AGTTGACAGAGGGGGCGAGCGCTACGAAAGGCCAAAAAAAGTACAGGGAAGGTGGGAATGGCGTAGAGATTCCCATTCAGGGCCCTAGGAACTGTCACAGGGGACCAGCAAAAGGAAATAAAGACCAAATCCAGACCCCAAAGAGTGAAACGGGAAGGGATAGTGCCGATGTGAAAAAAGAGAAGGGGACAACGAATACAAAGAAGATCGGAGCCCGGACCAGAAAGAGGTGGAGGGAGAGGTACACGCCCCCGGCCGGTCAGAGCCTGGTTCGAGCAAAAACTAGAAGTTAAAGGGGGAACAGGTCCACTAACAAAAAAAAGTAGACGACGAGTACTTGGGCGCTGTAGGAGCCCTAACCAACGCCCAAGCGTCGTCGTGCGACTAAGAGCGGAGACAGTACGTGAAAGAGTTCCGATCATCTGGAGCTGGGCCTGGGGATAGGGGGCCAACGAAAGCAAGGGGGCTCAAATTTTTAAGGCCACGTGTACAGGAAAAAAGGGGAGGAGCTGCTGACTATCCCTGGGGGAAGCGAAAGGTCTCCCTGGGCCTACCATACCGGGGGGGGAGGAGGGCAAGCAAAATACTGGCGTCGAGAAAAGGCAAACAAAAAGCAACAGGCCTAGCCACGCCATCGGGGCGGTTGCGAAGATAAATGCAAATCGGGGGGAAAGTAAGAGAGGTCAGACTTCTAAGGGGAAGGCAAAACCAACAAACCACAGTGAAAACCTATGCCAGGGGTCAACAAAAGGGTACTGTCGCACGATCCGGGCTATCAAGAACAAAGAAAAACCAGGCCAGACTCGAACCGAAAGGAAGGGTGGTTTGGGGGAACTGGGCGAGCGATGCTCAACAAGGCCTAATTCCGGGAAAATCGAACCTCAAGGCCTGGGCAGCCAGAAACGAGAGGGGAAAGGGTTCTGCACCCACAAGGGTGTAGAAAAGAGAAAAGGTAAACACCATGAGACTCATTGTTCATGCTCTTGCTGAAAATGCGGCCACGTGCGGAGGAGGAAAGAAACGGAACGGGGAACTATAGTCCTAGAAGCTACAAGTACATAAGGAAGTAGGCTGGACGGGAGAAGGAACTGGACAAGGGTAGAGGGAAAGGCAACGAAGAACGCGAGAAAAAAAAAAGGACTTCAAAGAAATTCAAAAAGCGAGCTAGTGGAACGTAGAGTCTCACCTTGAGGGACTTCAAAGCACTTCAACTCATTTGGTCCGGGCCGCGCAGTGGGAGAGGAGGAGGACCTACTCAAGGCCTGGGGGGGGTAGAAGGGCCTACGGGGACTAGGGAAAAGTGAAAAAAACAATGAAGGGGTGAAAGAACTAAACTACAGTCGGAGCTCAACTGCACGCCCCGAAGACAATAGCATTCGGCGAGAAAAAAAAGCGCTGTGAAACGAAAAAATCGAATGAAACGTAACACCCCGCGGGAAAGGGGGTAATTGGCCACGAAAAGTCAGGGAAGGGACCTATGAGGCCAAAGCCACGAAAGGCTTCCTAAAGCGGAAAAAGAAAGGGAGGGAGAGATACAAACCAATGGAAAAAGGCGACTCCGCAGGGATAAGGGGTAAAGTGAAATCGACAGGGGACTCGTTAAATGTACGCCATTGCTCACTCGCAAAAGCGACGGGCGCGAACCACATGGAAGGGGGGGGCGACGGAATCGCCTGCAAAACCCCGCGAGGGAAAGGGAAGTCTCGGAAAAAAAAAAAGCAAGGCCGAAGGGTTAGCAGGCCGTCGTGAAGCAAAAAAAACGCAAGGCGTGTCTCCGCCAAGGACATACCTGAGGAAAGAAGGGAAGGAAAAAGGAGAATTCAGGGGTCACATGCACCGCTTCACAGGAACAGGAGAAAAAGAAAGAGGCGCGAGAAAGCAGTAAGTACCTGCTAAGACACACCCCCTGAGTCAGCTACATCCGATCCGAAAAAAAAAGAAAAACCTGGAATCATCAAGACACGAACGCGGAACAGAAGAAAAAAAGGATACGGCGGCAGGCCAGGGACGACGCGTATGAATCACACGCCTGGTCCAATTCCGGGGGACCCAGACAAATCGGAAAAGGGAAAAGGTCAAACGGAAACGGCGGGAACAGGCTGGATTTGGAAATCAAAAAGAAGGAACTTTCGGCAAAATCGGACAAAAGGGTAGGGAGGGCTTCAGCCTATACAAAAGACAAGTCTTGCCTAAATGGACAGAGCGTGAAGAGGAAAGTCAAGAGGATTAGAGGGGGAGGTGAAGCCCGATCCATACGATCCACCTACGTCGAAGAAACGAAAAAACAAAACAAGGAGGGGAGGAAAAGAGAAAAATCGACCTGGGACAAGGTATCGTTAAAAGAACCGACGGAGAAAAAAAAATACAGCGCGTCCTCGAAAGATGACACAAGACGTGGTGAGGGGTAGAGAAGGAGAAAAGAAAAAGAGTTGAGGTGACGCCTTCACAAAACGGGCTTGGAAAAAGCCCCGCCAAGTGTACGCGGGGCACGGGAAGGGTGTAGAAAAGAGATGGGGGGAGTCCAGCGTGAGTACATTAGGACCAACGGCAGGGCACGCACGAGCCTATGGAAAGGAAACCGCCGGGCAAGTGCAACGAATGAACTGGGGGGGACTGGAAGCTGAGCGAGAGAGGGAAGGATTTGGAAGGCAAGGGAGAGGGGGGTCGGAAACGAAGGGGGGGGGGGACTGGCCTCGAGGCAGGAGGAGCAGCAAGGGAAGGAATGACCGATAACAAAATCTCTCGTAAAAAACGAAAGAAAAAAAGGGACCCTTCGAAGAAAGGCCCGAGGGAGGAAGGCCAGGACGGGGAGTCAATGGGCGCCGAAAAACGACACGCAGGGAAAGACCGGGGACGCCCCGCGACTCTTCAGGTACCGAACGAAGGAAGCTCAACGCCGCGAAGGGGACGACGTATCGACCCCAGCCCATGCTGGCTTAAAAAAAAGGGGAACGATCAACGCAATATCCTCGCCAAAGGGAACTAGAAAATAAATGAGAAAGGGGGGAAAAGAAGACCGGGTAACGACCGCCTTCCCGTCTGCCACACAACGGCCGGCGTACGCAACCGTTCAGAACTAAACTAAGGCTCTCTTTGAGAAGGCCAGGACAGGAACAGTGGACGGACCAAGGGTATGCCTCAGAAACCATATCTGGGAAATCAAATCCGTCAACGTCCCTCCGATCCCTTTTCAAGAAAAAAAGGGTCCGGCGCGGCAAAAAAAAAAAAAATGAGGAACTAAACGCCGCCAAATCTCAGGCAGGGAACAAAAGAGACCAGCCCCGCTCAAACACGGCTTCTCTGGTGGTCCCAACTCATGGGGGGTCAAAATAACCTTCAGCTTTAGGTTCCTCATGGGGCCCCCCGGAAAAAAATAGAGGGAAAAGGAATTGTCCGAGGAACCCTAGAGGAAAGAAACGGGCCGACGATCTAACAAAAAGTGGTAGGGGAAAGGTGAAAAAGAAATTTCCCAAGAAGTGTAAAGGAACATCTCAAAACCGTGGTGCAAAGGGGAGGAGCTTGTTTGCACAACTGGGAGACGTCAAGCCAAAGATGAGGGCAACGTCAAAAAAAAAATTCAAAACAAAAAGCGTCGCACAGCTGCAGACAAACCGAAGAGCCCCGTCGAGTCATTGTAGCCTAAACGGGGGCACATACGTGAAAGCAAGGTGACGAGATTCGACTCCAGCCCAAGAAAAACGGAAATTTACCCGCCAGCCGAGAAAAGAGGGTACGAAGAGAAAAGGGGGGGGGAACAGGGTACAACTTTTCCTACGCGAACGATCACGGAAAAAGTGGACAACGCTCACCCTGAACGCCGCAGATTTGGGCGAATGGAAAAAGGCCGTGGACATGTGAGGGAGAACATCGCCTTCGCCAAAGCGGACAAAAACCTGAAAAAGGTCGGTATAGCCTCTGCAGGCGGCCTGGCAACGTGTACGCCACCAGAAAAAGGAAAACAGAGGCCCGCGCTAGAACTGAATCATAGTGGACGGGGGGAAAAAAAAACGCCGTCCAGGAAAGAAGGAGAAGCCGAAGGAATCAAGAAAAGAAAGGGGACGGGATCTTAAGGAAAAAAAAAAATGAAAAAGAGAAAAAAAGCGGCAAGAGGGTTAGACGAGATAATGTAAAAGACACGACAGAAGAGAACAGAGTGGCGGCCCAGCCCCAACGCACCAAAGAGGAACGGAAACAAGGAAAGACAAGCAAGATCAACAACACTGACATCATAACGATCAGAAAAACCGTGAATGGGGAAGACCAAAAAAAGGTGCAACAACGGGAGAAGAAAAACGGGGAGGGGAGGCGGACACGACAAACACGGAAAAATGTTCAACACGCATATAGATATAAAGGTAAGGCTACATACCGTCCCGCCCGAGTAGCGCAAAACGCAACTTGTGAGCTGGGTAACGCGGCCCAAGACATGAAAGCCCCTCTTAAAGATATGTCGGGGTCAAGGGAACATAACAAACTCGAGCCGGGCCACTCAACACGTGGCCCACAAAATCCACTAAAACGATTGAGTGGGGGGGGATCAACTCGGGGGACTTGCACAAAAAGAGGACTGGTGGGTGGTTCACATCGCTTGTAGCGACAAGGAAAGGGGGAAAAAGGGCGAAGGGGAAGACGGCATAGGACGGTGTGGTGGAAGGGCCGACCCAAAGGAACGGGGACGTCCAGGGATAATCGGCATCCAACAGGGAGAAGGGTCAAACGTCCAAAAAACGCGAGGGGAAAGGTCCGGAAGGCAGGGGACCAAAGCAGGCTTGGAGACACCGGACCCGGAAGGGTCACGGGAATCAGAAGCCAGAACACTTTCCAAATTAGTTTACCAGGGGGAGGCTGGGAGCGCTCAAAAAGAAAGGAAAGAAAAACTGACCGAGGCGGTGACGGATGGCAAAAAGTTGGAATCACTTAAAAAACTGGGTACAGCAAGAAAAAGGTCTACGAAAGTATGCGGAAACAGAAACAACAGGGAACTAGGGGAAGACTGGGCGCCATGCTCTTGGAAGGGGCAACAAGCGGGGCACCCTTTTCGTGGTGGTGAAGGCAATGAGAACCCTAAACGGCCGTGCAAGGGATGCCCCTCGTAGTGGAGCCACAACAAGGGGCAAAACGAAACCACAAGGTAAAAAATAAAAACATAATGGGCACGGCCCCACACATACATCAATACCACCAACCAACACCAACAAATCTCAAACAAAGTTAGAAATAAACACACCAAAGCCAGGCCGAAGCGGCCCGCCGGGGGGGGAAAAGGGGCGGGAGAGAGGCGGGCGGACAATTGAAAAAACTCCAAAAAGGCCTTAAGGAAGGAAAAAAAAAACGGCACGCGAGTAAGGCCAATGTAAAAAGAGAACGACCATTGAACTGGACGGTTTCCAAATCACGTAAAATTCAAGACCATACCGCGACTACGGCCGGTGGAAGGAGGGGAATCCGAAGACGTCAACAAAACCACGAGACCACCCACCAAGAGGATATCCGGTGAGAAAGGACTCATGATAAAACATGTTCCTTGGAGCAAAAGGACAGAGGGGGGGGAGCCAGGCGGGAGAAGGGGGAAAAAAACGTCGCTTGGGCAGCAAACGCGGACTTCGGAAACCAAAAAAGGCCGCAACGGGGATTAGAAAAAAGGGGGGAAGACTTCGTTTGGGTTACAGAAAACAAAACTGGAATAGGCCGTAACCAGATATCGGGGCAAATTCAAAAAGAAAAAAGAAAGGCCGAAAGTGGGGAATTTAGTGGCAACAAAAAGTGCACCAACAAAGTCGACGACGGGAAGGGGGAAAAAAGTCGGGAAAAAAAAAAAAAAAAAAAAAAAAAACAATCCAAAGAAGTAAGCCCCGAATCGAAAGCCGTTGGTAGGCCCATCAAAAAAACGAAGAAATGAAAAAAAGGGGTGGCTGTGACCTTCGTAGGTATGGGGCGGCGAAATTAAAAACAAGGCAGCAGTGCAAAAAGAATGAAACCAAGCTCACAAAGAGGAACAAAAAGGGAAAGGGGACCCACAAGGCGACGAAAAAAACTGAAACAGCCCGGTCCAAATCAGGGGAAGGTTCACGAAGAAAACGCCAACACCAAACAAAATTAAAAGCGAGAAGAAGGAATAAGAGAGGACGAACGCACCACAGGCGAGCACAACATAACAAAAGATCCGTGTGGACAAAAGATCCGGTGAGCATAGGGGGACACTCCGGAAAACGGTAGATTGGGGTGAGAGTTCCAGCAAACCAAAGAATCGAAGATACGGGAAAGGGGGGAAAAGAAGATCCTGGTGGGGGCAAAGGGCGCTACCCCAAAGGCTTCGATGCCGGGGAGTAAAAATAGGAGATCCGCAGAAAAAGTCAGACGGCAAGGGATAGACAAAAAAAAAAGGGGAAACGCCGTCAAAATAGGGAACTGAAAAAAAGGGGGGATCCTCCAAAAATATATCAGGGGGCGTCCTTCTGAAGGGGTTGCTTTTAAAAGGAAAGCTAACCAAAGGGGGGAAAAAAACGGGGGGAGGACAGGAGGCAGACTTCGGACCGAGTAGAAGACCGGGAAAGGGGTGTCATCTGCCCGCCGGCAGGGCACCTACTTGGGAAAACGGGAGCGATACGAAAGAACTCCAGGGAAAAAACCAGCGAAAAGGAGCTGGAGGGACGCCAGGCAGGCCAAAGAGAAGCGAACTCAATTAAAAAAGATCACCATAGCTACATCCACAAAAAGGCGAGGATAGCGAAAAATGGGATGGTTGTAAAAATAAACTGGGGTCAAACTCGGAGAGGCAAAGGGAAGCGGAAAAAACGGTACGTTTCTCAGGCAAAACAGTTCGAAGAGGTAGGCAATCAAGGGGAAAGTTCTCTTCAACCAACGAGCCAATCCGGAGAGAAGAAAAATGGGAAAAAGGGTGACGAGGAAGGACCCGGAAAAAAAGCAAAAGATCCAAAGGAAACAGGAAAGGGGCCGTGACCACGCCTGGTTAAACCAGAGGATCCACGCGGAGAAAAAAAAAAAAAAAAAGGCACGCAAAGGATGGTTATCAATAAGACACCAAAAAAAGAGAGACGGAGCAAAATAAAAGGGGTCCAGGATCGCCGAGTCTTTGGGGGTTGGAGAGGTTCCTTGGCCGACGGCAAAAAAGAGAGTGGAGGCAGGAGAAAGGGAGTGAAGGTAAAAAAAAAACAGGTACTCCGGAGGACTTTGGGGGAAGGAACTCGTGAATAGGAACACAACGTGAAAAAACCAGCCAGGACTTCAGGGAGAGGTGACTCGGTCAAGAGTCAAGATAAGGACCGTCGTTGACCGGGGAACTCCCTGGGACACTCTTCAAACAATGAACTTTACGCGGACTACCGCACCGAGCTAATGAAAGAGGGATAGTGGTTGCCGAACCGGGGAGAAAAGGGGGGGGACAGATCAGGGGGAGGCCGAACGAGCTGTTCTTCCTGCACGGAAGGAGGGTAGGGGCCCGGGGGGTGGGCGGGGGAAAGGAGTCAGTATAAGGAAGAGATAACAGAACGGTTTGGGAAACACCGACCGTCCTGTGCACAAGGTGCCAGGACCAACGGGCCACGCGTCATTTCTGACGCAGAAACAAAAGAAGGCAAAGTCACACATCAGATAGAGTATCATCGTGGGGGAAAAGAGAAGACAAACCCCGACGACCAAAGAGACAGTGGGAAAGGCGGGTGTAACAATGCACACTAATAGGACCGAACTGGGGGATAAAAAAAAAAAAAAAAAAGGAATCAACTGACACGAACCCAAAAAGGGGGTTGGGAGGGGGAGTCCAATCTGGCACGATCGAGAGGCCAAAAACCCCTCAACGATGGGGGCCAAAAATCCGCGGGCTGGGAGAGGAAAAGCAGCATAGGAAACCCGGGGTAGAGCAACCCAGGTCGAACCTACCAGTCAGAGAAGGTCAAAAAAGAGCGCCCGGCGGGGAGATGCTCGCCGAGCGGCTAATAACAACGGAGTCAGCCGAGAAACAAGACTAATACGGAAACCGGGAAGGGTGTGGAAGGGGGCGGGGGATGCTCACGGACCGGAAAAGGGGGCAAAAGGAAACGGTGAAATCCCCAGCTCAAGGGCGTAAAACGTAGTTCAAGGGGTGGGAAAAAGGAAAAGGGTAAAAAGGGAAAAATCGCGAAACTCTGCAGAAGACGCTGGTAAAATAGCAAAAGTCACGCAAAAGACGTAACTACAGAGGCTACCCTGAACACGGGAGGGGGGACTTGAAACAAAAAAGAGTGGGCGCAAAACGAAAAACAGAGAACCAGGCGAAGAGAGAAAAATGGGAAAGAAAAAAAAGCACAGCCATCTAAGAACTGGCGAGTCGCACCGTCCCGGGGAGCCATCCTCCACGGTTTGTAGGGAAACGAAACAAAAAGTATAGGGCCACCTAAAAAGACAGCAAAAAAAGGGGGGGGAGAAGAACCTACGAAGGAAAAATTAAGCTGGAAGTTGAAAGTTTGAAAACAAAGGTTTTTGAATTTCATGCGGAGTGGAACCTGGGCCTGGGGCACAAGGGCGCCCAGAAGGGCTTGGGACGGAAAAAAAGCAAAGAAAGGGGGGAAGCTGAACAAACCGATAGAGACGTCAGTAACTGTTAAAGGAAAAATTAACCAGGGGGTTCGCGTGAACCGACAAAAATGAATGGACCCCAAAAAGGAAGGCTAAGCGGATCCGCGGGGGGGGGGCCATTTCCTCTGACTCAGGGGGGAATAAAGGGAACACGAAGAACGAAACGGGCGGATCCACGTTAAAATTGCACTTCGGGACAAGTAATATGGGTGCCCAAAAAAAAAGACATGGGGGGGAGCTCATCATTAAATTGGGGGTCGTGGCCACTGGGGATGGTCGGGGAAAAGGAGGGGGGAGGGGTAAAGGGACAAGGAGTAAGACAAAGACCAACAAAAAACGTCGCTGTAACCCGACTGATCGCTCGGGAGCAAGGCCGGGGAAGAGACCACGAGGGGGAAAAAAATTAAACGGCCAACATCGCGAAACAGTGGAAAGGCAAGGACCCAAGAACATCCAGAGTTAGGAGAGGAACCAATGGCTCATCTGGAAAAAAAAAACGGAGTAACTACTCACCGACAGCGGCACGAGAAAGGACCTCAGCGAATCCTCGGGGACAAGAGACCAAAAAAGTTCGACGAAACCGAAGATGAAAAGAGACAACAGGGGAGAAAGTGGAAGTCTCGCCTGAACCACGACCAGCTTAAAACTCCGGGAGCCGACACGTCCCCGCGTTGAAACCAGGAAGGGAGCGGCAAACATAACGAAGAAAATACCCGGAAAAAGATAACTACGGAGGGGAGGTAAGTCAAAGCCAAAGGAGGAACGGAGGAATCAAACGGGTCGTCAAAAATTTAAAAAATGCGCTCATGGCCCCGAAAGATGTAACATACGTCCGAAACCAAAACGGGATCCGCAGAGGGTCAACGATCTTGACCCCAAAATCTCGAGCTCGCGCAACAAAAAACAAAAGTTAGGAGGGAAAAAATAATCTGGGATCGTCTTGGAAGGGGGACCGGCGACGACGAGGAGCACGGAGAGCAGCGGGATCCGACGCCCAACTGGAGCCCTACGTGGTCCTGGGTTCAAAAAAATGATGTAAGCAAAGGAGAAAGAATCACCGTGCAGGCCGATCACGTCCCGGGCGTAGACCCCCAGAAGCCGAGTAGGAAAAATACAGGTGAGACCAAAGAGTCGGGGGGGCCGAGGAGGAAAGCGGGGAAATCGAACAGCATCAACGGGGACTAGGCCGGACCAGCCGCAAATCAAAGGGAGGGACCAAGGCGAAAGATGGAACCACAAGGGGTTGGGGGGTTGCTCAAGTGGCGCCGGACGGAATGGAACGAAAGGAAGGGGGAACCTTGAGGAAAACAGCGCAGGGACAACGACAAAGCAGGGCAGCGGGGGGTCGGGAACAAAAAACAATGGAAGGCAATAAAAAAAAGCAGAGACCGCCCGGGGAACGAAAAAGGGAAAAAAGCAAGGTAGAAGAATTGAAAGGGGAGGAAACGACCAAAGGGGGGGACGGACCAAAATGGGAAAGGGAAATCCAAAAACGATCCAACTTCCAAGGAAGGGGAAGGCCCCTCAAAGAAAGAAAAGCGCGAAACCAAAAGGGCACGGAACGACGTGAGAAATAAAAAGTCGTCAAAACATACGCAAAAAGCGATCGCGTAAAAATGAGCCTCCCCGGGCGCAGGACATACGCAGAGTAACCAGGGGAGGATTAACCAGGTTTCCCCAAAAAAAAGAAAAAAGGGCCGGCGTCAGAAAGGAATCAAGAGGTCAAAGATCCGTGAAGAAGCCAGTAGAAGGCCGTCGTGATGGAGGCTGACTGGGTAAAAACAACCTCAATAGCCATTAACACAGACCTAAGGGCTACGGGAAAATGCTCACAGCCTCCTGATTCGTGTCTTGGGGGAGAAGAAGGTACTTTCACCCCGCCTTATCCAGACCGCGTACGAAAGGAGGAATGAAAAAAAAAGTAATGGGGGGGAAAAGGCCTGGAAACCTGAACGGTAACCCGTAGAACCCGAGCAAAGGGAGGAGGCCCGAGCAATTCTAACGCGCCGGAAAAAAAAAACCGTTTAATGAAGGGGCGGGAAAAAAAAAGGGGAAGGGAAATCGACCTTTAAATAGATGGAAGGATTTTAACTCTCGGAAATGCGGATTCGGCCCCGGGAAAAAGAGCACTCGCAAGAAAACTGACAGGAAAAGGGAGATCCAAGTTCGATGGAAAAAGGGGAGAAGAAGGGGCATACGTGCCGACGGGGGGTGAAACGGGAGATCGGGGGGATAAAGTGGGAACCGTCAATTTCAAGAAGGCCCGGGAAAAAAAAGAGGTCGGAGGGGGACTTGGCCCATGGAAACCGAAAACGAAAAAGGGAAACAGGTTTCCACGAACAGCTGTGCTCAGACTACGACGAATGGGGGCCACAATTCAAGGTCGGATAAACAGAAATCGCCCCCAAGACCAAGGAAAAAAAGAAGGGAAGTGTTTCATCCGAAAGGAGTAAGCAAAAAAAAAAAAAAAAAGGGCAGTGTCGGATATAGCAAAAATTCTTGGAGAGCCAGAAGAAAAAGCAAAATCCGGGGCCGGATCAATCAAGTGGGTACGGGGGGGGCAACAACAGTCGAAGCAACGGCAGGAGGGAGGGGGGCCGGTGAAAAAGAAAGCCAAGAAGCGTGGCAGGGGGAGAGTTGGGTGGGTGTTGCGATCGAGCCAGGGGGCAAAACAACTTAAAAACGCACGGGTGTGAACAGGAAAAAAGTGAATGCCACAAAAAAAAAAAAAAGGGAGGGGGGGAGAGACAAGGGGTTGGAAGGAACCGGACAAGGAAAAAAGGGTGAGCAAAGTGGCACCTCCTGACACTCCAGGCGGGGGATACAAAACAGATAGAAAAGTTCACGTCAAGACAAGGATTGCCTCGCAAAAAAAAGAAAACCCGCAGGGGCCGGGGGGGACCAAGGGAATACGAGAAAAAAGGCTACGTTCAAAGGTTTCGGACCTTAACGACCAAGTAATGAACTCAAAGTACATACCATCCGACCTAAAGGGAAAAAAACAGAAGAAAAGGAACGGATAGGGAAGGAGACGATGAGGGGGAGATTTCTTGTCCGGCCGGGGACAGCCACCCCTGAAACTTAAAAACGAAGGGGGAAGGAGTTTCGGAAGATCAAACCCAGGCGCCCGGTCGCCCGGGTCAAAACCAGTTTAGTGGGGGTAGGTCCAAGGGATGGACTGGCCCCAGGCCACTGAGAAACCGGAAATCGAAGTGGAGAGGGGGAATCGACAATCCCCTCAAAATCCCTGAAGGACCTGGGGACCCATGGGACTCAGTTGAGAACTAATGAGAACTCAGTGCACGTCCTCCAGGACGGGGGGAAGTGGCCCCTTGGGGGGGGGAATTAATCCAAAAGGGGGACTCAAACAACTAAACGAGGAAGGGAAAAAATAGAAAGAGAACGAAGAAACGCTCACAAAGGGGTTGGGCTAGACGGGGGCCCGGCCATGCAGATTTACAACTGGGTCAAGACGGGAAGATCCATGACGTCGGGGGAAAAAAGAAAAAACATGGAACAGGATGGGGAAAGGGATGGGGGAATGTCGACCCTTACTTCCAACAGGGGGAAAAACTGCAAACTTAACAGTCAAAAGTGTACCCGGAGGGGACTCTTTACAAAAAAAAAACACGGGAAAATCGGCAACCGGCCAAAACGGGGGCCATTAAACGTCGAAGGGGGAAGGTGAACTCAGATGAGTCGCATCAATGGAAAAGGGGCAGCAAGTAAAGGGAGTACGGGGAACCACGAGAAAGACGGGGCCAGAAGCTGAGGAGAAGAACCTCAAAACCAGCCCGAGGGGAGAAGATGTCAAATCAGGAAAAGGCGTTCAAATGCAAAAAAAAGGAAAAGAGGAAGGCAGGAAACGCCTTCCCCAGTTGAGGAAAAAGAACTTATGCAAGGGGCAGCTCAGCAGTCGGAACGCCCGGCCCGATACTCAGTTCCTTCAACGGGTTCGCCACCCTCAAAGAACCTTCTCACTTGGGTTGACTTCGACCCGGAACGTAAGACCCAGGCAGACGGAAGGCCGGCTAACAAACTAGAGATGTGGGAACTGACGCCGCATACGTTGGCAATAATGCGAAACTAAGCAAGGAAAAAAAAAAAAACCCGGGGGGAAAACCAAGGGAGCGAGGGTCCGAAAAAAAAAGACGCCCAACGAAAGGAGACCTCGCCTATATCGGCCGACCCTGTCAAAAGAAGGGACGGCCGGGGGGCAAGTTGAGGGGGGAGGGGACGAAAATTTTGCTACGCCCCGATAGGTGTCACAGTGCAAAGAAGCCAGAAGGAAACCCAAAGATCAGGACCGGTTTGGGTACCTGAAAAGCCTCGGGCCAAGGGTAGCTGCTGGTGACTTTAATGATCGTAGTAGGAGAAAGGGACTGACAAAAAAGTAGAAAATAGGGAATAGTGAGGGAACACAAACACGTCTGTCGGAAGGTAAAAATGGAACGAAACAGGGGGGGGAAGAGCTGGGAGAAAACCGAGCGGTAGTGGAGAAGTAATCAACAACACCAGGTAGGAGGGGGAGGAAAGGATGGAGGCGAACTAACAGGCAAACCGCCAAGCACTAAAAAAAGGCGACAAAGGGACATTACAAGGTATAAAGGGAGCATCGGGGGCCCCCGACGCGACTTGGAGAACGGTTTGGCACCCGCCCGATAAAAGAACATAACGATCGTTGGCAAAAATTCCCAAGCAGCGCGTGCCGGGCAAAACGGAAAAAAGTACCCAAAACAAGTCAGATTCCGGGTGAGTTAAGGCGTCGATGAAAAAAGGTAAACAGAGGAGCGAGCCCGGGACCAACTCCAGACAAGCAAGGAATCCTCCTTTAAGCTCAACAGGACGATCCGAGCGAGCAACGGGGCGTCTGACAGGCTGGTCTTAAAAAAAAAGGAGAAGTTTAGCAGACCAAAACCCAGAGAGCAATTCCGGACAACGCGGCTAAAGGAGGGAATCAAGGGCCCAGGGAGCCTACGTGGTCGGGATATAAAGGACATCGACGGGAAAAAACGGATGGCTTCATCAGGATATATGAGAAGAAGCACGTGAGGCGAAGGGAGAAAGGGGGGATGACACCAAAGTCCAAGCATCAATAAAGGAGAAGTCATGGGTCGAGAAGGAACGCGGGAAATGAAACCGGACTTCAGGGTGGGAAAGGGGGGAGGAAACCTCCAGGCCCTACCGCAATGGGGAAGCAGGGACCTGACGGCAAACAAGGACAGACGTGAGGCACTCAAAAAAAAAGAAAAAGGTAAGTGAGAGCATGGAGCCCGCCCCTCCCAAAGGAATCGACAAAAAAAGGATACGCTTGGTCCTCCTGGTAAACCGGCCCTCGCCAAAAACGACCAAAGGGCAGTTAACGGGGGAATTCACACAAACAAAGGTCGGGCAGATCAGCCCGAAACCATCGGGAACTCGTGCAGGGGGTTGCGCACGGGCAATACACGACAGCTTAGGGGGGAAGGCCCGATTAAAGGAAGAAGACGAACCAGAAAAGCCCGAAATATGTGAGCAGTGAAGAAACGCGGCAAACATCAAAAAGATGTGCTCAAGGGGAAGTTCCCAAAAATTGCTAAAAAAAATCACCCCGAGATTGGGAAGGAGCGGGTGGAAAGAGGCTAAAGCGGAACCCTTGGGCAGGAAGAGGAAGAAAAGGGGTTTGGTAGAACCCTATCAAGCAGTCCATGGGGTTCACAGGCCAGAAAAGCACTTTGGGGGGAAAGAACTTCCATGGCCTGAAAAGGGAAAAGAGGGGCGAACCGGCGCCGGTGGAAAAAGAGGGGGGAAAAAAGGAAAAGGGACCGGGAACGGGGAGACACAAGAGAGACGATACGGCGCCAGAACAACTCCAGAGTCTAAAAGTTCACGGACGTCTTTCATCTGGGTTGGACTGAAAAGGACCGATAGGCTGGGTGAGGGGACTAAAGAAAAGCCAAAAGTTGCGAGTGATTGTACCCGACCACGGCACAAACAGGACTGGAGGCCGGGTGGGAACACACACAAGAGAGGAGAGATTTCGAAGGAGAAGGTATACTGACAAGGAGAGGTAAAAAAAAAAAGGGCAGTTGAAGGTGTGGAAAAGGAAAACAGTCTCGCAATGAATTGGTTTAATAAAAGTCTGCACCGGGGGGGCACTAAACAGCGGTGGGGAAAGGACTGGACCCCAATTTTCTAAGGAAGAAACCACACCCAAAGGGCAGAAAAACGCAGGGATTACTAAGATCAATGGCAGCAATAGGGTTCAGGCGAGATTCTGAAAGTTCGAAAGGCCGACGCCCCCAAACCCCATTTGACCTTAACAAGAAGACACGAAGCGAGAAAAGGAGGGGCGGCAAGAACGGGCAGAAGGGACGAACCTGAAAAAGAAACACTAAAAATTTAGGTTTTTTTGAAGGAGGTGGGGCCGAAGGCGATGGCAAACTCACAAGGAAGGCCGGTCCAATGGCAGAAAAGCTCGCCCAGAAGAGGGAGGGACGTTCTGCAGGTGTCAAGCGGGGAAAAGTAAAAAAAAGCGAGCCGTTCACAACGTTCACAGGAGGACAGGGCAGGGAGTCGATCGGTCAACCGTAAGGAACGTTGAAGACTGGCAGACCCGGAAGTCCGGGAAATCGGCCAAAAAATCGGGCACGAACTGCAAAACGTAAGCAAAAAAAAAGACGGGGGCAGACCATAGGAAAACCAAGAGTCGAAGGAGGAAAAGAAAAATTGACGCACCGGTCGTTCTCCTTACGCAAGAAAAAAAGGGGGGAGGGGCCCGGCCAGGGAAATCCGTGGTGGCTCCTAAAACCCTGGGGGGGGGACAAAAACGTCAAACGAACGAAGGACCTTAACGGACGGGTTTCCTGAGTGGTGTGGAATAAGCCTCCTTGAAGTAAAAACAGGGGGGCAGGGAAACTGGAGCCCGAAAGCACCGCAGTGGGGACACCCTCCAGAGCCCCAGAAGACCGATGGCGCAGAGATCGAGGAGGTCAGGGAGGGCATTTAGGGCCCTGGAGTTACGAAAGGGAAATTGAAAAAAGAGGGTGCCGGAAAAAGGCTACGACTCTAAAAAAGAACCTGGAAGTAGTGGAGCCGGACCCACCTACGCCGGGAAGAACGTAGACGCCACCCGGGCGAAAGAACTGTGAAAAGCCTCTCAAAGGCCGTCAACAGATTCGAGGCGCTAAGACTTTGCTCATCGCAAAGCAGCGACGGGCGCGTACCAAGGAAATGGATTAGAAAAAGACTTACCGCACAAAAAAGCAGGCGAATAAAGGGCGGCAGCGGAGTAAGGAAAGGAATGGGCAGTCGCAAAAACACTGCGGCCTTTAAAAACGCAAGGACCATCTCTAACAGGGGCGGCGCTCACAAGGGCGGTAAGTCATGTGCAAAGGACAAAACCGGAAGTTGAACAAAAAGAGAACAATCGTGACGCTCAAAAAAAACCTATGCTAATCCTTCTAGAAGCTCAAACACACAAACGGGTCACAAAGGGCGAAAAAAAGTCGACACAACGAACCAAGGGAAATGTCTCGCCTGCACGAGGTCTGCCATCCTCGCGAAAGGCTGTGGCAACGTATGAAAATCCCCTCCTGTAGCTCAGGAAAACAAAAATCTGACCCAAGAAAGGGCAGGGCCCTCGGGGTCAGACGGGGAGGCTGCTTGGCAGAAAGGGGGAGGGACGAAGGGGGACGGCACGCCACGGCAGATGGCGCTCAACGGAAACCACGGTCAGTGCCAAAAGGAGCGGAGAAAAAAGCCGCCATCCGCGGGATGGCGATCGTCCGCCGGGTAGATCAAAGAACGAAAAGGAACCTCGTCAA
>Ga0179591_1279460_pt1 | contig 16376 bp, 14 predicted proteins | sample CZOMad2_1_08_16f_FD_182891 | JGI IMG/M metagenome (GOLD analysis project Ga0179591, IMG submission 182891) | Vadose zone soil fungal communities from Angelo Coast Range Reserve, California, USA - CZOMad2_1_08_16fungal (PacBio error correction) | ecosystem: Environmental > Terrestrial > Soil >...
GGTGGATCGACGCAGACAGGCCGGGGGGAACCGTTCTGGAAGACAGACGAGAAAAGCCGATTGGCACCCCCCACAAAGGGGAGAGGAGGGTGTGGAGGCCAATGAGCAAGAACCGTCACGAAAGGATTCCATCCGGACAGGGGATGGGAATTGAAAGCCTTACCTCCTCAAAGGGTGGGTCTAAGGGGGCGAAGGGAAAAAAGAAAAAACACGGAGGCAAGAAAACCGACGACGACATTGACAGAGTTCCTTCGGTTCGTGCCTGCTCGAAGCGGGGAGGCGCGGAGAGGAGATCTTCTAACAAATCATCCGTACCGTGGAACAAAAAGATGGAAGGCCAAAAAAAGGTCGATCAACAGGCAAACCAGACGGCTCGAGTGAGACAAGAAGAAGGGCGCGCCACCTTGAGTCTTCAAGCTCCGAGGGGTCGTGGTAGGGATGCCAGGACTTGACCCGGAAAAAGCAACGGGGTGTTAGGAAAAGACGTCGGTACAAACGCAAAAAGAAAGGATGACGGACAAGCTAAAAAAGAAAAGGGGAGAAAGACATAGCCTACCGTCATGCTATTAACCTGAACGCCGGGAGAAATGCGGAGAGGAAAAGATTAAAAAACTGAAGAGAGAGAAGAACAAAACAACAACTGAAAAGAGAGGGGCATCCTCGTTGGGGATCGTAAAAGGACAGCTTTCTACCTAGCGTCCGGTTCAGCGCCGGAGCAGGAGGCCCGTGTATGCGAAGTTCGCCGCTAAAAATTAGAGACGAGGAAGACGGGGACGGTGCTAGACGGCTAAACCCCCTTATCAGGGGCAAAAAAACAGACCCTAAATGACTTACTGGTCATCCTACTTACCGGAACAATGGAAGCCCCCGCCTGAATTAAAACTCTAACGCTCTCGGACGTGCAAAACAGCCGGTCGTAAAAACTACTTTTGGGTGCACCGTTTTATGGAGAAGGAAGAGTCCGGAAGCTCGGCGACCACAAAGCTCCCTCATGCAAAAAACAGAAGAACCCAAGAACTCTTTCAAATCCTTGGCGAGGGCGAAGGTCGGAAACCGAAGGTTGAAGGCCGTGGTTTGACCGCATTGACTAAAAACAGGCGCAGGGGAAGTCAAGACGGTTATCAGTTCACAAACGCCAGCATGTGAAAGAGGGGCGGGAGGTATTCACAAAGGACAAAAAAGAGAGCTACAGACTAGGATGAAAAGGCGCGAGAAAAACAAAAGGAGGGGGTTGGTGGGGAGTTGGAAAGTAAAGGGCACTCATTAGGATTACAAGGGGACGGGCAGAGAACACAAGTCCGCTCATAAACACAAAACGGGCAAACAAAAAAAAAGGACTGGTAATCAAACTCGAAAAGTTCGGCAAGGCTACAGAGCCGCGCACGTGAGAAGAAGGGGCGGCTACTTTCACCTACTATCTTGGGTGAGGGGGGGATGGGGTGTCTTGTTGAAGAAAAGGAAGGGATAAGTTTTCAGGAGCGGCGAATTACCTTCGAATGCACGGTCGGGTGAAAATCGACGTCAAAACCCGCAGAGTGAGTCCATAGTCGGGGAGATAGGAAGAAAGTATGCCTACAAGGTGAAAGGGGGTGTGAAGGGGTAGATCCGGGTCTATGAGGCCCTACTAGAAGTTACCGGGAAAAAAACAGGGACGGGCCAGAACCAAAAGACCTGCGACAGAGAGTAACTTGGTCCCTGACATATTCACGTCAAAAAGGGGGGCAACGCATGACTCTTTACAAAGTAAAGCCGTCATCAGTTGTCCCGGCGGGAATCAAAGAGAAGGAAAACGGCATCGAGGAACGTTACGAAAATTGGGGAGCAAGCGCGAATACCGAGAGTTCGGCGGCATCAAAACCTTCGGGACCATCGGCTCGACAGTCGAGAATGTCTGAAACTGTTGGCCCTGAGAGGACCAGATTCTGGGAACGAACTAGACCAAAAGAAAAAGGGTAATGGACACCGGGCATAAAAAAAAAAGAGAGATGGTGCAGCGCCCCCCGGTTGGTGAAGAGCGCACGAAAAGGCTTTTCCCTGTTCGTTCGGTCAAAACTCTTTCGGGTCGGAAGATCCTGCATGGCGGCTTGGTCGAGATATTTACACCAGAAGGGGGCATTAGAGTACCGAGTCCGTGTATACCGGGGATAAAAAAATCCGGTCAATGCGGGACCCACGAGGAGGAGACACAAAAAGACCTCACCGACACTCAAACGTTCTTTTATTCGAGAAGGGGACTCTTGAACGGTGTTCATCAGTGGGACCTCATCTCCCTGCCCAAAGAGGCCCAGTAACACGAGGCGTAGGAGCGAAAGCAGGGTTCATTCTTTCCAAAATTAAAACCTTAGACAACTCGCAGCCGCAATCCGGGAAACCGTGGGTGCGACGGGGAAAATTTCCCCGAACCAGATCAAAAAGGCTCTTTGAATGACCAAAAAGTGGAAGTATCCTTGGGGGGACGGCGACCAGATCAAAAGGAGAAAGCAGGGGGTAAAAACTAATGACAGCGCAAACCCAGGGGCCCCTTGGAAAAAGCTGACCTAAGGAAATACGGGAACATCTACCGACCAGTTCTGAGCGGGTGGAACAGGCAGGGGCGACGAGGTCAAGCCACAAGCAAGCGGCGGAGGGGGTGGGGAAAGAATCCTGCGGAATGGGGGGGACCTACAAGGGGGGGGACTACCACCGTACTCAAAACCAAGGCTGTCTAAGCGTCTAAAGCGATCTAATTGAATTGAAGGGGATCCGCGAAAGAATAAAAAACGACACGATGAACAGTCACGGCCGGGGGGACAAAGGGTCGGCAGGTAGCGGCCGAGGGCTGGCAGAAGGGGGAACAAGGTGGGAAAAAAGAGGTCGCTGTCCGCACAGCAGCGTTTTCTTTTCTGGGTAGGCACGAAAACTTAAAGTAAGGGGCGGGGAGAAAAGGAAGGGGTATCTGGGTTGTTGGGTCGTGTCCTGCAAGGCTAAATCACTAAGAAAATAACGGGATCTGGGCTGGAGGGTAGAAGATCAAAGAGCCGCCGGACTATGGACCCACGGGGCAAGGCCCGTGGGAAGACTGACTCATCACTGACTGTTTTAGGAGGGAGGGATGCTTTTGGAGGAAGACGACCGGCTGCTCCGGGGAAGATCTGGGGGGAGGGTGAAAAATCTTCTTGTCTAAAACACGATTGAGGAGGGAAAATCGTGTCGTCGGGGGTCGACGGAAAAGGACTTCCGGGTGACAAAGAAAACACTTTGAAAACCTCTTGCCAAAAGCACGCGCGGTGAAAGGGGAGGGACAGGCACTAGTAATTGGCAAGGGTGCCGAAGGGGGGAGTGAACATTCCCAAGAAGCCGAACTAATCAGATGAAGAGGGTCACTGCCTGCCGAAAAGCCGCGGCAGATCTACAAGTAGGGTTCGGGCGATAAACCCTCGGGAAACACTATAAAAAGTCCTGAAGGGTTGGGCGAGGGAAACCAAAAGTCGAGACTTGTATCCGGTGCCGAACGGGCTGGGTACGAATGGGGTTTACGACCGTATCCGACAGGGGGACATAGGGGGGGATGAGATCAAGAAGATACCTCAGACAAAGGGGAATTAAAGGGAACTGCTCTTTACTAAGGTGATGCGCTGAGAGTTGGTTTTGGGACGGTCGGGAGCGACATGCAGAAAAGAGTTTCACGAGACTGAGAAGCCGGCCGGACGGGCCCAGAATCCCTCAACGAAAAACCATTGTCTCTGACCACACGTGCAAGTCCCCCACGGAATCAAAACGATGGAGGGTCAATTCACACAAGAGGGTCGGGTGGGTGGAATACAACAGTTGCGGTCGTAACGAAAGGGGGAGAACTCGTCTCAGGAGGAGTTGAAACCGCAACCTGTAACCCCTGAATAGACCGGGTAATAGAAGCGGTCTTCGTACGGTTCGAACTTAGGAGAACACAAAAGCAAGGTCTTCATTCGTCCGGGTACTTGATAACGAAGATAGGGTGTGGGGCAATCTGCCACAAGGGCAGTCAATTTCGACGGAGGAAAAAACGGAGGGGAAATTTTTTACGTTTTGGGGTGATCGAGCGAGGAAAGGAACTAGGCAAACAGATCTCGCCAATATGAGAAAAGAAAGAAAGAGGAATAGGAAGAGTGAACGTTAGTATCGCGGAAACGTCACCACCAATACCAACAGCGAGGGGGATTAAGGACAGGAGTGAGGGGGGAACCGAGAGGAACATTCAGTCCAGAGCAAGATACGGAACGAAGACAAAACCGGCGCTCAGCAGGACTAGCATCGCCGCGACCCGCCCCATGGGGGGCTTCGAGGGGAGTACCCGGAGGCGAGTCCTGTTTTTTTTGGACTGAACTAAGCTCCGCACGCAAGAGTTGCTCGAGGGGGGGGTTGGAAATCGGGGTAAAAAAAGGCCCAACACCAATCGGGTGGAGAAAAGATCACGAAGTTGAGGCTCCCGGGGGAACTTAAACCCTTGTATCGAAATGAAAAAGGAAAACGGGCATGCGTGGTAGGGGGAGAGTAACTGTGATACTCATACTGTCAGGTGAAACGGAGCAACAACAAATGACTAAAAGAGCACTAAATAGCCGCTACGACCGTTTACGGGAAGGGCGGACTATAGCGCCGCGGGAACATCTGCCTCTTGCGGCAGAGGCAAACACAATAAGGGTACGCAGGCGGAAGGGGAGGAGGACAATACGGGGGGCGACGAAAAAGGGGGAGGCCCACGAGGGGGAAAGCGTGGAAAAGGTCTTGCGCACCTAAAATCAGATTGTAGGCCTGGGTAAGGGGAGGCGTCATGCATTACAGGACTCGAAGGAGAGGGCGGGTGCGGGGGGGACCATGCCCTTCGACATGAAAGTATGAGACTTCCGGGACACCCGCTAGGATCGGGGAGCCAAAGAGGGGGGTTAAGGGGGTAGTCAAAGGCAGACGAATGGGGTCGGACATATCACTTAAGAGGGGGGTTAAACTAGTTGACGTCAACGAGGATAACCCTTCATCGGCCCCACAAAGAAAATGAGCTCGGGCAAATCGTCTTCTGCAAGATTCCCAGACAGAGAAAAGAGAAACAGACTTAGATGTTGAAACAGTGCAATAAAACAAGCCGGGGGGGTCCAGCAAAGGTCCGGGCAGGCTCGGTAAGCTCACCCCCGTCGAGACCCTAAACGGGTTGACTGTCGCAAAATACGCCGTGGAGAAAAAAACATGAGAATGAAACTACCTGCAAGTACCCTTTTCCGGTAAAGGACCGGGGAAACCCAAAGGACTGGAAGCTAGGGAAAGCAAGCAATGGCTACTCAGACGCGAGCAGGTGTCGAGGAGGCCCAGGGAGACCACAGCTACCTAGGAACCGAAGGGATAATGGGACCAGAGGTGTCGGTTAGCGCCATATGGAAAATGTGCATGCCTGGAGGGGATATACAATTGAAGAAAGAAGGGAGTACGGTGTGTCAAAAGGAAACCCGGGAGACAAAAAAAACAAAGAGAGTACAACCTCACCGCGCAGGGAAGTGGGGTGGAGAATCGGGGCGCCAAGGGGGGGCCAACATGAGGAGGGAACGGAAAATCGGGAGACTGGGGCCTTCGCAGAAGGGTTCCCCACTCGCCCACAAAATGAGGGGAGAAGAGAGGGTAAATCGTCGTCCAGAATTTTCACTTGGGGTTCGCCAGGAAGGACAAAAAGGGTGACTAACCTTGAAAAGGAACCAAAAAAAAAAAAAATTGGGGTACATGTGCGTAAGAGGAAAGCTTCAAAGGGGGGGGGACAAGGACAACTTGAAAGGGAGGACGGAGGAGGTCAGGGTGTTTGCAAGGCAAAAATGGGGGACAAAATTTCGCCGGGGGGGGCCATCAGGGGGTTGACAGGGTAATCCCTCGAATTGAGGCACGCAATATTAAAAATAAGAGAAGGCAGAACTACGACTCAAAAATGCTTTCCCACGAGACGGTTTTGAAGAGGTATAGGGACTCGGAGGAGAACCGTCACGGCCCAGGTATAGAACCTTGTCCGGGAGGGAAGAAAAATCTCGGAAAAACCCGCAAGGGCAGATAACTTCGCAAAACTATTCAAACCAAGAAGTAGGCAGCCCACAACGTAAAAAAGGGAATAAAACAGGATACCTGCTACCACCCTGGGCGGCGATCGCAAACGAGCGAAAAATCTAAAAAACGGCTGGGAGGATTTCATCACCAGGATTGACTGGTCGGAAGAAAAAAACACGGGGGGTTCACATTCTCTAGCAAGCTGCAAAAAAAAAACGAGAGCAGGTGTTCAAGCCGAACTAGGGTTAGCTAAGCGCGGGGGTCATAAAAAAATTACCACCGGAAATCGACGCCTTAATTAGAATGCAGACCGGCAAAGCAGGTGGTTTCGGGGCGATTTGGAAAAGAACGAAGTGGGCCCAAAGGACGTCATCGAGCCTTCCCAGAATGGAGGAAGGGGAAAGGAGCACGTTGAAATACTGCTACCAACGGCGACGTGGGTGATAAGTTAAGCTCCCGAGGGATAGGTCAGAGGGGGCCGAATCTCAAGCACAACCGGGCACTACGGGTAGTCCATATCGGGGAGTCCTAAGGAAGGGGAACACAGACTTTGGTTCTTGCCGCCAGGTGAACGAGGGAACACCTGGTCATGGCAACGACGGATAAAGTAGCCGAGTGAGGACAAGAAAAAAAAAAGAATTTTCATTACTTCATCTCAGGCCGTCCAACTGGATCAAGTGGCAAGGGGAGAGCCGAACCGAAGGTGAAGTCAAAAGAAGTACTGGGGAAAGGGGGTTTTTAGGTTTAAGAGCGGGAACTGGCCGATTGGAAGAGAAGGGAGGTGCTCAAAGGGAGACGGCCATCCCCAAAAAAAAGGTACAAAAAGGAATGACAAAAACGGGAATTACTCAGGGGAAAGGTTCAGACATATGCTGAGCAGAAGGGGATAGTGAGAAGGAAAAACCTCGGGGGCATGAGGGTGGACCTTCTCAGGCATGCGACAACAGGGCAAAGGGGGGTGTGTAAAGCCGGGCAAAAAAAGGAGGTCAAGGACGGGCCTGGAGATACTACTCTCACGGGTTCCAGCAGAACGGAAAAAGGTGTGGTGAGTGAAATGAAGCGCAGGGTTGGGGACGGCGCGACGGAAGGGCAGAGGGGTTAAAAAGAGGCCTCAAGAAAAGAAAAAGTAACATGGGCACCCAGATCCGTCACTACTTTCCGTGCAGTGCATAAAAAGAAGCGCACGAGTCGCTACAAGGGCTGACCTCTTTCCGTGGGCAGGGAAGGGGGTCGCCTGGCTCTCTTCAGTCGGGCTGTTCGGGGTATGAAAGCCTCCGACCGGTGTTACGTAGAAGTCGGGGGGAAACACCAGTCGTAAATCTTCTCTTCTACAAGCGAGAGGAAAAGAGGGAATAAAGGGGAAACAGCAAGCTGGCGGCGAGGTACTTACTATTTATAAATGATGGGAAGGCCAGGGCGCGGCGAATGCCTGCTTATGAGCGCTCAAAAAAGAGGAGGGAGGGAAAGAGGTATACGCCGAGTACCCTGAGTACCTCCTGGAAAGGAGAACTAGGCGGTCCCGGAAAAAGAGACCGCGCTTGCTAAACTTTATTCGCTTAACTTGGCCAATTAGGAAAAAGCCAAGCAGTACCCCAGGGGGGGGACGGTTGACCGAAGTCTACTAAACTGTGCCCGCACTTGCACAAAAAGGAAAAAATCATCACGTCATGGGTCAAGCCTGCAACAGGAAGTAAATGGCCACCAACGCGGGGAATTTGTCGACAGAGAAGTAGCCGCTCTAAGTAGGGTTCCACTTGCACAACGCCTGACCGGCAAGTTGGCCGTAAGGTTGGGGGGGGGGGGCAAAGGCTGATGAGGACGGGTCAGCTTTCCAGAGGAAGACCAACAGTTCCCCTGCGACAAGGAAAATAAGAAAAACGTAAGTTAATGAAATACGGGGGATCGAGGCGAGTTGGGATGGCAGGGGGGGTTTGGAGGGACGCAAGGTGGGAATAATACAACACAAGACGGAATTCACAGTTAGGGAAGTGGAAAACATGTCACAAACCAGCACCGACTCAGCGTTAGGGAAGGAAAAGAGACAAGGACGGCGAGCTACTATAGTAGAAAAAAAGAGGAACCCCTCGTGGGGGTAGAGAAGTCTGTAGGAGGTGGGCCTCCATGATTAAAAGAAAGAGAGGAAAGAGCGAGGAGAAAGTCTCCTGAAGGACACTAAAACCAAACGGGGCACCCCCAGGAAAGGGATTGGTCAAGAAGCGAAATGTCGGCGCTAAAGAAAAACAAACCCAAACCTGAAAAAAGGGTATAGCAAGAAGAAAAGCGGCAAAGACTTAATTAAAATTTGGTTTGGAGGGACCGGAAAGAGGGCTAAAAAAGGTGGGGCCCGTTCTCAGGGAAACGCAGTGGATAGGGGACAATTGGTCTAACTGGATCAAAGACGCGATCAAAAAACACCAAAAAAAAAAAAGAGGGGGTGGCTGGAACGTGCCCTGGGCACCTTACTCGGGGACGCAGTATCGATAGGACTGACTACCTGGGGCCGTGCACCCGGGGGGCATTGTCTATCGCCGATGGTGGACCTGAATCACGCGTGAATAGGAAAAAGGGGGTCGCAACACCGCTCCTTGGGGGCTCAAGCACCCAGAAGTGCGAACGTAATCGCGACATAGGGGGGCCTGAAGGCAACATCCGGAGTGGGGGAGTGAAGGGAGCTTCCAATTTTCTCAGCATCCGGGGGCACGTTCAAAATCGGCAAACAAACGGAGGGTATGAGTACTGTCACACTTTGCCTGGCAGATATAAAGAACGAGACTGAAGAAAACCTGGTTACATCGACGGGACCATCTCTTATGAGAAGAAGGGGAGAAGAGCAGAGTCTTTTGGATAAGGGCAAAGAACTCAGAAGCACGGTGGATGGGAATGGGACGCCGAATTTTTCCGTCTCTTGAAATCTCTCTCACTCCCGGAGAAGCAAGAGAAAGAAAAAAAAGTGGTCTGAAAGCGGGCCATTCGGGGGGGGGAAGGGGGGGTTCCTTCTGGCTTGCCTCCTGATAGTGAGGGGGGAGAAGAGAAAGCGGCGGAAGGGGTGTATTATTGGGGGTGGAGGGAGCAGGACAGGAAATCAAATTATCTAAACTCTGCACGTGAACGCAAAAAGGGGCAAAAAAAATCGGCAAAATGCCGCGGACACATACTGTTGAAAGGGAAGGGAGAGGGTGGAGGCGGACATTCGCTTCAGCGGGAGTGGTCAGGGTGTCCGAGCGAAAAAAACGGTCCAGCCCTGAAAACACCGGAGGAAAAAGGTCTCGTATGAAGATGTCTTTTTCCTGATGTTCCACCGCTGAGAAGGAGGGGTGGGGAAACCCAGGACAAGAGCCCGCAAAAAGAAAGTGAAACTAGATTTTGTGGAGGAACTTGACTGCAGCGTGAACCCGAACAAGAAGAAGTCAAAAAAAAGAGGAATTAACCCAACCACTTTTAATGGAAGGAAGTCACCCCACTGGAAAGGTGTCAAGGGTCTAAAGAGAAAGGGAAATGAAGTCTGTAGGGACAATCCGCTGACGAGATCAGCCGCAGCCATGGGTGGGCTTGGAAGAGGTCGAAGTCCAATGAATTAACAGTCAATAGCGACGTGTAGAGACGGAAAAAGAGGTTTTCCCCCCTTCTGGGAAGGGCCGGTGATGAAACAATGGCTCGAAAGGGGGTGGCCCAAACTCTATTAGTTGGGTTGAGAGCCTGGGGAGGCCGAAACCCTGAGAAGAAGGGTAAAATTGAGGGAGAGAACCAGAACAGGGGAATGAAGTGTCTATATCTAAGTAAAAGAACAACAGGGGAACGAGACCGGCCCCTCATTTCGTTGGGACCGGGGAAAGGACGGGAGAGGGGGGAGTAGGGAAATAAAATTTTCCATTGTCATGGATTTAAATGGATCTGCCGTCCAGGGTTTTCTGTTGGTAAAACAAAGGAAAAAAAGGACACTCTAGGTATTGGAAGGAAAAAAGAATTGGACCCGGGAGATGCAAATCATCAAAAGGAAATAAACCAAAAAGGGGAGAGTGAACGGTGGACGGCAGGGATCAAGAAACTGCCCCGGCCACTTTCACGGGAAGGTCAAGGTAATGAACTCATATCCTGGGAAGTATGTCAATGGAAGGTCCCTAAGTCAAAACGATAGAGGTGAAGGGAGGAACGGGGGTGACGAACGACTCAACTATGGTCGGTGGAGGGAAATCTAGAAAGAGGACGAGGGGGGTTACGGAAGACCACTGGACAGCCTCGCGATAAAGAACTGAGCGAAACGGTACAAAGGCCAACGGTTCACGAAGGAAGGTACAGAAGAAACCTGGCAACATGAAGATCCATCCTAACCGAAAAAAGCTCGATTGGAAGGGACGACGCACTACTGGCCTACAACAGAAGTCGACAAGAGTCGGGCGAGCAGCGGGAAAGGAGAACTCGAAAAGGGGGGGGGGAGGGCGATCTCGGGCCACGGCGAATGGGGCATCCAGGACTCACAGGGGTCGTCGCTGAAAACGTGGAGGGGGGTTGACGTAAAACCTAAGAATAAAATCGTGGGGGAAGCGGCTAAAAACGGATACTACCAGGCCTGTCAAGAAATGTCGCGACGCTGCCGTGAAGAAAGAGAGGGGCTCGTTTTGATTTATACGGATTAAATACGAAAAAGGTGGGACGCAATGTTGACAAAAGAACGATCCTACCAACGGACCCCGCTGGGTAGTCAGCCACAGTGCAGAGTAAAAACCAATTGTTACATCACCAAATGAGCAGAAATAAGGGAAGCGTTGAGTTCAACAGGCAAATTAATCAAAACACAGGGCAAAGGCGGTGGTTGATCAAAAAACGGGGGGGGGGGGCAACCAAATCAAGAATAGGCACGCAAGCAGTGACGAATCAGTAATTTCAGGCAAAGAAGGGTCACAACGGAACATTGACAGGGGAGGGAAAGCCTGTTCCAGCTAGGGAGGTAAAGAACTGGAGAGAGGGGGGGACAGATATCGGAACGGGGATTAAGAAAATACCAAGGGGGTGCGGGGTGAAGGCTGGTCAGAATGGGGGGGGAGGGGTGAGGGGGGGAGGAATAGGAGGGGAGTTTGGGTAGGCCTGGGCAGGGGGGAGGGTGGGTGGGGGGGTAAGGACAAGGGCTGGGGAGGGACGGGATTGGGATATGACAGGGTTATGTAGGAAAGGGGTGTGGGGTTATGGCGAAGGGAGAGGGGTGTGGAAATAGAGGGGAGGACGGGAGAAGGAGGACGGAGGGCTAGGGGTCGGGTGGAGGCTTACGTGGAGGGAGGGGGGGCTGAAAGGGGGATGGAAAGTCGTATTCAGTTTCACAATAGGGAAACAGAGGGCCTGAAAGGGTACGCTCTCATCTTGGACTCAGAGGTTGGAAATTCACAAGGGTAGAAAGAAGGGAATGGGGAATTCCATTGTGGGACGAAGAAAACCTTGAACGCAGAAGAACTAATCTCAGGGTCATACCAAAAAAACAAAGGGGAAGGGAGGAGAGATAATGCTGCACGTGTCTCTCTCGGAAACCACGTAGACCATTCCAGAGGGGGGGCTTAACGTGAGAAAAAAGGGAGGCGCATAGAGAACCTTGAAAACATCATCGATGAAATATACGAAAACCGGTTGCGTGCAGAGTAAGGAGGGGAATCAAAAGCAGCCTCGAAAGAAACGGACGATCATTCAATCGGGATAGAAAAGCGGATGGGGACGGTGGACAAACGTTTTATCTAATCGTCAAGAGGAGGTAAGAGTTGGGCCAGGCTGTTTTACAACGGGGGGGAGCAACAACAGAAACTTTTAGAAAACAGCGGGGTCGAAGTGGGAACGGACACGTCTTGGCTCGTATATTTGCAGTAAGAAAAATGGCCTTGGGGGAGTAATTCAGTAGTGAGAAAAGAGAGTTCGACTTCAGAAAAAACCGTCTCACAAGAAAACCAAATAAGAAAAAGGCTGATAAGGACAGCAACTAACTCATGTAGGGGGAAAATAATTTTTCATCTAAAGTAGAGGTGGGTAGCGCCGGGGAGGTCACAGAGTGGAGCCGGGGGTGTCATCCAAAAAAGAAGGGTACCTTCCTCGAAAGGGTATGAGTAACAGCGTCGAGGGGCTACAACGCAACGCCCCCTGGAAGGAGTGTTGAAAAACTCTCTGTCTCACCATAATGGGGGGGGGGGGGGGGGTGAAGAGGGTAGGGTTATGGTTGGTGCCGTCAGGTAGGCTGGGGGACCACTCGAATTGAGGGGTCGGCAAAACGTGAAGTGGGGCAGAGCTACGCAGGAACCTTCTCGGGAGAGTGCACTTTTGCCGGAAGCGGAAATCTGTCATCAGCACGGGAAGGGGGGGGGTCGTAAAAGACAAGGGGGGGGACGGGGAGGGCTGTCCTATCACTCCCGGGGGGAACTAAACATAGGGTTGGACGGAGAAAAGACAGGCAAATAAGGAAGAAGGGGAAGGCGGAAAGGCACAGCTGGACTCGCAGCGCAAACTTCGTGATGGGTACAAAAAAAAAGGGGGGACCAGGACAAGTGGGGGGGTCCAGCCGGCACGAGAATCCCGGAAAGAAACAGGATAAGCAATCATTCCTCGGTTCTCTGAGCGGGGAAAAAAAAAAAAAGGAAAAAGAAAACAGTGATCGGACTAACCCACGGACAGGAAGGGTTAAGGGTTGAAGAAAACATAACAATCTCATCTCGTGACTGGGGGAAAAACTGGGGACAACGAAGGCCACAGAAGACTCGCTGCAGCGAGATCCCTAAGTGGAAGAACCACCGGAAGGGTAGGAATGGGAAAAAAAGTTTCTTTGACTGAATCAAAGGTCAAAGTAATGCAGAGGTGAGAAGTCAAGCTTTAGACAACCGGGGGGAAGTACGGGGGTCTGCCCCAAGGGAGAAAAAATAGGCGGGAAAAAGTGTGGGACACTAGAGGTCTTGGACAGTCCTCACGGGGGGCAGGTGGGGGGAAAGTGTGCTGTGAGTGGTGTGGGAGAGTGGGGGGTCGTAATTCCTGAGTTCAGAAAAAAAAATGTGTTGGCTGTGCTGAATAAGAAAGCATGTAAGAGGGACGGGGGCCATCTGGAATGTTATAAGTGAGGCTCCCTTACTTGGACGACTTAAACAGAAAAGCTGGGTGGGGTTACTTGGGGGGGGGGTCGGGAGTCGCGGACATTCTCCAAAGGTAGAGGGCTGGGAGGGCGGGAGGGAAGTTGGGAACCTTCCTACGGGGGGGGACGCGAAAATAGCCGGGGGGGAAAGAATCATTTCAATAAGGGGAATCCAGGGGAAGAACAAACGAAACAAGCTCTCATCAAGCCAAACTATAAAACGAGACCTATTAAACGGATGGTCAAGAAAACAAGAGGATAAGTTAAAATGTTGAAACCAGGGGAACAAGGGAAGATTGTGAGTCATGCCCTTTGAAAAGTATCCAATGCTGCAAACAGGAAGCCAAGCGTCTGAGTAGAAAAAAACCAAATCCACAAGCAGAAGAGGGGTGGCCAGGGGAAAGGGGGAGGAGGCTGGGGGGGAAAAGGAGGGGGGGGAAGTGTGCCTGAGGCGGGGCCGGAAAGATGGGCAGGTACGGCGGACCAGAGGGAAGCCAATAGGCTCCCAAGGGTGGAGAGGGGCCGGGCTCATAAAGCGTCGCCATCCCCGAAAAATCCCGCATGGCGGAGAAAGGGAAAAAACCCACCAACCCTTTCTGCTTACTGAGCTAAAAAAAGTTCAAGCCGAAAAAGAGAGAAAACATGTCTGTGAACCGGTCTGTTACAGGAGGGGGAAATGAAACCTGGAAATGGAAGCAATTTCTCCTCAACCGGGACCTCTAATATGAGAACAAACGTTTGGACGCCGATGGGTCCGCACATTGGGAAAGCCTGAAGATAGGACGTCGGAAGCAGGAGGGGGAGAAAACATTACCACTCCTCTAAAACGGGGACGTTAGAGAGAGGAAAAAGACCGCACAGTGCTGTCGCGACGCACTTTGGGAAAAGAAAAGATGGAAAGTAAAAAGATCACCTGCGGCCCAAGGCCCAGATGTCTCACGGGAGGCCGAAAACGGCGGTGAACGGAAGCTACAAAAAAGGGGAACGAATTTGAAAAACAAGGTTTAAAGTACTCGGGAGAGAGAGATCGAAAAAGAAAAAAAACGGGACAAAAACCGGCGTTTTTAGGCAAAGGAGACAGTACGCGGCCCGGGGACTGGGGGTACATCTGGGTAATATGGCCAGCACGGGGCAAACATCGCGGGGAAAAAAAAACCGGGTTCGTCCTAGTGACGAAGGGAAACAGGGCAGAGGAGGGAAATACACCCAAGAATTCATGGAGGCATGTGAAATTTCAGGCCAAGGCAAAAAGGGTTTGGGGAGCGCCGAACCGAAACCAACGGAGGTGATCACTCAAAAAGTTAAGTAAACTTGGTTTGGAGTGGGTCACCTGGGGAAAAGGAGAGGAGGCTATATCTTTAAGCTAAGTTGAAAGTAATACCATTATCGGGAAAAAGCCAAGATTAAGTAAACCGAAAACCACAAAGGTGTATAACGGGCTTGGGGTAAAGATCGAAATCGGAAGGGGGAAGGAAGAGGGAATCCCCAACGAGGTGCATGAGATTTTAAAAGGAGCACGAAAAGGGACGAATCAAAACAGGGAAAAAAAACATGACCGACGAGACAAAAGTCAACCCGGCAATCTGAGGCAAAAGGTGACGAAGAGAAATGCTAAGGAAAAGGGCACGGTTAGTCGTGCCTGCTCAAGGGCAAGGGGGGGCGCGGGCGATCGGAGGGACGAGGGCCTAAGCAATACCCTGGGGGGAAAAAACAGAGGTTGTGTTTTAAAAAAAAACGACCACTAGGGACCACGTGTGCCAACACACGACAAAAAAAAAGCAGGTCAGAAAAAATACGAAAGTGCACATCTCCTTTAATGACGTGGAGAGGTGAAAAGAGCTGTCCTCTGGGAGGGGGAGGGGTAGCCATTCTTCACCGTGGACTCCTTCGTAGCCCGGTCACCGTGCAAAGAAAACGTTACTGAGAAGGCTGCGCAAAATCTATAGGAGCAGAAAGGGGGAAAGCAAGAAGGGAGATGGGAAAAAGGAAGGAACTAGTAGAGGGAATGGCGTTAAGGAACGCTTCGCCTTAGAGAGATCAAAAGAAAAACAAACAAAAAATAAGAAAAAGAGGCCGGAAGAGGGGTCCTGCGGGTACTGAACGGGGAAGAGGATATAGGCGTTCCTGGTTAAGAGGCCGGCAAAACTTTCAACGGTAATTCAAAAAGGACAGGGTTGTCGCCCTAAAATGGAATCGTGACCGCCTGGTGGGCGGTTGAACCGGGGTGTAACGCGCCCGGGCACGTGGAAACAAAGCGATAACCAAAACGGGAAAGAGCCGAGGAAGAGGGGGTACCCTCCAGGCCCAAGCCCGCACCAGGTCGGCGTAACTTGGTAGACAATAAGGACACCTGGAGAGAGGGGTAGTGAAAGTGGAACCTACCGATTATGAAATCGGGGGGGGCAACTGGGGGAAGGGGAGAAGAAGAAGCGCTCAAGGACAAGCGTCACGCGAGTCACCTGCCGACAGAAAGAAGAAAAAAAAAAAAAGGGTAACTCGTGGCAATTATGCCAGAAAACGTAACGCGGCAGGAAATTCAAGGATGGCCGGGGGTGAGGGCTCGGGTCAGATTCGACGGGGGGCAAGGGAAATTTAAGGGAGGAGTCAACCTCAATGCCCGAACTGATGGGCAAAGACGTGAACTGCATCAGGGATTACAAGGAAAAGAAAAAATAATCCAACACCTCCAGGGGGGGGGGGGGGGGAAGACAAGTAATATATTGGAACGACTCAGAGGGACAAAACGTCTGCTGACAAAGCATGAAAAGTATACCGGGAAACAAAGAAAAAAAAAGGGAAAACCAGGAACCATTTATTGAAACCTTTAAAGTGCGGTGCCAATGCGTTGCGAGACAAGACACAAGGGGATACATCATTAAAGGACATAAAGGTCAAACAGGGGATTCTGTGGGGGGGTGGCGTGCGACTAGGAAAAGGGGTTCCCATTGAAAGAAAAAAGACTTCGCGGGAAAAGGGGGAAGAGGAAAGGGGGTTAGCGAAGCACAAAGGTTAATATCTCTACGGGGGAAAAATCGGGAAAAAAGAAACGGGCCCGAGAGACGCTATTTCCTACTTCCGGGGCCCGGGGACAGGGAGAAGCCACCGGGATGAAACTGAACAACCGTCGGCAACAAAAAATGGGCTCCAGGGTTTGGGGGGGAGACTGGGCAAAAAAAAACAAGTTCGAGTGTTGAACCTCGCTAAAAAGGATGGTGCGGCCTCAGTCAAAAGTGCAGGGATGGGCAAGCCT
>Ga0179591_1159947_pt1 | contig 16374 bp, 11 predicted proteins | sample CZOMad2_1_08_16f_FD_182891 | JGI IMG/M metagenome (GOLD analysis project Ga0179591, IMG submission 182891) | Vadose zone soil fungal communities from Angelo Coast Range Reserve, California, USA - CZOMad2_1_08_16fungal (PacBio error correction) | ecosystem: Environmental > Terrestrial > Soil >...
GCTCAAATTCGGAAGTAACGGGGAGGTCCCCTCGTCTTTACGAGACGGGGGTGTGAAACCTACGCTGAAGGGGAAACACCGCTGCCCGTTAGGGGGTTGTGAATAAACAGAGAATGGAGTTCAGACAAAATAGCTTTTGGTGCGGAAAAGGAGAAAAGTCTGTTCTTGACTCGGATTAATCCTCCTTCTCCTTCATCGTAGAAGATTATCGGGGGACAAAGACGACGTTAGGCAGAGTAATGCTGGGAGCCTAGTTTGCGCGCTGAATTGTGTGTTTGCTCAGTATTGGAAGCCGGACGCTGGAAAAAAAACAGGCGCATGGACTTCCTATTCGTAAAAAGGTCTCCTTCTTCTGAACAAAACACGGGGAAGAAACACGAATCGGGCGAGCGGGCAAGCCATTCGGTGGAAGGAAAAACAAAACTTAAAACGTTGCAATTTTTCAGGTGCCGACGGAGAGCCAGGGAAAAAAAAAGAAAAGCCAATCACAGCCGCAAAAGGAAAAAATATAATACACAAAGCTCGTTGAAAATAATTTCCACAGTAATAAAATCAAAAAAAAAACAAGAGAAAAATCTGGGTGGGCTGCGGGGACGACACAAAACAAAATATAAAGACGACAATCCTTTCCAGTGTGATGGGAGCAGAGTGAACAACCATAATCGGCCCGGGGAGGACAGGAAGACGCTTCTCTGCGCTTAGAAAGGTCATTTCAAGGAGTGGACGAAGATGAGCGTCCCAGCCTGGCGCTGCAGCCCAGGGGGGAGTGCAGCCGGCGATCGACTAAGAGAAAGGGGGAGAAAAGGGAGTCAAGGATGGTAATTCGGGGGACAGTGGTTTCGCAAAACGAGAAGAAATGTGTACCGACTAGCGCTGGAGGGGAACGGAGGTCATAGGTTTCTCGTTGGCGATCTAGATCTCTTAGAAAGCACGAAAGACCGGGAGGACAAAGGTCGGACTATTTGGGAGTAAGTGACGGGGAAGGGCCTTCAGTGAAAGACAGGGCTCGCATGGCGAGAGGACCATAGGTGATACGCGGCGTTTTCACTTCAGCAAACCTGCGGAAATACGAGGGAGAAGGGGACTGATGATAGGATTCCTTGTCAGGCAAAAAAACAAGACTGCACGACATGGGACTTCTAAAAATACTTGAGAGATGGGGAAAGGGGAGCCCGCCAGGATGCACGCCGGGCGGTCTCGTAACGCCCCTTTACTTGACCGTCCAAGGGAGGAGGTACAGAGACGTAGCTAGAAGGCGGGAGTTCCTCGCTACCTGAAGTCGTCGCTGGGCACGAAGGTCGTGGTGTCATCTGAACGTCGAGACCAAGCAGGGGAGGGGAGCATGCGCGGCGTGACCAGGGAAGTACGAAGGGAGGATTACTTGGCTGGTGGCGTCCCCTTATGTCCTATTCCCTAGCCGACAACGATTCATCTATTTCCTTGGGGATTGACAGGGAACGGCTGAGGGGAGAAATGTTCGCTGTATGACTGGGAGGGAGGGGGAAGGCGAAAGTTCTCGTCACAAGGCCGGCAAGCAAGGAGCGGTGCATGTTCTCACCTGCAATGGGGGAAGTCGGAAAAGGCTCTGACAACCTGAGGACGAGGCCCTAAAAAAAATCTGTGGGATTAAAGTAGGAAGAAGAAAGCTGCGGGTACTCGCTGGGGACCGTGCCGGATGGAAGAGAGGAAGCGCAGAAGACGATTGAAAGCTGATACTCTGGGGGAGGTTCAGATAGGGTGTTGGTTAATTAGTGGACGTGAGGGGACTGGGAGGAAGGGGGCGAACTCATCAGTACCAAACTGGCTCCGTCTCCCGCAGGAGCGCACAGGAGGGAAGAAAGGAGAGGAGGGGGCGGAGACCCTTCGATATCCGTCGAGGCTGTTTAGAGGAAAGAAAGGGAAGGTGAGCTACAGTAACGTCTATCTCTGAGTGAGGACGTGCGGGCATGTTCGGTCTGAACAACTCCGAGGAGACGCCAGGTGGCGGAAAAGGTGAGGAGGCCTGGGCGGATCGGAATATAGGAAAGGGGTCGGTAAAAGCTGTACTTAGAAACGCTGGGTAACCACCTGACTGAGACTTCTGAGCAAAACCTGGCGACGGGGAAAGGAACACCCAAGGAATCGGGAGTGGCGAAAGAGTCTGTTCGTAACTGACCAGGCTCGGGACCTTCGGCGAGGTAATTCAGTTTATTCTAGCATAATCGGGTTAAGCTGCGGTGATCTACTTAGGTCGGTATTCTTCATAGAAAAGAGAACGCGACTGCTCTCGCTCTTCTTACTGGCGGCGGCGCGAAAAGGGGGAGTGAAAAAGCATTTTCTACTGCAGAATGTCAGCGGCCGTTTCACTTACGCAGAGAATCGCTCGCTTGTGGGCACGGGAAACAGGAGACCTTGTCGGCGCCACTTCAGGCACAAAGCCTGAAGGCTTCTCAAGAATAACACCGAGCGATCTCCTGGCTCTCGAACGCTCCCTCTAACGCAAAAAATAATAAGAAAGAAAAGCTTAACCAGCCGCCTCCTTCTAGAGAAAAAGCCCCCTACTCCCGCATGTGTTCGGGGTTGAAACACATAAAAAAAGCAGCCGTGGGCCACCCAAAACAAGAGAACCTCGCCCAGCCAGGGAATACAATAAAGCGGCTCTCTCGAAACAAAAAAAAGAAAGGAATTATGAAAGGAGACTTGCTGTTTATCAAGATTGGGCCGATAGAGAAAGGGGGGGGGTTTCCCACAGGGTTCCGTTGCTAGTCTCTTTAAACAAAGAAAAGCGGGTAATCGTTGCTTCCTTTTCAAGAGCAAAAAAGAGGCGGATCAGAAGGGCCCCCCGGCTTAGGATGGGCGGGTCCGAGGGGGGAGGGAGGGGTCATAGATCTTTGTCATCAAGATTTGAGAAAAAAAGCAAACCTTTAAAATTCATTTTCTCCCTTTAAGCAGTTGAACGGGAAACAAAGAGAGAGCGATACTTACCTTTGTAAAGAAAGAGGCGCAGCAAAGAGGGAAGAAATCTCTTTGAAAATACAAAAGGAACTTCGCACCCCGTACATTCAGGCCGAGGGAAGCGTAGCATCCTATCAGCAGCATGCCGCCGAACGAAGAAGGAACAGACACAGGGGACACAAACCGCGTCGTAGGCTCGCCACAAGCACACTGGCCTGTTCAGAAGTCCCCGAGCCGAAAGAGAGCCAGGTTGCTGAGCACTGCGCGGGGAAAGGGGTGCTTTCCCTCAGGTAAAAAAAGGGAGTCCGAAAAAAAGCTCTGTTCATAAAAAGGGGTCATGAAAAGCGAGACAACCTCTTACCGTCGAAGTTTGCGAACATCCGGTAGGAAGAAATCACGAAAAGGAAGCAGCAAAATTTTCTCAAAACGAGGGGAGAGAGCATAAGTTGTAGCCCTAAAGAAAAAAGAAAGTACAAAAAAGGAAAGGGGCGACTCATTCTCTCCCGTTCAATCAATCCCTATCGGAAAGCAAAAGGATTCTAGCAGGGTCCCTCCGCCTCGCGATAATAGAAGGAGGGGGAAGACGGAACGTAGCATTGAAAGAGTTCGCCATTTAAGAAGGACTGAAACAGCGAGAGGAGGATGCCACCCAACAAAGAGGAAAACAGAAATCGATCCTAGACGTCAATGAGCGCCAAGTCAGATTCAAATTGCCTGCTCGGAAAAAAGGAAGAGCCGTCCATCAAGCCAAACATAGCTGGGCAAAAAAAGGACGACAGACGGGCAAAAGAGAGGAGGTTAATCTTTCAATACCGGCAGGTCAACATGGCAGAGAGAGAAGCGCAACGCAGCTCCGGGATTGATACGTAACCGTTGGCATTCCTCAAAAAAAAAAAAAACGGGGACACCTCATCAGTTCCAGGAAAATGAATACCCTTTTCCCTCCAAGGGGGATCTAGCAATAAACGGCGGGTTCAATAACGTAGGACCCGACAGTGCACCAGCAGAGGTCCTCCGCGCACCTTTACTCGAATGAAAAAAGGCGCAGGGTAGCTCCATCCCAGCGTAGGCGGGGAAAAGAGAAAAAAAGAAAAAAGTCACCTAAAACGAAAGAAGTTCTGAGGAGGAGAGACGACGCCTTTCCTCCAATCTAGACCCGCCTCGGGGATCAAGGAGGGGTCGAGCCGTCGGCGTCATCGCGCTTACGGGAAAAAAAACGTGAAGCTCCCGTAGTCTCATGACTCGATAAGAAGGCGGGGAGAAAGGAGGACGAAAACCTAATTCTATAACGCCTATTTGTTTGGCACAATCGCGGAAGGGAAGTCTTCAGACACCTCAAATGGGGTAACCTCCTGTGCCGCGCCGCAAAGGAATCTAGCAGAAGGAGAGCCGGCAAGGGAAAAAGCGTCCCGGCAGCCAAAGGTCCATGCCTCCTAGGTTGGGAAAAAAAGTAGGCGTTTTTGCGTCTCTGGAATAGAACTCGTGAAAAAGAAACTGGGAACCAGCCTTCTTTACAACCCACGGAATCCGCCTTCAAAAGGACGTGACAGGAAAGATTTCCTCAGGAGGGGGGGTCTAACTTGGCATACTTCCCCGAAGATAGGGTAACCAATGGCTGCGGTCGGGGCGGGGAAGAGAGAAGGCTGAAAAAGTGAAAAGTTCGCAAGGGCTGGGTCAAATATCCAGCGGTAAAAAAAAGAGGAGGACGAAAGACTGAACACGTAGCGGTCGAAAGAAGAAGCAGTAAATAAAAAGAAAGGATTTCTCGGGACCCACAAGGTAACGCACGTCTGAGTTCAAACACGCAGGATCACAAAAAAAAGGGAGAGCATGGTGTGGGACAGAAAACAACTCGGGTGAACAGTGTTCAATCTAGAAAAAGATGAGACAAGGATCTAAGGACGGGACAGGAAAAAATGAAGTACATGGAACGATTCCTTTCTTCCTCAGACGGCCATGCCACCTAAAAAGGGGAGGAAGATGTTTTAAAGATAAACGCAGTAGTTGCCAGCTAGGTCCCGCTTCGTTTAGTGCCCAGAGCGGGAAGACACTAAAGAAAAAAGAGGGGACCCTCTGCAGGGGCATTCTCAGACATGACCATCCAAAACCCCAAGAAACCAAAAAAACAACAACAGGGTCTCCCAAAAGGAAACGAGGAGAGTTAACACGGGCAAAATAACGCTCACCATCAGTCACGATCCTACCTCGGACTGGGGAACCATAATTAAAGAGCCGAAAGGAAAGGAGATACTCACCTCTACAGCACGAGCAGGCCCGGAGTGAAGAATTTACTCATACCGTTGGAAAGTATTCCTCAAGAAGAGGGAGACGAAGTAAAAAAATATAAAAGAGAGAAAATCCAAGTCGTTGAAAGAAAATCTTCCATACCGGAGATACACTTGAATTCCCTGAGAGCTAAAAGAGATATAAAAACACAAGTAAAATGAGGAAAATAGATATAGAGGATCTCAGAAAAAGAAGGAACGGGGACCGCGGTCCAGGACTCTAGTTGAAAAGGAACACGAACGGGGGAAAAAAGGTGAGTGTTGAATCTCTGTAAGGGGCATTTGGCGGAATCATTGAAAAAAGGCAGGGCGGAAACAGCGGCCTCATGCATTTGAGTTCATGGAAAAATGCGTAATCCACTATCCTAGATTAGTCTCACGGAAGAGGGGGGGAAAATCGAGCCGGTTCTGCTCTTGATGCTGGTGAGCGAAAGGGAACGCGCTAATGTGGTGAAAAAGAAGTAGGGTAAAGCAAGGAGGGAAGGGAAGGAGGATTCTCCTGGACCGGCCGATAAAAGGGGGGAGAAGAAGAAGTAAGCATTAGTCCTGCTGAGGCCGAAAAGAGGGAGTAGCCCGCCCCGGCGGGTTCGGGGAACCACCGAGGGCGAATAAGGGAAAAACAGTTGGAATTGAAAGGGGTGAAGGAAGAAAGGAAGGACTACTCCCTATTTAGGTCCGAATAGGCTCATAAGTCTGCAGACTAAAGGGAGATTGCCAAGGTTAAACCTCGTGGGAGGCGGGGAAAAGAAAAGCAGCCGGAAGGTCAGTTGGGGAAAGTAGCCAAGAAAAGTCTTAACGGGGTGACGATGAAATATGGCGGAAATGCATTCTGCCGTAGACGTGCAAGGGGAATAAGAGGGGAAGGGAAATTGATTTGTCCCTCGGGCGAGGGGGACCAGTGCAACTACTTGGATGAGGGGGAAGGCTAGCGAAAGGGACTCGCGTGCAAGCAGGACTCCAGGGAGGGAAAGAGGGTCACTGCAATGTTCTCCCCCTCTGTCAAATTGTGGTAATGAAGCAGAAAAAAAGGATCGTGGGGGGTGCGCAGGGGCGGGGAATAGGGTGGTAGAGTGGGGAAGAAGAAAGCACAGAAAAACGAAAGAGTAAAAGAGAGAAAGGGAAAGTGGGAGGTACACCCTTCCTTCCTGGCTTAGAAGGCGCCACTCGCGATACGGGTTACCATTACTTGGCGCCGGCGGTGTTTACGCGCGGACAGGTCTGGAAAAAGATGTGCAAAGGCGGAGCAGCCTTCGACTTTTCATTCTTCAATTGTGAAAAGATGGAGCTGCGGCGAAGGGCGAAGACTTTGGGAGTACAGACACCTCAACCGTCAATCCTTGCGGAAAAAAAAGGAAGTGCCTATACCCTTGCTGGGGTAACTGGACGCAGTAAGCGCGAGGAAGACGTGGCCAGACTCCCAGGAGAAAATCTTTCGTTACTCTTGTCGGTAGAGGGGGACCTCTGTGGAGCTGGAATAAAGCAAGAGACAGTCAAACCATGAGAGTTAACCTTATTCTGGACATCTCGGACCACTTTTCCTACGTTCAGTGAACACAGGAAAAGGTAAAAAAAGGAGCATGAAAATTCCTTGTCTTAACATTTAACGTCTGGAAACCGGGAACTGCGGAAATGAAAGCGGACGGCGGGGTCCTCCCAAAGGTACTCATCAAATCACGGCCTTCAAGAAGGAAAGGTGGAGATTTCATGGGGGGGAGGGAAAGGAGTACCGTCTCCCCGTCTCTGCAAATTACGGACGGTTTGGGGGGAAGCTGTAAAGGCTTAGAATCGGACGGATCAAAATGCGGGTGGGCGAGGACAATGACGGAGTTTACTCGTTCCGCACGGAGGAAAAGGGGAAAGTTGGGTAAGCTCTTCCTCTGAGGAAGAAAAGGGGGGTGGTTTTGGAGTCGTGGACGGTATAGGGAAAGGAGAAAGGGAAGAAAGAGCAGCAAGACGGCCTTAAAACCGAAGGAGCGAACTCGGAGTGACCTCGGATTAGGAGAAAAACATGAGAAATCCGTCAGGGAGTCAATATCTGCTGACTTGAACTGCGCGGAGTCCGCTATAATCTTCTTTGAAGGCTCGAGCATGGGTGCGGCTAACAACTTCCGCTCGGGAAAAATGGCGCAAAAGGGGGGAGAGGCAAATTCCCTGCTCTTCTTTCCCGGAGAGACAGAATCAAAACAGCTGCGTCGGGACCGACTTTTAAGAAAAAATTTTCAAAAGCTTGACACTGCTTCGTCACAAGACAGGCCCGCTTTGCAATAACACGGCAGAGCAGTGACCTCACTTTCTGTCCCTAAACTTGACCGGCGGGGCGGACCTTATCAGGATCTTTTCTTGAGGGGGAAAAAAATAAGGGTGTCTCTTGGGAGGTGGGTTGGACGGCAAGGCGGAGACGGCGGAATGCTTCTTGAAAGGCTTAAAGAACTGAAATCAGCCTTCTTCTTACTTGGGCGGTCTCGCCAAAAGGAAATTTCATTCCAAGAAAGAGTTATGCCCTCTTTCCCACGAGAGGTCCGAGTCAATGTCAGGGGGAGACATCGCTAGAGTGGGGGGAACGTTCACAGGATAAAATGGAAGCTACCAGATGAAAACTGGGTTTTCCTTAGATTTACGGGAAAAGAAAAAGTGAGAACCCCCTCAGATCGCCTCCCCTAACTCAAAAAAGAAAACGTCCACCAAGAGAAAGCCCTTCCCAAGATGTACCCATCCAAGGGCAGCCCCCTTCAGACCCCGACCACGCATGGTTCGGGGGGTGTTGCCCCATCAAAAAGGGAGGAACTCACCTTTTTCCACGAAAACAAAGAACAAGACCCTAAAAAAAAAAAAAAAAAAACGAAAAGGGGACCCCTTTATAACAGCAAAGAAGCTTACGATCTCGACAACAAAAAAACGGGAAAGGACCGCTTTTGCTGGGGTGTCACTGGGGGCGAGCTGGAGTGGTTTGGTGCCCAAGGTGGATATAGGGGTGCGGAGGGCCCACAGAAAAAGTTCAGGGTACAGGGCTGCCTTTGATCAGCTCAGGCAGTGCGTCTTGTCCATCAGGTAACGGGAGTGTGTGGGTGGCGGGAACGTGTCATTCTTTCGGGTGAGGGTAGATCGCGGGAGGTTTGAACTCCAGAGGGGAAAGAATGAACCAAGACCTGCTAAGTTTTCGCAAGAAACTGTACTCAAGTTAAAGGGAAAAGAAAGACGGTAAGCTCTACTCCTGGAGGTAAGGAACGGACGTCAATCTTTGACCAGATGGCAAGAAGTTGAGTTAGAGCCTCCAAACGACTAATGCGTGCAGCATTGGAAAAGCCATTCATCATCAGAAGATGCAAAAAAGAAGTCCTGATCAACAGAAGAGGAACCTCGTATAGCTCTCCTCCGATCACCTAAGCCGGGAAGGAGAGTTAACCGCGTTTCCAGGGGATAAAGCATGGGAAGAAACTGAGAGAGAGGCTTGACCTCTTTCCGCTGCTGTACAGCCGACGCTCTGGTCCGAAAAGTTTTTTCGGACAAGCGCTACCCTCGGGGGATCAGGGAAAGTTAAGAAAGAAAAAAGAGGAATTCCCGTCACTCACCATTCGGAAACCAAGCGGAAGGCTCGCGAAGTTTGCGCCAGCGAATGACCGCCAGGAAGGAAGAAGTGGATCTTCAAGGAGAGAAGACTCACGTAAATCCCGAGCTATACACAAGCCGCGCGGAGATCCAAGAAAGGGGTTGTGACAAAAACTCCGCAGCCAGCATAGGAGATCAGCCTCGGGACGAAGGGGGGGGAGACTTCGCAGTAGGGGAGTGTTCGGACATTATGAAATTCATAGAAAAACGATGAAAGACGGAACCCACAACATAAGGAGACAAAGAACGCAAGGAATAAAGGGAAATCGGGGAACCTCTGAAATTCGTACAGCAGTGCAAATTCCCTTAAAATGGGAGGGGGGATTGAACCCTCCACTTGATTCCGGAAAGAGTCAGATCCCACATCTTTCCGCATCCCCCGGCCTAAGACTCAGAGGAAGGGTAACTTTCCCCTCCTGCGGTAAAATCCCACTCTAATAGCGTACTCATGGCTGCCATTGATGAAGGGCTTAGTGGGGGGATCCCCTCCTCCAGAAAGCTGAAGAAGAAAAAAGCAGAGAACAGGTTCCCCTGGTCAAACCGTTACTGGGACCAGGAAGACTATCCCATTTGATCTAATGGAAAAAACGTGGAAAAAAATTCCATCCTAGGGCCGAAGAAATAGTACTCGAACGGGAAGACCCTAAGGATTGGCCATCGCCCAGGCTTGTCAGCACGTGGAAGATGGAAAACGAAACTCAAGAACCGCCCATCTCTACTTGAAATTTCGCAGTAAAAGTAGCCAAGCGCTCAAAGACTCCGTAAGCCATCTCAGGGACCAGCCAATTACGGAAGGAAATGGTGTTCGCGCCGACCCGGAGGTAAAGAACGATTCTGGTCTCCACTTTCAAAAGAGAGTCAAGGGACAAAAGGAATTCGCGCAGCAGGGGCCAGGAACTTGCAGCACTTTTACGAAATGACCAGAGAGTCCTATAAAAAGAAGAGAAAGTAAATGCAACAGCAAAGAGGGCTTAGTCATAACACCTCCTCGTCCGACTGGGAGGGACGCATCCGCTAGCTCGCGCGCACTTCTCCTTACCCTCAAGACATTTGGCGGGAACGAAAAGAAGTGAGAACGTCAAAAGAGGGAAAAGACTTTAAAGGGCTTCTCTAAGACGATATCGTATGCCCACGCTCACAACCCTGGAGAAAAGCCTTCGTGAACACCAAAGTAAAGAACGAGTAATAAAAAGATGTTACTCGAGGGGTAGAAAATCGAAGGAAAAAAATCGCGGCTATGGGGCTCGCAAAGATTCCGATTCCGCGAGGAGGCTCGGACGGAGGAAAAAATAAGAAAAGAAAAACTTTCTTCAATCTCCATCTGGAGAAGAAACATCGGCTCTGACAGGAAAGAGAAGCGGGCACTGTACTACTCGCATCATGACGAACGCCTAGGGGGCATCTGCAAACCGGATAAGAAAAAAATCAAACAACCTGACCTTCTTCCTGTAAGGGTCGGGGAGGAGGAACTAGTTCCATACAAGCGACACCTATCATGAACTGGATTATCAAACGGGACTACTTCGGTGGAGGGGAAAAAGCAGAAGGGGAGAAGACTTCATTCACATCCACCTTCAACGGCTTGATAGGAAAGAAGGGGAAAAACCAGGGGGCCCATCGCAGACTTATTGCGAAAACAGCAGGACTCAGGCTGGGCTGAAAAAAAGAGAGAGGGGGAAGAAGAGGAACGCCCAATTATCAGAGATTGAAACGACGAAAGAAAATCAAATAAAGAACCACACCGACGAGGAACTCTTCTCTAGCACATAAAGGAAGAAACCTGCGCTTAAAGATGAAGAGCGACTACGGAGCAAGTAGTCACCAGAGGATTAAGTACCACCTACTAGCATCACTACTATTAAGAGAAGAAGGGGAAGCTAAAGTGTGCCCAGATAAAAAGAAAAAAGTAGTAAGACGATCTCAAAGAGAGACGGTTCGACGTGGAAAAAACCGCCATGTCTTTTAAGAACATATCTTCCAACAGGCTGTAATCCAACAGGGAATCCGATCTGTATAAGAAGTCGATATCAAACAAACTGAGGAATTATTAAAAGAATGATAGGACTTCTCAGAAGGGAAAGAAAGGGGGTAGGAAAAGCGTTCGGTAAGCGCTCATGGAGGTCCCCGAAAGGGGTAATTTTTTGAAAAAAGCGGCCCGTGAATGTTGGGAAAAGCTAGTCCATACGTTGGAGAAGGCCCAAGAAGTAGTAGGAAACCCCAGCTTCACTCCGAAGAGTCCTTAAGGACTCAGAGGGGAGAATAAAAATTGAATCCTGCAAAGCAAATCTTCAATCGTTTAACCGAGAGGGAGGCGTCTTTCTGCTGGTAGCTCAGGGTGGAAAAGTTCATTGGTAGAAACGAGGACGCGAAAAACTCTGAGGAGGGGGGAATTCAGGTCAACCTGGGACCGGCCTGGAGAAAGCGGTAGAAGGCCAGGAGCTCCTGCTGATTTGGCCACCATAGATTGTCTAGCTGGATCAAGTCATGTTTGACTAGTTCCACAAGGGGATGTATCAAGCCTTTAATTTGGCGAAACGGAGAAGGAAGAGGATATACCGCCTCTTATTCAGCCGTACGCCCCAATCAAAATAAGCACTGGGGCTAGGTGATATTGCAAAAGGACACGGGGGGAGAGGCCCATACAGTCCCGTCCGATCGGGTTTTTGATAATTTTCGAACTCACAGAAAAAAGCACCGTGTGAGAAACGTCCTTAGGGAAGCCTGGGTGAGACATTTCACGTTTGCGAGTGAAGGACGATGCGGCGGAGTTTTCCGCTGGAGTATGTGGACGGACCCTGAAGGGGAAGTGGCAGAACAGAAGAGAAGACCGACCCGTCACTCGGTTATAGCCCAGAGAAGGATAGGATCGAAAAAAAGGAACCCATCGATTCACTCTTTTTGTAGACCTGCGAAGGACGACAGCGATCAGGGTTGAAAGCAAGCTGGGGAGGGGCTCTTGGGCATCGTAGACTGGCTGCTAACGTAAATAAAAAAAAAAAAAACGACCAAAGACGAGCAGTTTTCCGGCTGACTGTGTGGGACCGGTACTCACCTTGCCGGTTTCCGGCAGGGCGAGGAGCGAGGGAGAGGAGGGCTGGCGTTCCCAGGAAGGGAATGGTGGCTTTTTCTGCTCGGACCTTCTGCTCAGCTGTGTAAGAACGTCTGAAAAGGGTCCTTCTTACTTGGAAACATTAGAACGTGAAAGGAGGCGCTGAGAAGGAAAGAAAAAAAAAAAAAAAAAAAAAAAAAAAAAAAAAAAAAACTGTCTGTGATAAAAAGGAGAAAACTCGGGAGGATAGAACGCCTTGAAGGAGCAAAAAAGGGGAAACGGGGGGCCGGAACCTGGAGGTAAAAGGGAAGAGGAAATAAGAGGTCTAGTCGATCTTTTCTCATCAGGAAATCAGGAGAATGGGGGACCTTGTCGGGGTGGTAGTATCTTCGAATGATAGACAACGCTGGGGGTTCTAAGGAAATAAAGACTACGGGGGCGCCACGGTCAGGGGAAGGATTAATTGCTTATACTTCAAAAAGGAGGAGAAAAAAGATTCCTGCTTGCTTTTACACCTAGACACTGATAGAGACCTGGGGTCTTTAAAACAGGGGGGAAGACGAGGCAAGGAAGGAAGGAGGTTCTTCCGTCTTCTGGGCCGGAGAGGAAAAAGACTTCATCACGCTGAAAAAAAATGGTCGCGCGACGGAGCGATTTGAAATGTGGAGAAACGGAGAAGGGGAAAAGAGAAACCGGCTCTTCTCACCTGCATGGTTACGGGGATTATGTGGCTAGTGGGCTGGGAGAGGACGAAAAGAGGGTGGAAGAAGGAGGGACGCTTACTGCTTTTCCTCAAGGGAAGGAGAGAGACCAGTGTGAAGCGCTTCACTGGAGTGATCCAGGTCAGTTTGTGTCAGGCGGAACTATTATCTGAGAAAAAGGAAGGAAGGGAAATAAGAAGTCGCCTGTCTCCAGACATTATCTCAAAAAAGAGGGAAGAGGAGAGAGGGTCTGATAGAAGTTCTAGAATCCGTAGCTTCTTTTGGGGGTAGGGAGGTCGGAGGAATGTTCTAGGGACTCGAATTCTATGACACGGCTAGGGGCTTCAATTTTGTGGGGACGCAAAAAAAAGAACGCGCAAATGTTTCTTCCGACCTTTTAGGGAAACGGGCCTGCAATCTCTTCGGGAAAGGGATGGGACGCCAGGAGAGGGCCAGAGATGAGAAATGCTGTTCATGAACCAAGAAGGGGGGACAATCTTCGTCGGCGTCCTCCCTGCCAAAATGACACGCACAAGGGAAACTTCCCTGAAAAAGGGAGAGAAGACTTGTCACTTGCCCTTCGCGGTGACCTTCTGAAACACGTGCTTTAGATAGCAATCAAAACGGTGGTCAGCTGCGGGGAGATGGGGAGGTAGGCTCTTCGGCATGCCTGCTGCTCCTTCAGAATGTCCGCGTCGAACGTAATGTCGTCGTCGAGACCGGAACCTTTGTCTGACCAGCGGTTCTTCACCTGCTGGAAAAAAGGAAGTATTAAAAGGCATGCATCGACTCTCTGCGAAAAAATCTTTTGGGGGGGAAATAAAACGTCAGGGCCCGTGTCAGTTCCGCTTCCGGAAAAAGGGTTCTGGAAGATCCCCAGGGAACAAAGGGGGCAAGCTATCGCCGTCGCCTAAAGCCCCGCAACATCGCAATCACCCGCCGCTCCAAAGAAGCCCCGGCACGAAGGAGAAAGAAAGCCCGCATTGGAGGTGTGGCCAGCGCAAGAAAAAAAAAAAAAAAAAAAAAAAAAAAAAAAAAAAAAAAAAAAAGAAAAAAAAAAAGAAAAAAGGAAAAAAAAAAAAAAAAGAAGAAAAAAAAAAAAAAAAAGAAAAAAAAAGGTCAAAGCAACCTGTTTGGCCCCACCCAGGGAACTCTCGCAACAGCCTTTATCAGCAATAGCAAAAATCGCAAAAAAAAAAAAAGATATGAGGAATATAGAGGGTCAAGCTTAAGAGGGTCACTTGGTTTGACTATAATTAGAGTGGGGGGCCCCAGGTGCGGAATCTGTTTGTCTTATGGGGGACCACAAGGGAAATGCTGTTCTTCTTCTTCAGGGAGGAGCCAGAAACGGGGTAGCTTCTTTGCGGAGGAGAGGGAGGGTCTGAGAGGTGCGGCGAAATGCTATCGCGAGTTTGGGACACAAGAAAAGAGAACGCTCATTAAAAGAAGGGCAGTTCCAGTGCGAAGAAAGAACAGAGTGGGGATGGAAAAACGAGCGATATCTTCGCCTTCCGTTAAGACGGAGAGGAGGCCAAAAAAAACCTTGCAGCACCGCAGTTGCTCTCCGGCCTCATGTATCTTAGTAGCAGGTTCAGCCGATCATTCAGAATGAAGACAGATTCAAACTAGCGGAAAGGAACCAGTAGGAAAAAGCTCCTACCGCAAATCTCCTGGATAAGGAAAAGAAAAACGTTCCAATTCGACAGCCATTTCTCTCACTGTCGCAAAATTGGTTGCATGGGCCGACTTTCGCGAGTGAGAAAACCGAGAAAAACGCATGTTCCTACCTGGGGGAGAAAAGCGAAACCGCTGGCCTCTATTTCGACAAACCTTCGCAGCAAGCCGAAAGGAAAGTCAAGAACACCAGGTTAAAAAAAAGACATGGGATAGCCGGGGGGGGTTCAGGCAAGGCAAAAAGGACAAAACATCTAACTCAGAGAGAGCGTTCCTCCGGATAAGCACTTCCGTCATCCCGATCGCGAAAAGAAAGAAAAATGATTCGATCGCACGCGCCCAAGGAGGCAGCACGCTTGGCGACTCCTGCGGGAGACTGAGCATAGTGGAAGGAGGGGAGGGCAAGGTACCGTCTATAACTCCGCGTTCACTCCTCAAAAAAAAAGGCCTGGGGGGAACGACCAGCGGCATCTCTAACTAGAAGGGCCAGAGTCGTTCGCCATCGCTTCAAGCAGAAAAATGGGGCAACACCCTCTCTTGCTGCCTTCGAGAGGGACATCCAACGATCGGACAAGCAGCCCAAGGAAGAAGACTGTGCAGCTCCTGGTATCTTTAAAAGACAATGACATGCCCTAGATCCGGAGGCACACGCCGTTAGGAGACGCGGGACCCGGGAAAAGCCAAAGAGAGAGACAGTTCGGCAAGGTCCAGTTGCCACCATCAAAGGGAAAGTGGTCACTCCTAGTGCACTCGTGTATCTAGGTGACGAAACGTATGACCGACGGTGCACAACAAGAACGAAGGGAAGAGAACAGAAGGAAGAGACCGTGAACCTGCGCAGGGCGTGATAAACCACCAAAGGGAGGGGCGAAGCCCGATTAACGCCGGCGACTCCGCAGAAAAGAGACTTCAGGGAGTCTAGGAACAGCTCAGAAGAGAGCTAAAAGGACCGCCAGCTCTCCCAAGGGGAGAAATCCAGTGTGACGCACATTAGGGAGGAGAAAGAAACAAGAGGCTTGCACCCGTGAGAAAAACGCACTAAGGGCGAATTCTAGGAAAGAAGACCAGAGTTCAGCGAGAAGGTAATACGGGAAGAAGACCGTATTCACGCGCGCCGCTCAGGAGGAAAAAAAAGGGGCTAACCTAACTTGCCCGTCCTCCTGCCCTATCGATCTCGGCCAGGCTCCTTCCCTCCCCTTAAGGTGGAAGGTCAGAAAAAAGGAGACAAGAGCCTCTCTTTTTAACTGGGAGGGGAAAATCTAGTTGTCGATCCCACTAGCAAAACCCAAGGAAAAAACAAGGCGGGAAAAACCCTATCCGCCTGAAGCGATCAACAGGGTAGGGAAAAGGAAACTTCCCTCTATTCTATTTGATTAGACAGAGGAATAAGCTTCTGGAAGGTCCTTCTGCCACTTCCCCTCGCAACAGTGAGAAAAGCATCTCCATAGGAAGAAGAAGGCATATCGTGCAGAAAATAAAAAAGGGAAAAGGTATAAGATCATCATTAACTGACGCATTGAGAGTTAACCGTGCAGACGTCTTATTTCGACACTCTGATTAAACAAAACTTACGCGGAGCGAAATGGGATTTACCCGCAAGAACAAAAGGGACTGGGGGAAAGAGTAAAAAGAATTTCGCCTTATGAGCGACGGCGGAGCTAGAAAGGGAGGGAGGCGGCTTCTTCTCCTCCGTAGTCCATTCCCCTGCAAAGTCGTCGATAACACTTTGAAAAAGGAAAAAAGACAGGGAAAAAAAAGACTCTGAGTGAGTGACCCATCATCATTCTCTATGGTCATGAGTCAAGGAGAAACGGTGTGAACCAGTCCTCCTTCCAGGATCAAGCTGACTCATCGCAACATCATTCCTAAGAAGTACCCTTCAAGAGGAGGAAAAGAGTCTCTCAAAACCTCAGCAAGAGAACAGAGGGGTGCCACAGAGGAGAGACTACGCGCAGTATCAGGCGTATTACAGAGAGACACGAGATGCATTCTGATCCGGGACGACGAAACGTGCCAGTATCAAAATTCTAAGAGGAGAATCCTCTCACTGGGGAGAGGGGGAAAAAACACCTCCAAACAAAATAAAGAAAGGGGAAAAAAAAATGAATTCCTATCTGAACATCCT
>Ga0179591_1259108_pt1 | contig 16374 bp, 18 predicted proteins | sample CZOMad2_1_08_16f_FD_182891 | JGI IMG/M metagenome (GOLD analysis project Ga0179591, IMG submission 182891) | Vadose zone soil fungal communities from Angelo Coast Range Reserve, California, USA - CZOMad2_1_08_16fungal (PacBio error correction) | ecosystem: Environmental > Terrestrial > Soil >...
TTCCAGTTACAAAGAACTATTGAGAAGGGGGGGGAAGACGTGGGGGAGGGCTGATGGAAGTGTTGGGGGGGGGGGAAGAACATGAGAAACATTGCCGTCCTCTACTATATGGAGAGGAGGGGGACGGTTGGACTGCCCGAGAGGGCACTCCAGGAGGGGCAAACTGGGGGCTCGACGGAAGCACCTTTGAGCTTCCGAGAAATGACTTGGGGGGACTTAAATAGGTAGACACGTGGACGACTTTGGGTGTTTCGTTGACGAAACTCCGATAGGCCTGCTCTATCAGTGGTCGACCGGGATCCGCAATCTCTCTCTCTCGCAAGGCTGAAACTGAGAACGGAAATAGACTCGAAGAGGGTAGTTGGGGGGGATGATTCCTCGTCCGAAAAGAAGTTAAGCCGCTGCGGCGGGGGTAATGCTATCAGCGCCGGTAGGCAGGGGGCTCTTCAATCCTGTGTCCCCCCCCTTCCGGAGCGTGGGAAGCGACGACTTATCGCGCAAGAATTGCGCCCAGCGCACAATTGTTAAACAAGGCCCTGGGCTTGACCGTGTTGTGTATCTCCAAGGGGAGAGAGACACAGGTACCTGGGAAAAGCACCGATGCACAAAGTGAGGGCGGGCGCTCCGCGCTTTCACGCCGCTTTCTGATCCGATCGGCCTCTATCTACACGAGCTCTAGGCAACGGCCGCAGGAACGTCACGCCGAGTTAACCCAGCTCGGTCGGGTTTACACAGCAGAACTGGGCAAACCGAGTTCGTCTTAGTCGCTAGTTGAGAAAGGGGGTGGCTTGAACTAATCGAGATCGTAGGGTAAGGGCGAAACTTGATGCTGACAGTAAGGGGATGAGGAGGGGGCGCCGACGCTGGCTCACCTGAAAAAAAGGGGAAATGCTTCAGAATCGTGTAAAGAAAGCAGCGAGGATAGAAACAGGGGGTGCACAGTTAGAAGAAACGTCGGAGGGGAAGGATAAAGATATGAAGAACTACCAAGGTCAGAAGGTGTGGGATGTCTAAGTAAGCCACACCAGAATCGGGGAATCTTGCGCTCCAGCACACGGGGCACACACTGGACAGGGGGAGCATCGTATCATTGAGACCTTTGACTGCAAACGAGTGAATGGTTTTCACCAAAGTGTGAGCGTTTGTAAAGAGGATAGGCCCCTGTTAACAAGTAGTAATCACCAGAGAAAACTAGTACTAATAGCATCCGAAGGGGGAGCCGGCAGCGATAGATCACTTCAAGTGTAGAGAAAGCAGGCGGACAGTGCAAAAGTCTGCTCCCGCCTAATTATGACCAATAAGTGAAGGGGGTCGTTACCACTAACTGTATTCGGAAGCAGTGAATTGTTTGACTTACAACCAGGTTGGCCAGAAGAGGAAACACGACTAAAGGAGGGAAACGGGGGAACCCCTTTACCCCACACTTGACCACACCGTGGGTCGACTGTTCGGCCGATCGCGGAGACAGCGCATAGACGCAGTTGGGGAAGATTCAGATGAGAGGAAGGCGGAAAGTGGATTCTTTTTCATGCGCGACATGGAGAAGAAGTGGGTAGAGGAAAAGCCGCCACGTGGCTGCAGGGGGAGAGAAGGAGATACAAAGGAGAAGGAAAATGTTTTTTCATAACTGACAGTCGGAAGACCACTTGAGGGAGGAGCTGGGTGGAGGAAAGGCTTTCCGGCTTGAGAGAAACTGTTGGGGGGGGAACCGCGCGTCGTGAGAGGACAGTTTGGGGGGGATAAAAGGATTAACTAAACCGAGAATACAGGAATTTAGAAAATCCAAGACCGGCGGGGCACGGGAGCCGGGGAAGGGGGTAGTACTTTTAAGAATCGTTGGCCGAAAAAGGACCGGGATCCTATTTCGGGTACGAAAGTTTTGAACAAACAACTCATCATTTCTTTCGGCTCCGAGGGGGTGGGTGTGTTTCTACAGTATCTCACGGTTGACCGGCAGGGGAGAGGGCTGAAGGGTGAGGGGAAAGGAGACTTTACAGATTTTCACTAGGAATAGCAATGGGGCCAGGCAGGAGGTTGGAGGGTAAGCTCTCCTTCACTTAAGAGGGGAATGGAGACAGGGGGAAGGAGAAGTTGAGACAATAAGTGAGCGGGGGGAGAAACCTTGAGCGAGGTACCGCGAAGGGGGGACAAAGGAGGGGAAGATTCATAGGGAGAAAGGGGTCACTGGAAGATTGTCAATGAGATAGAGAGAGCCTACCCTTCCTGAACCAGAAAAAAAGCTAGGAAGGAGGGAGAGAACAGTCCGGACTAATAATAACCGTTTCTGTACGAACGGAAAAAGGGTTAAATTGTCAGCGAACATGGCCGATCTTGAAGGAAGTCATCAACCGAGAAGAAAGGAGGGGTTGGGCATTAATCCATTCTTGTGACTCGAAGGGGTAGTTCTTAGGAAAAGGGGGGGGGAAAGGTGGAATGAATCAGAAGGCGAGGTGGAATTCCCCTCGGGGAAAACCCATTGGCGGGAGGGGGGGGCGGTCTTTGTACGGTGGAGGGGCTGAAGACCGAATACCGGGGGGGCTAATCCTTACCGATGTGAGAGATCAACTGCCTGGGGGGAAGTTAGAACCACATTGCGACGACGGTATCGTTGTAAAAGAAAGGAATGGGGGAAGGCTGGAGAAGCAAAAAGACCGATTGAGCAGTGAAAGCGTGGAAATCCTATTCCTTTGTCAGGAGGGGGCAGGCGAGGAGATCAAGACGGCCCAGATGAGGAAGTAGGTTTGGGGGTGGTTCTGTGGGGGAAAGACCACGTGTTAGGGGATCCTTTGGGGAGGGGATGGGGAAGGACTACCTTAAACGCGCGGGGGGATGATAGCGGAGACTAGGTACGGGAATAGCTCGCCTGCGTCTACTCTACTACGTTACGAGGGAGGGAGGCCGCTTACATCCAAGGTTATGAAAGTCAGGGAAATGTAGAACGGAGAAGATAGGAATCATAAATCCGAGTGGGATCGTAAGGATTCATGTATTAGGGTAAAGGACGACGCTAAGCCTTCGAGGTCGGGGGGAAAAACTTGATAGTTGAGCGGGCCGACAGGGTCCAGGCTCCCCTGCTTTCCTCCTCTATATGGGGACTTCGGCAACCAGAGGCTTAGCGGATGTTGGAAAAAGGTGCTTCGCTTGGGGTAGTCAGATTCTCTTAGGGAATGGTCAAGGAACGGGTAGATGGGGGGGGGGATGCTAGGAGGAGGATTGAGGGGGAAGCCCAGTGTTTCGAGCCGCTGTTAGGAGCAGGAACGCAAAAGAGAGCTGCCGCAAGGCGGCCAGCGGCAAGCGGTAACAAACCTTGGGGGTAAAAGATTCAAACGGAAAGGTTATAAAGGGGAGGGCCCACATTAACCGGGGGGAGAAGGTAATCACAATTTGCATCCAAGGGTCCCACCAGGTGGAAGGTAGACCATCTCAGCTAAACAAGGGACTTCAAAAAACGAATTGATTGATCAGGAAGAGGAACCCAATTCAAGACATCAGTGGAACAAGAGGAAGAATAGGTAGAATGGGGGGGATGTGTTAGGGGTACGATGATGGAGGGGTCGTCAACGGGATCATATAGTTCTGGGCTGGCGGCATGAGGAAGTGGGAGGGAAATTTGGGGAGGCTTCTAGAAGGCCGACAGGGGCGGGGAAGAGAGCGGGAGGGAGGAGGGAAGTTTCGGTTTATTACGTAGAACACCGGAGGGGCATTTAAAACGTCTAATCCGAAGGGGAAGGTTCTGGGGCAACTGCCAGCTGCCGGTGGCGGCGACAGGGGAGGGGGAATCCGGCCCTAGGGCAGCGCATTGCCAGAACACGATTGAAGGGGAATAGGGATGGGGTGAAGGGAGCGGAGTGGGGGGGGGGACGGGTTCTGAATTCAATGGAAATCGTTACTAATTTGTCGTCAGGAATAGTGGAAGCGGTGCTAGGAGTGGTGAAAGTCGTTCAGGGCATACGCGACAAGGGAAAAAAGGGTCTTGGGATTACCTCTCGGGACCATGGAGGGATGCATCGTTCGATGGGCAAAACTTCGGAAGAATCCTTGGAATAACATGCGAAAGGCCTGCCGCCTATCAATGGGAATCGAAGGAGACGAAATTAGCCGAGCAGGAAGATCCAATGGGAGGGAAGAGTTTGCTTCGTTTAACGGGGGAGTGGAGATTTCGGTCTACATCACCCGATTGCTTGTCCGGGCGCAAAAAGGATCTGGGGGAGACCTATGTAAGTCGCGCACAGCTGCTTCATTGAAGGGAAAGGGGTAAACACTGACAGGAAGAACTCGTTTGCTCTTGTCTCCACGGCGATGGGCACTCCTGGAGTAAATCACGGTGCCGGGAGAAACAGGGAGAGGAAGCGCAGTGAGTCCAAAGGGCGAAGGGGCCGCCGCGGATAGATAGCTGCAGAATTCTGGGGAAGAGGGGAAAAGTAATTGACAGCGTCTTTAGGTCTACGCCGGAACAGTGGATAGCTTTTTCTAGAGCCATGACGACGCGAGGGGGAGATGGTGGGAGAGGACCGAGGCCGAAGCGGTCAATATATCACGGAGCCGTGAGATCGAGCACAACACAACTGCGGTAAGGAGTATCTAAACGAGCTCGGGATTGGAATTGACAAATTTAATAGGCAAGGCGCCAAATCTCAATCTTGCTGAGGGGCTGTCGGTGCTAAACGCTAATACGAAGTTATCGTCCGGCGAACCTCCCAGACAAGCAGGGGCAATGAAAGAGGAGTCCCCAGAGAACTCCGGGCTGAAAAGAGTCTGCGCTGGCGCATGTTCATTGTTGGAGACCTCTCGGCAATAGAAATGTTTGGAGCTGCCGTCAGGAATGAGGTGCCTGGTTTTTAAAGCGAAACTTGGCGTCAGGAGGCAGGGGGGGAGGTATCCCCCCTTTCCACAGCTAGGTTGCGCGATCGACTCGTGTCCATCGCATGAGTCGGCCTAAGGGGCAGAACTCATCTGGTACTTAGGATGGAAAGGAAGCGCGAAAAAGAAAGAACGGATTAAAACTACGAACTAGACTGGGTATGAGCGCATCGTCCCGCCTTTGGAGGATAGTTCCCGCAATGCGGGTCGATGGAGGGAGCGGTGGGAGAAAAGGTAGGGCCGAAGGAGTTAGATCACCGATGCGAAGATTGTTCGCGAACGGAAGTATCCGGTGAGTACCAGGGCGGGATATAAGCCCTTCCAACTAGACAGACCTGCCGTACATTCGATCCGCCACCGGTGGCGGGAGTGGGGTCATTTTAAAGGGTCGACTGAGCCAAGCGGGCTCCAGACTACGAAAAGACTTCGTGAAGGCGGCAATGGCTTAACGAGACGGGGCAGCACCAGAACACTTTTCCAAAAGTCGGGGGTTCAAGCTTGGAGGCGAACTCGCCGTTCGAGTCGGACGCACGATTGCCGACGACCGCGTGTCGGGGCCGCAACGGCGAGCGGATCTCTATGAAAGTGGGAGAGATAATGTTACTGGAAGGGAGCTAGACGATTCAGAAACGGCGCCGCAGCAGAGCCCAGCACCTGATGCATCCCGTCTCCCAAAACGCAATTGCATTTGAGTCCATCACCATGCAAATGATATGCGCCAGGGAAAAACGTGCCTTGTTTGCCGAAGGAACTTTCCGATCAGCAATGTCCGTGGGGGAGGTTTTGGGGATAGAGCAAGAGAAGGGATTGTGAGTGTGCAGGAAATTGACGGGGAAAAGGAGAGGGAGGGGGTGGAAGCGGGGATAAGGGTCCCCCAGGGGTATCGGCAGCAGTTGTTTAGCACGGTGCGGAGGGTGCATGGACTGCACTTAGAAGAGTCTTAAGGCTCAAGCATCTCGCAAAAACTCGAACAAGCATACAACACGTACTGCGTTTCCGTATGGGAACCGGAGGACGAAAGCACAGTGTCAAGAAGAATAGAGCGAAAGATAGGGCACGGGTTTCCCACAGATCGCTCTACTTTGATACGAACAATATCGTGTCAGGGCAGGGTCCCGTGGCGTCGCGATTTGTCGGCCGCGAAATCGGAATGTGGGGGGGGAGAGGAAAGCGGCACGGGGGGTCTTCAGAAATGGTCAGGCAAAGACCTGGGCCGAAGAAGAGCCCAAGGGGGGGAAGATGCTCGAGACGGGACATCAGATTATAACAGGGTTGGGGTTCGGGGGACGAATTTTGTCTAAATCCGACGAGTGCCAGCGGTCGTCGTGCGAAGTGAGCAGGAGGAAAAAGACGGAGATGATCACACCTGGGTGTTGGTGGTCCGGGGGAGCAACGCTCTAATCCATTTACTCCCTACCCCTACGCAAAGTGAAAAAAAGACCTTGGAGAGGCATCGGCTAAAAGCCCAGTAGCTGAGCGTGCCATATCTCGGGTACGCCGTCGGATTCGATGTCTGGAGGGATGAAAGACGAACATCTATCTGGACAAGGATAATACTTTCGGGTGTGCAAATGCCCCCAGGCGATTTGAAGTATCGCCAGCACTTAGTTTCGGGGGGGATTCCCCTTTTATTGCGGGGAAATACCCGCACCGAATAAAAACCCAAAGGGGGTTGTTTCCCGCTGGGATCCTGAAGTGATGAAAGATGATATTCTATGCCGGCAATGTCCGAAGCAAGGGCTCCATTTTTGGGCCAAGCAGCATGGCTTTGAGAGAAAACGGCACGGTGGAGACAGCTGATGGGGGGTTCTCTGGCAGGTCGCCGGAAGTTGACGAACTGGACGACACCGGCTCCTCGATCGTCCGGTCAGGGCGCAATTGGGCCGATGTTGAGATGTCGACGTTGGGGGGGAGCAACTCTATAGATGGGGGGGAAATGGCAGTGACGGGGAAGGGTGTATGATTTTGTGGTGCTTTCAGCGGGTACAGGTTCGCGAAGGGATTTCGCGTGTTCAATGGAGGCACTACTGGCGCCAGGGTCTGGGCAGGGGCGCAAGTGAGGGAGGTGAACGTTAAGTCCGAAGGCAACTGAGGTTCCAGCAAGGGACACGTTCTCGTCTTTACGGAATTGCAGGTAAGCGGCACAAGTCGTCTCCATAATAATCGAAAGAGATGCGATGTTGGTTGGTCCACCTTTGTCACGTGACACGACCTGAGGTCTCGGTTAAGTTGGGCTGTCCAAGACGGGGCAACGTCGGGACGGGTCCCCTGGGCAGGTCATCGGCATGCTCGGGCGATTTGCGCTGGTCAGACCTTCGGTCTGGAATGTAGTGTAATGTTGTACTTCGGCTACGCAAAAAACGCCCGCCAGTGTGACTGTAAACAGGGGGGGGGGGAGGGAGCCCGGGGACTTCCGCAAACTCTCCCTCATCGGGGGAACGCCTCGATGGCGATTCACCAACGACTGTGTTTACGGCTACCGGGTGAGCGCAAAGGCTTCTACAGCCACAAACGCAGAAGGTGGCGGCGAGTCTGCGACCTATAGACTCTGGAAGGAGGGCCAAGGCGGGGCCGCAGAAAAGGTCACTAAGTCATACACCCAGTGGGCGGGTGTCAGAAAGGAGCGGGGGAGGAAGCAATAGGGTTGCTCCTTTCTGGTCGAGGGATAAATAAATATGGCCATGACCTTTGTTGTCGTCGGCTTACATCGGCCAAATCACAAAGTGGGGGTTCATTGCCAAGACGAAAGCGAGAGAGGTTGTTGTCTAAAGATCGGCGGGGCAAAGCCCGGGGCCGATGGGCAGGTATCGCACTCGCGCCGCGGGAAGAATAGGACGTGGTCTTACCTAGCAAACGGCAGAGTGAGGAGCGTCGGACTCTCTTTGACCTCGGGTAGACTTGAAAGGGTGGCGCCTATGGGATCTGGCAAACCTAAGAGGTGGAAAAAAAGGGAGTGGAAGACAAGGGAACTAAACATGCAGGTGAGACGGAGGGCCAGGTCCGGGGCTGGCGGCATGAGATTGGGTGTGCGAAAAGCCGAATAGGGGTAAGGGAAGGATGAAGTGCTCGAGAGGGATTGATCGGGCAGCGTGAACTAAGTCGCTAGTGCAAACATGTCAGGGAAAGATGCTTCATGCTTGGCCGGATGGGCGTGAAAGAGGCATGTGAAGCCCGTAACGCTGTGGGGGGCTGTGAGCAGTTGACTGGAAACGCTTCGCGGAAGATATATCATTTCCTGCCGGGGACTATACGCCTGAGTTCAGCAAGACCTACAAATCAAACTGCGAAAGAGCTCAGGAACACGGGGGGAACAGGGAGCGTATGGAAAAGGCCTAGACCGAGAGGGATGGAGGGGGCAATCGGGAACTCTGACAAGCTGATCTGCAGCTGAGTCAAGATAGTCTCTGGAAGGAGCGTCGGGGCAAGAGTCAGGGAGCTCGAAGGACTACCCACAGCGTGGGGTGGACAACAGCAGGGCATACACGCTGCAGGGGGAGGAGAACTGGTTGTCATCTCTCAACAACAACGCTTTAATCGAACCACTGTGCCTCTAAGAAGCGGGCCATCCGCCCGGTTGACAACTTGATGGATCTGGCACAAGCACGGGACGTAGCGCGTTACCGCTTGCTGAGACGCGCTCTTATACGGGGGCCGGCGGCAACTAGAGACTGCTCGACAAATACGGTACAAGAAAAGCCGCGGTTTGAAGAACGCTCATTGTCGTTGGCTTGTTGGTACCTCCGCATCGGCACACAGAAGGGGCGCGTCCGAGTTTGCGAAGTGGGGGGAAGTGGTGATCAGTGAGCGCGGGGGCGGGGTCATAGTGTTAGGAGCATCAAACCGTCGACCGTGAGGCACGGCCCGCCGACCCATCTCCCCTCCTCAAGGAATAGACAAAGCAGAGCTTTCAGGGTCCCGTCTCGGGGAACCAGGTGATCAGCTACCCGAATGTGTGGCACGAGCGGTAGCGACCGTGCGGGGGGACCGAGAGAAAAAGGGGGACCGCGGAAGAATAGGTCTGGTCTATGTAAGGGGGCTGTCAGGCAGGCTTGTGCCCCCAACCCAGATGAAGGGGCACTTGGCCGTAAGGCCAAATACGCTCCCCGGGGGGGGGGGGGAAATCTAGCATGTGACAACGGCCCTTGTCGCAATTATAATTTAATTTGTTTTCATTGATCTGGGGAGAATCGAATAGTAGAACCCATTTGGGTACTAAATACCTCCGATCAACCATCGCCGAGACGAAAGAATCCGCCGTCCGGGGCAGAGATGGAGCACGTCTACAAGAACGCGAAGGCTACCTCCGTCGGTCGGACCGCTGCCAATTATGGCAGTTGGTGAGCTTGCAAAAAAGAAACCGCCTGGAGATGGGGAAGATTGACCAAACATGGTTGCCCCGATGAGAACGGTGTAATAGCATTCCCCCTTGATTAGAATCACTTTGTGGCCTGCAGAAAGAGCAGGCAGTCCAGGGAAGTCTAACTGGTTAAGGAGGGAATTCCTGAGGACGACAAAAGAAAAGGGTCCTCGGGAACCGAGGTGCTCCGGACGGTGGCGCGAATCGGACATACCCCCCGTGAAAGGATGGCTTCGGGCGCGGGACTCGGGGGGGGAGGAGACTTGTCGCTCAGCCGAAAGGGTTGGGGTTATCAGGAAGTGCACCAAAACCTCCTTGATGCTTCGGGTGCGGAGGCTTTGATGGGACGAGGGGGGTAAGTAACTCTCTCGGGCCGTTGTAGCGAAGAAAGATTACACAAAATCGTCCATACCGGGGTGTGGGCGACCGCGCAAATCGCGATCTGGATCCAGCCGAAGGGGGCCCGGGATTTTTACGGAAGTTGTCTAAAAAAATCTCCAGAGTGTCCAGGGTAGGAAGTGGAACCACCCCGAAGAGGGACAGACAGGGTTTCTGGGACCGGATTGGTATGCTTGCAGTTGGCACGAGTGGGATAACCCATGTTCGGGCGCTGGGGACTTTGGAATAGCCGTCGCCTTCCACAGCGCAGGGGGGAAAGTTCTGGGCGGTCGCCGGCCATGGGGGGCAACACTGGCATCTGGAAAACGAAAAGCGAACAGTTGGTAAAGACCAGTAGTGCCTAATTGTGGCGCAAAAGAGGCCTCGCAGATGGGTAACAGTAAGGGGAATCAGTCATAACGGGAATCGGGCCCGGCAATGAGCGTCCGAGCAATCGTCAGACACAAACTTCGGGGCGCTACAAGCGGTGCTAGATTGTATAGAAGTTTTTTTCATTCTGCCAAAAAGGTTCCGGTTGCGGACCATGGCCTTTCTTGTACCGTCGCCATAAGCAGGGCGAGAACGCTTGGAAGGAAAGGCCAGGAGGAAAAGGTTTATAACCCGTCTGCAGGATGTTGCGGTCGAAGATCATCCGTATCCAGGGTGGGCGCCTGATCCTTCGATGGAGGGTGTGGGGTAGAGGGAATTGTTATTCTTGGGGGGGGCCACGACATACTCAGGGGAAAAATCTGAAACTGTGCTTGTCTAAGGGAATTTCGTTAGAAAACCAATAACAAAATCGACCTGAATTATAGGGGGGAAAGAGAAGACTGTCCGATAAGAGGCGAGTGCCGTGCGGCAGAGACCTGCTATTCCTTTGCCGTAGAGAGGGGATGCGGATGTATTATGAAAGATGCCGAGCTTGGAGGGGTCAAAGGGAGTGGTTGTGATTTGTAGTGGGTAGGCTCCAAGATACTAGAGCGGTGTGGGGGGCCGGGAGGAACGGCAACAGCGTTGGAGTTCTCAAGTGACGATCAGATCTGAGTCTACTACGTGGAAAAGCCCGGGGCTAGAAAAATTCTCCGGAAGGATATTAGTTCTGCTAGGCAGGGAGAGGAAGAGGGACGACAGGGGAAGCCATTTTATCGGTCTGAGGGAAAAGAGGTGGTACCCTTACCTCGTAGAAGACTAAGCACTGTCGTCGGTAAGGTCAAACGTTGTGGGCCGACAGGTTCGAGGCGCCCTTGGACTGAGAGAACCGGCACAGATAGGAGATGTGGAAAAAGCGCAGTCTGATTTGATTACAGACCCTGTCGCGTGCGTGAGGGAGGGGGGCGGGCCATAGGGCAGATGACTGAAGGAGGCATGGCCCAGGGGGTCCGCGGGGCTTCGATACGACCCGCAGGCTATCTGCCGGACAGGAGGGAGCTTCAAACAGACCGGTTGCATGTTTAACACATTTCCCACGGGGGGGGGTGCCCGAGTTCTGGAAGAAAGCGTGGATGGAATGAGGATAAATGCCCCAGGGGACAGGGTCAAATACAAGAGTGTGAGTGAGCAATCGAGCTAAAAACGATTAAAACGACATGAGTATCTATCCGAATCTTCGCTGCCCAGCCACGATACAGAGGGGCAAATCCGGGAGCATCAGTATGTGGTTTGCATGGTGTGGAGATAAGAATTGCTTTTAGGTTGGCGTTACAATCTCGTCGGGGGGACGGCTTTGAGATGGGGTTCGGACTTATGTCAAGCTTGGAATGCGACCAGGGCAGAACGATCGCGCGGGCGATGACTCCGGAAGTGCGGTAATCGATTCGACAACGTGCGTGGCAGTTTGATGAATCCAGCAACTTCGAATGAAAGAGACAGATCAGGGGTGGTTGTACAAAGGGCGGTGGCAGCAGGGGGTCAGATTGCGAGCTGAGCGGAACGGGGGGCGGCAAAAAGGGTTTGGAAGGGCCGGCTTGGGTGAAATGGGTCATATTTCACCGGAAAATCCGAGAATTTGCGGGACAAAGGGGAGCCGGAAGGTGACGAAGGGGGGGTGGCAGGCGTTACGACTTCGACCCCATTTCCATTTGGGATGACTGCGCAGGAAGCACAGGAGTGGCGAGTGCACAACGCCTTCGACACGACAATCAATTGTCTAAACGCCCATACGGCCCTTAACGGGGCACTTTGGACAGGATTAAAAGTGTTAGTACATACAAAGGTGGGTAGTCGTGGGGGAAGTAAGCAAGTTTACGGGCCGGAGGCTGCTTCTGCCGAACTAAACACCGTTGCGGGCGGGATAAACTACCGAAGAAAGAAGAGGCATCGGGCACCAAAAAATGCACTGCCTTCGGTCAAGCTGAAAAGGAGGGTTCCGCAGGCGCGCAGCAGGTTTGTCCAATCTTACACGTATTGAACTCAAAGAGGCGGGGACCCCGAACAAGTTCAAGGTAACCTCTAGGGGCGGGGGGACACGACGCCCGAGGAGAGAGAATCGGCTGTCCAGACACACCACTGCGTCAAACAGAATTCTCTAACTATTGCAACTCACCTGGCGCGCTGGGCAAAGGATTGGGTCTTTGTACGTGTAGCAGGGGACCGAACGCCAGAAGACGAACATCAGATGGGAATAATAGGGCGAAGTCCGTCTTTGCTAATTCAGAGACGGGCGGAGAAAAAGTCTCTCAAACACTTGGAAAGTATATAAGACCGGTCTAGGGATGTTTAAGGCGCACCGTTTAGGCCGGTCCGGCGCCAGGCTAAAGAGCCTTGGAGGAAGTGTGAACTACGCTAAAACCACGTCAGAACTCTGTCGAAAAGCCACAGAGGGCAATGAGAGTGAGGGGGCCCCGATAATCTCGCGTGCTGGAGATCTGACGTCTTGTGTGCCGGAGGCGGAGGGCGAGACCTCGACGGGGAGGGTCGTACCAATGGTGCGGGGCAAGTGAGAAAGAGAAACGCGTGGGTCGGGAGGCGACGGTAAAATTCCTTTAACAGCGGTAGGGCGACGAGCGGTCGGTCACTAGAAGAAAGAAATTCTCGGTGGTCTGGGAGGAGGGGGAAGAGAGAAAACGCAAACACTCGGGGCAAAAAAGGGAGGATTGATAGAAAAGAGACTGGAACAATTCCAGTTGATCGGGACGGCGAGTGATTGGACTGTTGTAATTTGGGGGCTTGGGCAAGCTTGAAGGGGATAACCGAGATGGAGCCTATGGTGTAGGCCGTATCTTCCAAAGAAGAGTAAATTGATCGCAGGCGACTAGGAACCGCCGGGAACTCTGCCAGCACCTGAATGCGCACGAAGAAGACACATTTTTGGGCGGTTGTGCCGGTGAAAAACCTTACCCACCTCAGCCAAAACCTTCCGTCTCGCGGTGTAACTGAGGAAATATCTTGATCACATCAAGGGGTGAGACCACAAGTCAGCTGTGATGGCTAACTTGAAAGGGAACTCCGGAATTTGGATGGGGGATGGGGGCACCCGGTGGAATTCACTCCGTGCAACACTACAAGGGAGTGAGCGGAGTCGTCAGGACGGAACGGTATCAATATCCCCAATTCGCAGAACCAAAAGAAGCTGCATCCCGGGAGAACAAGAAAACGAGTTATTCTTCAGTAGAAAGTGACGCCAGGGGGGGGCGCCCGCATGTCTCTGGGCCGTTGCGCCATAAGGTCGATCATCGGAAATTGTATAGGCAGTGGTGATTATAGCAATGGCCCCTGGCCTAACAAGGGGGAGGAACGGGGGGGGCCATTGATAAAGGGAGACGCGGGCGTTCAGGGACTCAGTTGTCGAATCTTGTTGAAAGGCACAGGGAGCGGGGGGATGGTGGACGCTGCAGCAGGAGGGGACAGCTGGAGAAAGGAGGGAAGGGCGACTAACAGCCGACTGGCTTCCATGCAAAGCAAAGGAAGATGCCGGTGGCGGATCACGCAAGGGGGACAAAGAACTAAACAGGTCGCCGAGCAGTCGAAGGTTTCCATCTCTCTTATGGTGAGCGCCCCCATTCCATTCAGTATCGGGGGCGATGACAGGGGGCTCTCAGAAAGGAGGGGGGGGGGAAACCGCGAATAGTGTCGGAGCGAGACGATTTCAAGGAGACTCGGAGATAGATACACCAAGGCGGATGCTTCTAGCTTCACTAAAGGCGATTCAGATTTTAAATAGGGGGGGGGCTGAGCCGTAAGGGGTTGGTCCATGCTTGAGGTCTGATGATTAACGGGATACGAACGACAACGCGTTTTTGTAGAACACGCTAGGTCCGGGGCAAAATCCACTTTCTTCAAACAAAACACCTTTAACAACCGGGGTAAGGAGGAAATACCTCAATGGGATCGAACGTCAAGAACGCAGGTCCAGCGCAGGAGACTCGCAAAGGGAAGGGGAAAAGTTTAGCCTGCAGGAGCCCAGATAGAAAAAAAGGGGACGGTGGCATGGGTGAAGGGTGCACAGAGAGTTAACGGGGTATCGCCAAAAGAGGAGTCAGGAGGGCTTCCATTGGTGAGCGGCAGACAGAAAAAAAGAAGAAAACGTACCCGACACCAATGTTTTCCCACGAATGGGGGCACCGCCCAGGTTCTCGCCATCTTGGACTGGGAGAAGGCAAATGTGGACGGGAGGTCGCAATTTCCCAAAAGCTCTGGGGGTCGACCAACGAGCCGTAGTTTCAAAAAGCAAGGAGAGGGCCTGTCTCGGATCGGTGCGAAGAAAAATAGACCTGCAGTCTGTCATGTACGCATGGCCTATTGTTATCTGCTGTACGTTTGGGGTCGGCGCTCAATCGCAGGGGGTGAGGGTGACGGAGGGATGGCGAAGGGTGGCCATCAAAAATTTTCATCGCTGTCGCAAACAAGGTATTTCGGAAAAGGTGACAGGCGGAGTCCGCTGTCGCGTCGGGGGGCAGTTCTCGTAGGAGCCACGTGTGCGAGTAAGCAGGGCAACGCTGATGTGGAAAGCAAACGTTCGACGATAATCGGTGAGAGAGAGAAGAAATGCAGCAGACCCTGTCAAGGCCCACTGCAAAAATACAAAAAGGAGAAGAGGTGGGGGATGGGTGGTGGGGGTCACAACTGGGTCGAAATCAGGAGACTATTTGAGGACACTCGAGGTAACGAGGAAAAGAAAGGAAAATGGCTTGCATGACCGGGGAAGATCGAGAGGGGGGTCGACCTTAGGGGCAAAATGAGGGTTAGGGAAGCTGGGAACGCAAAAAAAGACAAAACGCAGGGAAAGGACAGTTAAAAAAGTAGACTCATTGTCCAGGCAACTTCCGACCTCACGGGTGATAGTTCAAAAACGAGTTTTTTGCGGTGGGATCAGGGGAGGGGGCGACAGGAGACTAATTCCGTTGAGCTGTTCGCGAATCGTCCAAGTCGGGGAGCACTACAGACGCCATGGCGTCACTGAAAGATCGAGGGGAGCACAAAAATTTCATGCTGGCCTTCCTCGCAAAGGAGAGAAAAGGGGAGTCAAAAAAAAAATGCAGGGGAATGGTTGGTGAGGCATCTTGCGACATTTGGGAGAGACACCCATTCCATCAAAGGCCGGTAGAGGTCGTGGTGAACTGCACCTCAATCTTCTCATTGAAGAATGGGACAGGATACGCCGCCGGATCGAGTCGTGAAGGATCAGAGGCGGACGGGGACCTGCTTATGTCGATTCTACCTCGGGGCGAAGGAGTTCATCTGATGAAAGGGTTGCAGGAGGGCGAAAAAAGGAAGGGAAAAAATAACCGTTGCCTCGACACATCGGAGTTGCCGGTAACTGAGGCTTCGGGGGGGATGCCGCGCAAGATGGGCGAGGGGGGGGGGCGAAAAGCATATGACGAAAAGTCCCGTCTACTCGTTGGAAGCTTATAGAGGGGAAGGCGGAAAGCGGTTCGCGAAAGCTATGTAGGTGACGCCGGGCGCGGGGACCTCGTCGAGGGAAATACGGACCGGGATCCAGGGCGCTGTGGAAGAGGTTCTCCTATATGTATTCGGCGACCCGCCTAACGGGCCCTGCTCTCAGGGACCGGCGGAGTCAGAGAGAAAGCTCGAAAAGGCTTCAACTAGAGAAAGCTACAGAAAAGGGTTAAAGTGCGGTGTGTAACCTCCCTACTGGGAGGCCGGGGAGGCTGGGGGGGAGAGAATCTGATCTTTTATGAGTTTTATGGGAGACGAGAGGGAGGACAGAGAGGACGATCAGGAAGAGTTAACTTGTACCGCGACTGAATGTACGTCTTCCCAAAAGGGGGGTCACGAACCCATCAAGGTGTTGGGTACAAATCTTGCCCTCTGGAGTGTGCTTATAAAACAATGGGGGGGGGAAGATGAAGAAAAAACAAAACGGTTTCCGCATCGGGCCCATCCGGGGTTGAACATTGAGCCTCTAGGCGGGGGGAATAGACCTTATCAGCGGGAGCTGAAAGAGAAGGCGCAGCGATCTTGAAGCCCTGCTCTCGCTGAGCAACACTCGTAGGGACGCGCCCTTGCAACGAAGCGTTGTGACAAATCACAGCGTAGGCCTCAGAGGACAAAAGGAGGGTTAGCGACGTTCTGCTAGTGGGAGGCTTTTGGAGAGCGATGTTCGCGAACTTATGGGGGCCGTTAATGGAGACAGTGGCCCAGGGAATGGGAGCGGCACAAAAAAGACGCCCTGGCGAGCTTCCACCAGCTCCAAGAGTCAACATACTGGCCCTCTTGGTAGAGGGCACAGTTTAGAGGATGAAAGAGTTGGGGCGATAGTTATACCGGGCTTTCTTGAACTGAAGCTCGGACATCGAGGGATAGTTGCTTGGGGGGGATAT
>Ga0179591_1315648_pt1 | contig 16374 bp, 19 predicted proteins | sample CZOMad2_1_08_16f_FD_182891 | JGI IMG/M metagenome (GOLD analysis project Ga0179591, IMG submission 182891) | Vadose zone soil fungal communities from Angelo Coast Range Reserve, California, USA - CZOMad2_1_08_16fungal (PacBio error correction) | ecosystem: Environmental > Terrestrial > Soil >...
GCGCTGCTGTGGGAGCGGAGCAACGAGGGGTTATCATCGACGTGACTGCGAAGAAGGGGTAGGACGGTGGGTCCTGTAATCGATCGGGAAAGGGCAAATGGGGAAAAGGGAAATCCAGGTATGCGTGGAAGAAAAATTGGCAGGCCGCGGAAACGGGGCCTTGAAGCGATGAGTCAAGCAAGAAAGGCTCTGCCATTTCGAAAAAAAGCGCTCCAGTTAGACGTTATAACTGGTCGCTAAAAAAGCCTGGATTCGAGGCGTGAACGAGGGAAGTTAGCAGTGTAGCTCGGCATAGTCTCGATTGTTGGGGAAATGATCACATGAAGGTTCGCGAGGTTCATGCCAGAGGGGGAAAGCGGGTGTACACGAACAATGGCTCAGGAGGTTGACACAGCCGGAATACGGTGTAGACGGGGCAAATGGTGGACGGCCGGGGTTGGTATGGGGTATGATCCCAAGAAATTTTCATGAAGGGATCGGGTAGAAAACCTTCGAAGGGGGCAAGAATCGCGGGAAGGACCTGGTACCAAAAGACGTGGGACGCGAGCCAGGGGCGCCGATATCACGCAACCGAGCAGGGTCTGAGAATACAGCGGATGAGGCCGGGCAAAGCTACGAAACGAAAAATCTTACGAAGGGAGCAAGAAGAAGAGAAAAAAAAAAAGTAAAGAGTGACCCGAAAAAGGACGGAGCGAGGCATCTGAGGAAGAGATCACAAAACCCATAAAATGACCAAAGGAGAGGCAAGAGGGTTACGCAAGTGTGTGGAGCGCAATGGGCAGGGAAAAAGGCAGAGGGGACGGTGCACTGGAGGGGTTACGGGGGGGGAACAACTCATCAAAGGCGAAAGCTTCAGCAAGAAAAAAAAGTGAAGAGACGGTATGGTAAAAGAAGGGGGGAGGGTTGGAAGGAGGGTTCTTGGGGGCCACGCGGGCGTGAAAGAAGTTCGTGTGATGTCGCACGGGAAGTTTCGACGGTCAAAAAAAAACCGCGACACGAGAAAAATGCGGGTGGGAGGAACGTACGTGTGGAAGGAGAGTACCTAAAGGAAAAGAAAAAAAAAGAAACTGAGATACCGGGCCAGAGGACGATTCTTCGACACTGAATGGGATTTGAGACTAAATAAGAGTCTGTCACCACAGTCTCCGACAGAGTGGACCATAAAGCGCATAAAACACCGGGGACGAAAGAAGGAAAAGGTCGCGGACTTGGAGGGGAGCTGTTTTAACGGGAACTGGCGTGGATAACTCCTCAAAACATAAGTCATCGGAATCAAGTAAAGGGAGGAAAGATTTCGGGGAGGGGGGGGTAAGGGTCAATAGAGACGGGAAGAAAGACCGCCGCCGGCGGGCGGGTTTCGTATTTGAGGCGGTGTAAAATCTGCCGTGGTTCAGAGAAGAAAAGGCAAAAGGCAAAAATCAAAAAGGTCCCAGGAGGGGGGACGTGGCCGGCCAGCAAGGTTCGGTTCAGGGCGGGGACGATGGCTCTTGGCAGTTAAGTGACCCTGGCAAAGCGGGGAAGGGGGAAGTGGTTTCATAGAGCTCGGCGAGTAGGCAATCGGAAAGCTGGGAATGATTGACGATTGTTAGTGGGAGGAAATCGTGTGCGGGATGATAGCAGTGGGAGAAGGTAGACGTGTCAGAGGGCCAAGTAAATCACAGCCCGGGAGGGTTTATTGAATTCGGCCGCCCTGGGGAGCAGGACGGGCCGGCCGCTGGTACGCGGTGCATCCTCAACGGGGCGACAGGAAACGGCGGTGGTCCTAAATAACGAACTTGGAATGTAAATGAACTTGGGTCAGAAAGTGAAAGTAGCTTCGCAGGATTGACGGTGTTGGGACAATTACTTCTCCGCACACGGGCAAAAGATTCCCAGGTGACAAGGAGTCCAAAAAACTTTTTGGGGACCGAGTGCTGCCGACCAGACGGGGTGGCCTTTGAAAGGCGAGGCATGACCAAGATATGGAGATTGGGGAAGAGCGCAAAATCGGGGAAAGGATTCTTCAAGATGATCTCGAACCGCAGGGAGACACAGAAAGCGGGGCAGGAAAGACTATTACCTGGGAAAAAGGCGAGTGAACGAAGGAACAAATAAGGCTGGAAGCTCCGCAAGAAAATAAACAGACCTGGCAATGTGAAGCATCTTCTGTGTTTAAATATGGCCTGGACTAAAGCCTCGAGGGAAAGGTACCGATGGCCGTTGTACCCAAACAGGGAACAAGGACATACTCGTATCGGGAAGAGATAGATGGGGGAAGGCAAAAAAGCGTTGATTAGCTGTTTCAAAGAGAGCACCGTCAGGAAAGCATGAAAGGGCGGGGCGGCAAGCGTTTTTGGAGCCGTCCTCAACAAAAAAAAAGGGTCGAGAGTTCCTTGCACGAAACCGCTCAGGGCGAGTTAATTTGGCTCGGTGGGGAAAAGAAAAGACTCCAAAAAAAAAAAGAAGACCATCTCGTCAGGGAAGCTAAAGCGCTTGTCATGCGGGGGGGGGGGACGGGACACGGCGAAGACTAAAGGGCAGCAGGGGTCACCACAACACCCACCAGAAAATACTAATAGCACCTTTAAAGGGGCTTGGGCTTGAACGGCTGACGGGACAAGAAAGTCTGATCAAGAGGGCACAGAGCGGCGGCAACGGCATACGAGGTAGGCGTTTCGTCTACGGAAAAGATCGGGGGAGTTAGGGAATGGGTTCGGAGCCAGCCGCGTTGGAAACTGCCAACCCCGGCAGAAAGACGAGGAAAACATCTCCAGCCCAGATGGTATCGGGCAATGACTATTTCATCGCAGGGTCAAGAAACCCGGCCCTCCAAAGATCAAAAAAGAACCGCTAGGGAATGCGTTTCATTGGGGACAACTGAATGGGGAAAACATTCGGGGACAAAAAATGGAAGAAGTCCGGAAAAGAGAGCAATACTGGGAATCTCCTGTGAAAAAGGGCTGAAAACGACTTTCAGGAATCAAAAAAAAAAGAAAAAAAAAAAAAGCAGCCGTGAAAGGGGGAAGTACCCAGCTTACCCGCAAAGCAAAAGAAGACTCGTCAGAGATGCAAAAAGGACACGGGCGGTGCCGGCCAGAAGCACGCCAGCGGGAAACGGCAAGGACAACAAGAATGGTTGGACGAGTAGATTAAATACCGGTAAAAAAACGACAGCGGGCCGTACAAAAGGCGAGAGAAATCCAAACTGCCATGAGGAAAGAAAAGAGGAAAAGGCTCGTAACTCCAATTCAACTCCGGGGGAAGAAAAGGACGAAAAAAAGAAAGTAAGCAGAGGGAAGGCTGGCAGACCTGCAGACCAAAGCAACGGCCAGAGAAACGCAGTGATGAGAAAGAAGAGCGGGGAGACCGCACCCAAAGAAAGAAAAACCGCGGGGCAGAAAGCCTTGGATCAGGGGGGAAGGGAAAGGGAGTCTTCTATAATGGGGAAAGAAACAGGTTCAGAACCCTACATAAACCACGATACAAGGGGTGGCAGACTTTGCCAGAAAAAGAAACGAGGTCCTCAGCCGATGGAATCAAAAAGCCACCCGAGGACAGGTACGCACCAAAGCGTCACCAGCTTACCAAAGTAAAAATATGCGGTTCCGCGGACCGGGGTAGATGGGTCCTCTGGCAAATAATAGGTCGGAGAAAGGAGTGGGGAAATGCAAAGAACGTCAGCGGGGGGGGGATTGAGGCAACTCAACGAACACGCTAAGAGGCAAGCGGGTAGCAGTAGATATACAACCCACGCGTTCAATCACCAGCCAGGGGATTGGTTGCCGGAGGGTTTGAGCGTGCTAGTCCGACCAGTGTGGTCAACCGGCAAAGCATTGTCAAGACGAGGAACCGCAAAACTGCCGCTGCCCCCCCCAAAACCAAAAAAGCAGCGTCCACACATAACGGGATTCAACGATAGGTCAGCGCTCAGGGGCACGCGAATACGCCTGGCGAGACTGTAATGACCTGGGTACCATACGCAACATGTAGAGTAGAGAAACTGAAAATTCGAGGCTCAAAAGTGGAGGAAATTAAGGTTAAAGAGGCCAGAAAGAAGTGGTCGTGGGAAGCGCCTCAAGAAATATTCGAGAGTAGAAGCTGCCGGCCGAAAAAGGGTGTGGGAAACAGGATGCGGGGGGGGAAACAAGTTGAGCGTAGAAAGGGACCGAAAGCTTGGCATAAGCCTGGGAGAACCGCCGCCGATTAGAATAAAAAAAAACCGTCCGTGAACGGCTACGGCATCAGAGGTTCCAGAAAGGAACACAACAGCGAAGCAGGAAGACTTCAAACCTTTGGGGGGGAATTGGGGTTAATGAAGGTTTGTTCAACTTCAAAGGGGTCGCGCTCACGTCCAAAGAACCTTTAGTCCGACCGGTTGGGGGGGGAGAGCGCCACATAGAGGCATTACCCAGTAAGAAAAGAGAACGAGTCGGCAGGAAAAAAAGGCATTAAAGAAGCACACCTATAAGTCACCGTGTCAAAAAGAGGTTCACAACGAAGTCGATGCGGGGACAGCGCGAAAATCATTAGGCCGCTGCGGTGATAGGGAGAAAAACAGGAACAATCAAAAGAAAGGAAAGGCTGAAAGAAATCAGCGGAAAAGAAAAGTTTCATAACATCGTGTTCAAAACTGAAACCGCTCGACCCAGGGGCATAACAAAGAAACAGGCGGGAACGGTCATAGACAGGTTTTTCTCGGCGAGAAGGGTGACAAGAAGAGATAAAAGATGGACAATCAGTCAGCCGGTCCAATACCGACGACATCGACCAGCCAAAAGGGTCGGGCTTGATCGTGCAGTGAAAGGACGTGGCAACCGACCAGCGCGAGGGAAGGCATGATCGTGGGGATTTTAGAAAACTTCACCTGCCGAATTTTCAAGGAAACGGGAGAAGTAACCGTGGCACAACCGATGAGAAGCCGGTGGTGGTGCACGGCGCCAGAGGAGCACCGCCAAGCGAAAAGACATGTGCAAGTAAAAGAGAGCAAAAACAAAAGAAGAGAGGGGGAGAGAGAGAAGAAATGATGCCTTTCGGGCACAGAAAATCGGCGGTGAGAAAAAACGGGGGTTGCAAAACAAGGTGGGAGTTCTCCAGACCGGCGAACACGGGATAAACGGTTCAGAAACAAGCGGTGAAGGGAGAGGATACGGTCTGGGGGAAAGCATGCAACGAGAATCATGAATACATCGCGCCGGTCGAAAAACCGGTACTCAGTGGACTGGAAGAGATCAAGCAAGAAATCCAGGGAAAGTGGAGAGGATGGGAAAGAGAGGGAGAAATAAGTTCCTCGCGAGGGAGGTTATGAGGACTAGAGGCAGATTGGCTAAGGGTAATAACAAAGTCTAGGGATTGACGTCGCGTACGTTTAAGCAGGTTCTGAAACGGTGAGACTGCTATCTGAGGGACTCGGGGAAAGGGGGGGGAAAGGAGAGAGGAGGGAAGAAAAGAGCTGTCTTTTATTTTCTGGGTTTGGAGCATCGAAGGGCCACGCAAGCAAGAGAATGAAGTTCGCATGCAGACAATCAGAAGAAAGAACGGCTGGACAAAAACTAAGGGGCGGAGCCACTGGTAAAAAAGTTCATGGTCAGCGGGGACCGAAAGACTGGGGTACTCACACTCCAAAAACAGACTGGGGACATGAGTGCGAGAAGACCAAGAGACAGAGAAAAGTTTTTTCTGGGGAAAGGGGGAAGCGAAAAAAACTAGTGAATGAGATAAGAAAAAAGTAAAAGCTTGGGAATGCAAGGCGCGATCCGTGCGATTATCACGAGGGGCACGCTGAGCCCGAGAATTCAAAATGTTAAGGGGGAAGGTACTACAGAGGGGAGGGCTCGGAAAGGAGGCCCAATAGTTGCAGCTCATGGAGGCAAGATCGGAGTCAAAAAAGGGGGGAAAAAGCCTCCCGGAAAACCAGTGACTCCGGCCAAAGGACGCGAGGAAGAGCAAAAGAAAAATACAAAACCAAGGTCAAGGAGGAAAAAGATTTGGAGGCCATGAATCTCGTTTGCAACGCAAGTTAAAGAACGGTTTTGATCGTCAAGACGCGGAATGGCAGTCCGCAAATTTGGGGTGCACGAGGTACGAAAAAAAGCATAGAGGCATCAAAAACAAAAAACCCAGAGGGTGTTGGAACATGGGTATTTTTCGAAAAGCGGGGAGGGTGGAGACGCGGGCGTTCGGGACGTTGGCAAAGTGGTGAGGAATGACAAAGGAAATGGCGAAAAAAGGATTAAAACCTTGTCGAAATCCTACGACAAGACCTACGCGCATAAACTGAGGGATGGAGGTGGGAGAATGACACTTCACTGGGAGGCCGGCGGAAGGAAGATGAGGAAAGGCGCCACTGAGGAGGGGGAAAAAATCACCCATGACATTTACTTTTTGCTTAAACAAAATGTAACAAGAGCAGGAGTTGCCAGAACTGGCTAAATCTAAACCCGGTAGAAAGAAGAATTAAAGGGTTTGGGGAAACGTCGGGGAGGAATGATGGAACTCTCGCTAGCTAAGGGTGTGCTGAAAGAAATACTTCATCGGCGTTGCGGGGGGAAGGAGGAAGGAACCTGCTGACCAGAGGGAGAATGTTCTGGTTAGATCGGCTTCAACTCGCCACTGGCGTGCCAGTGTGAGTGGTTCGTACTGCATACAGTCTAAGGTGGAAGTTTTTAGAAAACCTGGATGAGCAAGAATCTAAATTCAAAAACTAGGCAATGTGGGATAAGCGCGTGTCAGGGTGCTGGGGCGGTAAATCATGTTCTTGGGATTTTCTCAGACACGAGGGGGGAACGGTTGACGAATGGGATGCAGGGAATGACATAAAGATGGAAAGTTGCTTTCAGAAAGATGTATGAGTTCGGAGGACTGGAATTGGGCAGAGGGAGCGCGGGAGGGATGAACGTGGGTAGAAGAGAACATCCGGAAGTCAAAGGGTCGAGATGTAAGAGCCGGTGGGATTCTCGGGAGGACTGGCTGGCAAAGAGGCCAGGTGAGTTGAGGACATCAGTGGCTACATGTGCAGTGCGGCTAAACTGGTCTGCGCCTAAAAGGAAAAAAAAAGACCCGGGGAACTCAAGTTTTTCTGACGTACGAATCGTAGGTGGGGACCAAAAGAAGGTAAAACCGCAGATTTAAGAAGTTGCGATTGAGCTAGGTGGTCAACCTGAAGTAAAAAGGTATCGACGATCCTCAAGGGGAGGGAAGAGAAATAGGTTGGAAAGAAAGTTTGATCCGACCTGGGGGGGAACAAGGACCATTACACCGAAAGTCAAAAAGCAGTGGCAGTGACGAGGACTCCTGACAAAAAGAAGGCAAGAGAATGGGGGGAACCGAGGAAACTCTCAGTCGGAAAAAGGAGGGGGGCATTTTGAAAGATAACAAGATGGTGCTGGAAATTTATAGATTCGCTTTAGAATGAGAAGAAAACGAAGAGGCGGCAAGATCTCGAAACCAGTAACTTCTCGAAATAAAGATTAGTACTATTGAATCGAAGAGATGAAAGGGGGGGGAAATTCCGAGGGGACCTATTCAGCAGAAATCTAGGAAAACTTGAAAAACGTAATAAGAAAAGACCCCAGAGGTAAAATGCCAAATAGGAAAAGGTATTGGGTTTGGTCACCGGTACGGAATTGCTAAATAAAGTGCCAGAGGAAAACGACCGATGACGGGGGTATGGCCAAAACCGCGCAAAAAGAGGCGTAGAAAAGGGATATGGGTGAGGAAGGGAGGGGCATGGGTCTTGCCTTTCTTCAACCCCCCTTCAAATGACTTCTACAAAGGCGGGGGGGCAAGCGGGTTGGGGAGGACAAGAGCAACAAAAACGGAGGTGGGAGAACAATATATTCACAGAAGGAACACCCCTCGTCGCTGTTAATGTTTCGTGGTGGAAGGAGAAACCGACAAAATAAAGAGAAAAAAAAGTCTTTCAAGAGGAACGCTTGCTGGTCGGGCCACGAGAGTACCGGGGGCACGAGCGACATCCAAAGCCGCAGGTGGTCAACCCCAAAAAACTACGGAGGAAGTGCCGTTGAGGCACCTGTTGGGAAAAAGATGCTGGAGGGGAGGAACTTGCCCATTTCATTAACTACGAGCTCGGGGGGGAGGGGGCGACCGGTATAAGTCTCGCAAGACTCGGTCGATCGAAATCTCGTACGATGATGGAAGACGGGAATGTTGAAGAACAGGAGAGCATTGACGAGTGGGAATAAAACGAAAAGCGTAGAGGAGTAAAAAAAAAAAAAGGCATCCATCAGAAAAGAACAATGGCGAGTGAAGAGGGCCAGAGCAAAACGGAACGATTGCAAAAGGGAGAGATGCCGGAAGATGAAAAAAAATAGGGTATGACGAGACGGTACTTTGATGGATACTGAGTGACCCATCGGATTCTTTGTCAGGTAGGGAAAGGAATGGTAAAAAAAAGGGAAATCTCTAAATCGGAGGGAGAATCTGAAGAGACGTAAGAAAGGAAATCAGATACGAAGGAAAGGGGACGTGTGCGGTAAAGTACAACACGCCTCAAAGGAGCAAAAGTAAAGGAAAAGACGGAAAAAAGCGTGGAAGTCAAATCTGAAGAAAGAGGGAGAACATCGGGGGGAACAATCACCCGTAGGGGAGAAATTAGATGGAATAAATCAAACGGCCGCTCACAGCCAAAGGCCGTCACGACCGAAACCACCAGGCTAGATATTACAACCGAGGCAAGGGAAAACAAAAGACTCGGAATCAAGAGCTCCACTCAACTCCTAAAAAAGATTGGAAATGCCGAAAAGCGCGCAAAAACGCCAGCAAACGACAACGGAAAAGGCGAAAAAGGACCAGAAGAAAAAATGCAAAGAAGAGTAAAGCAACGTTGAGGAAAATAAATCTTGGGGTCGGACCAGAACCTCAGGCAACGGACCAGCCGCGGGATCCCTTGGGAGATCAGTGGGTAATTGAGGGGAAAAGAGGTGCTCGACTCGCGCATATATAAATGAAAAGGACGTGGGCAAACATACGAACAAAACGGCCCTCCACCAAGGGGCAGTTCCAGATAGGTGAAAAACAAAAGACTAAGAAAAGACACGGAGCAAGCGTCTTCCGCAAAACCACGCCTTACCGGAGACTGGTAACGGCACAAGGAGAACGCCACGCAGGAGGAACCAGCTAAAGAGGTCACGCAGAAGGACCTCCAGGATTAGACAAGCGAACTGGTTTGGTAAAAGGAGCAATGGATGGCAAAAGTCGGTCATGGAGAGAAATTATGGGGGAGCCAAAATAAAACGTGGGGAGGGATGCCAATCAAGAAAAAGGGGAAAGAAGACCTATTCTGGAGAAGGGAGAAGTAAAAGAAATGCCCACGCCGTGACAGGGACACAACCTGCTATGGGCGCTTAGGGCTTGGTAGTAGGCTCGGATGGGAGAGACAAGGGTGAGAAAAAGAGGAAGGGAAATTTCCAGGGAAGGGAGAAGGCACTCAAACTAACCCGCTGGAACTACAAGCGCGCCAAAAAGAACAAGACACAAGTCAAAGAGATGGGATCGATAGGTGTCTCCGAGAGGGCCGCGCTGCTTCGATTCTCAGTCAGATAAAGTAAGAGTTGGTGAAGGAGGATAATAAAAAGGGGACCTAATAATGAAGATGCAGCTCAAACAGTTTCTTAAAGGTTCAGGGTAAAACGCGAGAAGCCATCCAACGAGGAAGGGGGGGGGCAAAAGGTGATGATCTGGGGGGTGGGAAGCAAGGAGAGCGAAGAAGGAGGAACGTCTGAAGGAGAGAAAAGGGGGTTTCAGGGGTGAGGTGTCCAAGGATTAAGGGGAAGGGGGATGACTTGCTCCAAGTATAATAAAGAACGTGAGCGGGTCTCGAGGAGTAAAAAACCGCCTAGGAAAAGAAAGAAAAGGGAAATAAACTTCTCCGATCTTTCCCTCCTTCACACAACGCGATCGCGCCATCCTCCTGAAACTATACCACTAGTGGGGACGGTTGGGGGAAAGAGCGACCGAGGATGCAAAGGAAAGCGGTTCCAAATCCCAAAAGAAAGGGACAAACGTTTTGGGGGATCGTAAAAATGCCGCTGCTAAAACCGGCATCCACCAATTCATTCGACTAACTGGAACAGTGACCACACCGGATTGAAGGCTTGGGGAAAAAGTGTCAAATATGCGACAGAGGTGGCGGGGGGGAAAAAAAAAAGAAGAGAAATAGAAGGACTTCAGGAGAGGAGTGGAGAAGGAGTGGAGGACCAATAGAAAGAAAGGCAATCCTCATCGAGCCGAACTGAAGATAGGGGGAAGACGGGCAAGCCGCGAAGAAGCAGGAAAACGCACCAATCAAAAAAGGGAGAAAAAAAACTTCAGAAACCTGGCTAACGAGAGTGGATGAAAGGCCGAGGAGAACAGGGTCGGACAATCTTAGAAAGAAGCGTCAAATCCGTCTCACCTCAGGAAAAAAGGCCGGGCTTGTAGAAATACACTGAGTAAAACCAGGCTGAGGAGAGAAGAGGAGGGCTGAGTAAGTTAACTGTGGGCGCACCATTCAATAAAAAAAGGGGGACTGGAAGCAGTTGTTCGCCCGGATTATAGTGGAGGGACCGGGGGTTTGCAAACCGATGGTCGAAAGGGGGGGAGGCGTGCAGTGCTAGACGAACGCCCGCCAAATCTAGAAAATCCATGGGAATCACACATAGAAAACAATACTTAAAAATCAGTGAACGCAAAAGGGGAGCCGGGTGCGCGAGACGTCAGAAAGGAGATGAGAAGCGTTGGGGAAACACGGTGAAGGACCAGACCGCGAACTAGAAAGGTAAGAAGAATGACGGAGAAAATAATCGTGGTCCACGGTAACGACGAAGAGGATGAATAAAGGCGATGTGCTCGACTCACAGTGAACATGGGAAGAAAGAAAGAACCCCCGGAAGGGGGAGAACATGACGAAGGATTGGAGAGGATGATGTGTTCACTTTAGGATTTATATGATGCTCGCGGACCCCATTACGGAAAGGTCCGGTCGTAAAGAAGAAAGAAAAAGATGGTGCGCGACGATGAAAAAGGGCGTAGGCTAGGGGAAGGGGAGACGTGATATTTTAACAGCGGAGACATCGATGGGGGCGGGTTTTGTTGGAGCCAAGAGTACTCAAAAGCGCGACCGATGAAGTTCGAGGAAGTAGTCCCAGAAGGAAAGAAGAAAACGCTGGGGGACAACGGACAAATGACAAAGGTTTGACAACGTAAAAGGAAAATAAGGGGTTGGTGTCGACGCCAAATGAATGGTGGAACTCGCCGTGTTCCCGCAGCGATCCATTGGACAGGAGGGGGGGGGGGGCATCTCCAACAATTCGCGACCAATGGTCAAGGAACGATACCGAGGAGGGGCATCGGGAAACTCCTTAAAAGACCCCAAGTGGGCAGGCGTGGCATTAGAGTGGGCCAAACAAAAAAAAAATTTGCCCAGCGGGGGATAAAGAACAAGGGAGGGGGACAGAGACAGAGACCCTGCAGTTCGGTCCTACAAGAAGGCTCGGGCACTAGACAAACGACCCGCTTTCGGAATCACTCATGTAAAGAATCCGGCATCAAGATGTGGAAAAAGAAAAAACCCGGTTCTCGAAGGACCAATGAATATCGCAATCATTCGAAGAAGACTACGCATACAAACAAAAGTCAGTCATGTAACAAAGAAGCGCTTGTCTGGCCAGCATCGAGGGACAACGGCAATTGAAGAACTTTGGGTGAGAAAGAGGATTGCAGTAAAGAGAACGTGACGGTAATACGCCAACTCATGATCTGCTAAAAAAGAGAAGAGAACAAGCCTGACTGCGACCCAACAAAGATCGTGAAGAGAGGGTGAGGACGAGGGGGAAAGTGGCGCGGCAGGGACTGCTGGAGGGTCGATAATGGGAGTGTTCTTGGGACCTCTTAAAGGGACAAATGGGTGGGGGGGGCTGGAAAACCTTGTCCGAGACGAAATGAAGACAGGAAAGAGCTCATGAGCCATGGGTGGGAAAGTAAAAGGAGAGAAAACGTCTACTGAGCGCCGTCTCGGAAAAGGGCCGTCAGAAGTCGGGAAAAGTGGTAGGTTAGATCAAAACGGTGACATGGGGTTCTGTTGGGGGAAACACTACTTGAGACGACTGCAGAGGGGGGACAGAGCTACAGCTCACGACCGAGAAAGAATTGGTCTGACAAAGTTTCAGGGGAAATAGCGAGATGTTTGGGAAGTGTCATACGGGGGCAGAAGAGGCGTAACTTTCGGCGGAGGGGCGCAGGGGCGAGTACCGCTGCTAGCTAGTTCAGGGCTGTGGGGTGGTGAACTCAGTTCGCCAAGAAAAGCGGGCGTAGGTTTAGGGTCGGGGATGGCAGCAAGTCGGCGTGGAAGTGGTTTCGCCACATCTCGGGGAGAAAAAATCCACATCGTGAACAAAAGGAGTCGAGGGGGGAGGTCGCGCTCTGGGGACTGGAGCGGGAGGATCAAGCTTCGTGATTTTCGAAGGAGAACGGGGGAAAAGGGCGTGGGAAAGAAGGGAAGGGGTTCTGGCATTCCGGGCTGGAAGAATCGCGTTTCCGTGGGTCATGGCTGGCGGTCTAGGAGGAGGTTGGGGGGTCATGAGGACTAGTGCGTGCGAGGGCGTGGTCAGTCCGCGAAGTACCGAGATGGTTTGCCGTGCATCGGGAGTTCGGGATGTAAGAAGTCGCAGGTGAGGCAGGGGCGAAAGGGGGAGGCGAAAGTTGCATCGAATCACTCACAAGATGGGCGGGGTGAAAGGCTTCCTCTTGTCGAGAGGGGGGCCGGACAAGAAAACCGCGGGAAAGGGGAAGGGGGGCTGCGTCTTCACATCGGCTTTAGGTGAGGAATGTCAGGAGCGTTGTGATCCTCATAGGAACGCTGGGGAGGTGTAAATGAAGATTGGGGGGGAAGAAAGGGATGAGTAGCCAGAAAAGGATAACAGGTGGGTCCGGGTGGCGAAGGGGAAGCGTTTTTCGCGTCCTGCACAGAAGAACTCTGGGCAAAAGTCAGGATGAACCAAAAACCTCCAAGATCGGGGGTCTACCTATTGCGCTACATAGGCCGGCAACAGAAAGAATGGCCATATTTAAAGGGGGGGCTGGGGAGAGGGAAAGGTTCATGGGAACGAGAGAACAATAGGGGGGAGGGGGTATTTTATCAGGCTTGGAGAAGGGGGACAGGCGCGAAAAAGGCCTGAAAAGAGCCTTCCTGTCTCAAATCGATACGCGAGGGAGGCGAGACCTAGGGGCGAAACGACGAGGGAGAAAAAGGTGCAGAAAAAGGGTAGAATCAAAGTCTTTAGCCCTCATATCAGCACCCTCGTCCAAAAGGTGACCGAAAAGAGGGGAGACCAGGGACTTGAGTGGGGGGGTGTGAGGCGGGAGGGCGGGGAGAAGCCGGAGGAAAATAAGATGAGGGGTGACCAAGTCAACCTGGAGAATACATCGGATGGAAAAAAGGAAAGGAGTTCCGAGAGATTTTGGGCGGTTGCAAATCTTTTACAACAAAGAAAATTAAGCGAAGGAGGGCGGGGAGGCGGGTGGTGAAGGGAAAGAAAGCCAAACACACGGAGAGGGGGAAAAAGCTGAGATCAAAATTGCAACGCCCCCTCAATCGTCTTAAGTGTGTCCGTGGGGAGAAGAGAAAAAAGAAAATCATCCCGCGGAAGCAAACCATAAGAGGGCAAGGGTGAGAAGCGCGATGGAGAGGCGGAAAACAGGATCCTTGAAAGAGAGGGGATACCAGTCACCTTGTCAAACCCACCCCAAATCCGTCAAGAAAAGGGAAGGTTCGGCACCGGGGGGCACACGGAGGGGAGGGCGAGAGGGGGAGGAACTAGGAATGGTCTGAGACGTCGCCCCTAACTATGCAAAACGTCTCAACATATGAGGAGGGGAAAGCAGCGGTCTCGCCCAAGCGCGTGAGAAGGGAAGGAAGGGAGGAATCAGAGGGTGAAGAGAAAAACCGCCAAGCGCTTGAAAAAAAAAAGCGACAAAAATCCCATCTTGGTGTAAGAGGCATGCCGTAAGGTCAGATCGGGGGGGGAATCAAGAAGTCCGACCGTGGAGGGCCTTTCGCATCAAGCTTCCATGAACACAAGAGGGGGAAGGAGGTTTTGACTGGCGAAATTAAAATTGGGAATGCGGGAGGACCAGAGCGGGGAATGTCAACTCATAGAGAATCAACAGGAGGAAAAATCAACAATGACGAAAGGAAGCCAAAGGGCTGAACAAGCTTTCACAGAAGAAATACTGGTGCCGGACGTGAGGAACCAACACACGGGGCAAAGAACACAAGCTTACTTAACACCGCGTTAAGGAAACTTTGGTCTGACGAAAGAGAGAACAAAGGGCGGAAGCCTCAATCACACCTCACAGAAGTAGAATGGAAGAAGAACCTGTAATCGCGCGCCACGTAAACCTTGGGGGGAAGAATCCCCCGGCGATATACTCCCAGAGATAGGAGAGTGGAAACACATAGGACGTGCCTCGATACAGAACCGTTCACGCCGATCAAAGGCTAGAAAAACGAACCGTACCGAAGAGCAGAACCGGCAACGTACGATTTCAAAAAAGGAAGAAAATCTCGTAAACCAGAAAGAAAAAATTATGACAAAAATCAAAGCGGGGGATTAAAAAACCCAGCCGCACTAAAAACAAGCGGAAATACCCTTGGGAGAGAGTTTTGAAGGGACGGAGGAATGTTTGCTCGCCTCCTCCAAGCTAGGGGGAAAAAAACTCAAAAGGAGGTGGAGCCAGGGAAGACCGAAACGGCAGGGCGGCTCCTGCATCGCAGTTTCCGATAAGTATTGAAACGGAAAAACAGCACGAAGCGAGGCAAGCTTACGGGGAGGACGAAGACCAAGCTCCGATACTGGGGAGGGTAACAAAACCAGGAATGACGCGCCACGCCAGGAAGGAAAAGAAACGAGGAGAAGAACGCCAGAGGAAAGAGAATTCGGCGCGAAAAGGGGAGGATGAGATTCTGGCAAGAGAGTGCATTCGTAGAAAGGGTGTAAAAAAGACAGGCTCAGCGTGTTTAGGGGAAAGGGAAAATCCGCGGAAATGGGGGCAATCCTGCACGAGTCAGAATTAGGATGATCCGCCGTTCCATTGAAACCGCAGGGGAGGATGAAGGGCTTGTAAAGGACGAGGGAGGGGAATCGACCAGTTGTAAAGCCCATGAGGAATTGCACGAGGGCAAGCAAAAAGTAAACGTGACACCATCAACAAAATAAACATACGTCAACGCACCGATCTGTCACGATCTTGGTCGCCGCATATGCCGCGAGAGGAAAGAAAAAGTCTGCGAAAAATGAGTGGGGTGGGGACGTAATCAAACAAATTGGGGGAAAGCGGTGAAGCGATTCTCAACAAACCTGTAGTCAACCTTGCCGTGTATCGATGAAAAGGAAAAAAGAAGGAAATTGGTCATGATGATCTGGGTTTTTGAAGAAGAAGGGAGGAGGCTCGAAGTAGACGGAGTCCCTCAAAAGAAAAAATTTTAACTGGATGAGGACTCTTTGACCTTGTCCAAAATGAGGGAGAAAGTGACGAGCACAAGGGGTAATTGTGGAGCAGGGAAGAAAAAAAAAAGGGGGTCATAAAAAAAAAAGAGAACGCTCGACAATCTTCAGCCAGGAGAGAAAACAACGCGCGGAGCAACGGCGATAACACTCGTTGGTCGTTGGTGTACTAAGGAGGTCCCAGATCTGCCACGGAAGCAGGTGGAGGGAAGAAGGTAAGAAAAGAGGGAAACAGGGGGGTGAGGAAACCCATCCGTCAGACAGCTGCGGGGAAACACGTCAGGGGGACAGTAAGAAGCGTCGTGGCTAGAGAAAAGAGAAGACACACCTTATTTGACGGCGGGCAAGTGTCAAAAATCTGCGCCATAGTGGATTGTGACAAAAAAAAAAAGACGTGGGGGGAGAGAAAGAAGAGAGCTGAATCGGACGAAATTGGCTCCACCAGAACAATCCCACCGCGAACGTAACGTCTTTAAAGAGAAGAGGGCCTCACTTGAATAATAGGGGGTCATCGGTAACACCCGCGCCTCGATCGTCCAGAGAGCAAAATGTCAAGAAAGAAAAAGCACGGATCGCCTTCGACGAAATTAATAGGTTTATCCGCGGAAGCGGAGGCGCGGACAAGTTATATCCGCGGGGAAAAGAGGTCAATCCGGGGAACGAGCGCCGCCAAAGGCAGAGGGGGGCTGGATCTGTAAAAGGGATGCTAGGCTCCCCAACGACTTGACGGAGTCTTGAAGGCCCGTGTCCACGATCGGCCAAATAAACCCAAAAAAAAAAAAAAAGCACAAGCCTTGGAAAAAGAGAATTTTACGCAGAAAAGACACCGGGGTGGAAAAAAAAACGAACCAAGAAGGGGAGGAGCACGCACTAGGAGACCGTTTGTGGAACGTCC